>FLMP01000024.1_pt1 | contig 35152 bp, 34 predicted proteins | sample 887161 | NCBI WGS metagenome assembly FLMP01 (sample SAMEA4017660, study PRJEB14154) | seawater metagenome
GGCGGTTTAGAAACTACAAGCCTTTGGCACGCTTTTTAGCGGCCATGATATCGAAATTTCAATATGCATTCGCGATCCCAAAAGCTTTGTTCCGGCAGCTTTTGGCGAGTTACATGGCCGGTCTTATGATCGCTTAATGGCTGGAACCAGAGCTGAGGTTCTGCAGTGGCATGGATTGATTGACCAGATCAGGGTCACATTGCCAAATGCAAAAAGCACCGCTTGGGGCAATGAAAATACACCATTCATTTGGCCCAAACTGCTGCGCTGTGTGATGTGGCCCACCGATGAAGATCCTGTGGAAGGCGGTTACGACCTGATCGCCTCGGCGCTTACACAGAGTGGCACCTAAAACCTGCAAAATTACTTCAAAGCCAATCCACCTACCTCGGAAAAAGAGCGCTAACGCATGTTAGCAGCCTTTCTTCAGCATTGCGCTGATCCAGAGAGGTTTAGGAAGAGATCACCATACCCGGATGGTCAGAGGCATCAATGGGGCGGCTGTCAGAGCTTTATGATGAAGACTTCAACCACATCATTGGTAGAGACGATGTCACGGCGATTGAACCAGCCTTCTAAAACGTCTCGCCTACAATTAGAGGCTAGACGGACTGAATTCACATGCCCAAGGCTTCTTTGTACATTTCCAAAATCGCCTCTTCTTCGGCGATATCATCCTTGTCTCGTCTGCGCATGGTGATCAGCTTGCGCATTACTTTGGTATCATAACCTCTGCCTTTTGCCTCAGCCATGACTTCTTTTTGCTGTTCAGCCAGATCTTTTTTCTCCGCATCCAATCGCTCGATACGCTCAATGAACTGGCGCAATTCGTCGGCCGTAACGCGATAGCTGCTTTCAATATCTGACATGGGGAACTCCGTTGCAAAAAATAAGTTGGCGCAGCGATACCCTTCGCTTTCGACTTGCACAAGCCGCCATCCTTCGCGACTGTGCCACAAATTTGATTTATCGGAGTATACTATGAATTGGCTCATCATCCCGGGTGTCATCGTGACCTGCATAGGACTGGGTCTGTTGCTTTATATAGTCGCACGAATCTGGCGGGCTAAAAAACAAGGCCTCGGTGACGCCGGGATGAAAGCACAACTGCAAGCTGCAATTGCCTGGAATCTCGCCGCAATGGGTTGTTCCGCCATTGGCCTGATTATCGTTGTACTTGGGGTGTTGTTGTAAAATTGTGGCAAAAGCGTAGCTAGTTTAATTAAAATGACTAGACGCTCAGCTTTCTCAGGATTAATAAAGATTCATGCAAATAAATTACCTCTCCCCCGACTATTCCGTAGCGCCGCAAATCGCAGTCGCAGACGTGGCCACAATTGCGGAGGCGGGCTTCAAATCTGTGATTTGCAATCGGCCGGACCAAGAAAACCCGGAGACCCACCAAATCGCAGCCATAAAAGCTGAAGTGATCGCCGCCGGTTTGGAGTTTGCAGAGAATGTGTTTGACCCCTCCACATTTGGACCAGACAAGATCCAGCGTCAAAGCGAACTCTTACAAAAATTGCCCAGTCCAGTCTTGGCCTACTGCGCCTCAGGCACTCGTTGCAGCATTGTATGGGCCTTCGCACATGCGAGCAGCATGGACATCGACAGCATTTTAACCGCAGCGACCAGTGCAGGTTATCAATTGTCACATCTGCGGCCACAGCTAGAGTCTACAGCTCTTAATCGTGCGGCAGTCTGACCCGAAAAGCGGCACCACGCTGGCCAGGCAGATAAGAAATTTGGCCGCCCAAATTGCTGATGATTTCGCGACAAATGGCGAGGCCGAGACCGGCGCCCCCGGCTTTTGAATGGTCGGATGTACGGGCAAATTTTTCAAAAATTATGTCTTGATGTGCCTTATCTACGCCAGACCCATTATCAATAAAATCTAGGGTCACACCGCGCGCCGTATCAGAGACATAGATCCGCAACTCTGCGGTATCCGCCTCACAGTATTTTGCGGCATTCGAGATTAAGTTGATAAAAACCTGCGTCAATCGGTCAGGATCCGTTAACAGAACCACATCTTCACGGCCTGCGTTTCTACGGATTGTGATCACATCATCCACATTGGCCGAAACCTGTGCGCTGTCCAAGATATCTCGGAGCCTTGCAGGTTGTAGATCCAGTGTAACTTGGCCATTTTCCAGCACCGACAAATCCAAAAGATCATCCAAAAGCCGGGTCAAGCGCTTGGTTTCGTCTTGTATGATCATTGCATATTTTGAGCCGTCACCAGAATTCAGATCAGGATTTTGTAAAATCTCAGAGAAAGCCCGGATCGACGTCATCGGCGTGCGAAGCTCGTGGCTGATTTGGCTGAGAAACGCATCTTTTTGGATTGAAAGTTTCATCAGCTTTTCATTGGCATCTCGCAATTGTCCGGCGGTGTTTGTCAATTCGCCGGACTTGGCTTCCAATTGGTTTGAATATTCCATGATTTGGGCTGTTTCATCCGCCACAGCCATTAAATCCTCTACCGTCACAGAGGCTCCACCGGCCATTTGCCCAAGCATGGCATGCGCCGTGGCAGCTCCAACGCTGCCCGCCAATCTGCGCTCTAAGGTTTCCAAAAACTGCGGAGTCGGATCAGGCAGATATCCCTGTTTGCCCTGTCGCTGTGCTGCGGTCCGAAACAGCCTTTGCGCCTGCTGCGCCCCCATAATTCGCTGGGTCATAATCAACAAATCTTCCGCATCAGCGGCCCCGCGTTGCCAGCCGCGCGCGGCTGAGCCACTGTCAAAAGCACTGATGAACTGCGCCGCCTGCACCCGCTCCAATGGCGACGGTTTGGAGAAGATTGATCCAGCTACAAATGCAAATGTATTGAACAACATTGACCACAAAACAGCATGCACAACTGTATCAAGCCCCTGAATGCCAAACAAAGCTGTAGGTCGCAGCCAATTCAGCCCCCAAAGTCCGTGATCAATGGTGTCTTGTGAGATAAGAACCTCAGGACCGAAAGACGGAAGGAACATGGTGAAACTCCAAATCCCAAACCCACAAATCAACCCGGCCACAGCCCCGACGCGCGTAGCCCCTCGCCAGAAAATCCCCCCCAACATGGCTGGTAAGATTTGCGCGACACCGACGAATGAAATCAAACCAATTGAGGCCAAAGCAGCTCCGCCGCCTGATACTCGGTAATAGAGATATCCAAGCCCCAAAATTCCGGCAATAGAAATACGCCGAGAAATTAAAATCACGCTACGCACATCGCCTGAAATTATTGCCCCCTGCCCCCGAGCGCGTAGCCATATTGGAGTCACTATGTGATTGGAGACCATGGTCGACAGCGCAATTGCGGCGACAATCACCATAGAGGTGGCAGACGAAAATCCGCCCAAGAATGCAAGCATCGCCAACCCATTTTGCTCCGCTGACAGCGGGAGGGTCAGCACAAATAGATCCGGGTTTGATCCCGCAGGTAAAATATCCAACCCCACTACGGCGATCGGGATCACAAACAAGGACATCAGCAGCAAATACAGTGGAAAGGCCCAGCCTGCTGTCGCCAAATGGCTTTCCTCGGAGTTCTCGACCACCATCACCTGAAACATGCGCGGCAAGCATAAAAAGGCAGCTGCGGATAGGAATGTGAGACCCACCCACCGGCCGGTGCTCACCTGCCATTGCGAAATGGGCGACGCATCAATGCGCGTCAACACATCCCCCACGCCACCTGCAAGGCCCCAAACGACAAAGGCTCCGACCGCTAGCAATGCAAAAAGCTTAACAATAGCCTCAACGGCGATGGCCATAACCACGCCGCTATGGCGTTCATTTACATCCAAATTTCGGGTACCAAAAATAATCGTGAACACAGTAAGGCCGGCGGCAATCCAAAGTGCAATATTGGAGGTGCTGACAATACTTTGGGCATCTTTGGCAAAGGCCGATACTGAGAGGGTCACAGATTGTAACTGCAAAGCAATGTAAGGCGTTGTGCCCACCACGGCCATGACTGTGACCAACCCACCCAAAAACGCGGACTTCCCAAAGCGTGACGAGATAAGATCCGCAATGGATGTTATGCGTTCCGCCCGAGCGATCCGTACAAGCCGGCGCAAAATCAACCACCAACCGATCAGCACTGCAGTCGGGCCCAAGTAGATTGTCAAAAACTCTAAACCCGAGCGTGCGGCATAACCCACAGCGCCGTAGAATGTCCATGCGGTGCAATAAATGGACAGTGACAATGTGTAGATCAGTGGCGTGCGCATCCAGCCACCGCGGCCCGCATCAACTGCACGTTCGGCCCAAAAAGCCACACCAAACAAAAAGGCCACATAGATCAGAGAGACTATAACAAGGAGATCAAGCGATAGCATTTATCCCCGTCCCGCCCCAAATTTCTTGATCAAATTCGCCAGAATGGCGGCGAAACCTATCAAGCCCAGCCAAACCAAGAACAGATAAATCAAAGCCGTGGAGGTCGAAGTGCCCGGAGCTGGATCCACCGCATCGGCTGCGGGCCAAATCACTGGGATCAAAATCAACACAATTCCAACAAAGGGTAAAACCAAAGCCGCATCGGTCAAGCGCTGAGTACGGGCGGCATTGGCGTCTCGTGTCAATTTCTCATTGGTGTCACCACCCATCACCCATGCCCCACAAGCGCGTTCATTGTTCGCAAGACTTCAGCATTTGAAAACGGCTTTGTCATGAATTGCGTGGCGCCTCTTGCAAAAGCCGAGTCACGATCTTTGGTTTGTCCCCGCGCCGTCAGCATCAAAATTGGTACATCTTGATACTTGGGAAGCGCGCGGAGCTCTTCGAGGATTTCGAAACCAGACTTATTTGGCAACATGACGTCCAAAATGATCGCTGTGGGTGCGGTTTGCAGAGTTGTGGCGACAGCATTCGCGCCATCGGAATGCGCGTCCACCTTCCAGCCATCGCGCAGAAAAATGAAACTGAGAGCTTCAATGATATTTGGTTCGTCTTCGATTAGTAGAACGTGTCGCATGTCAGCCTCCCTTGCTTCACTTTCAGGTTCATCCTGTACTAGAGCCGATAGTGAGGGGCTTTGTCAAAACCCATCTGTAAAGATCGATGGCTCACTGCGTGCCAAACAGGCCGGCTCACTACACAAACGACATGTACTTCCGATGGTCACCAGTGGCGTGCTCAGCGTTGTCTCGGCCGGTAGGATGAGCATTGTTGAGCGCACAATGGGGGGACCGTCAAAGCTAGAGGTTATCACCCGTTCCGCGATTGAGAATGTATCATACAGCGCGCCTGCACCGGGCTCGCCCGTCCGTCCGCTGTATTCAATGCATTGCCGCGACGCTGCACCAATTTGGGTGAGAGATTGATACAAGGGCCAAAGAGCACAGGCAGATCCAACCCGAGGGGCTTGAAACTCTTGGCAAGGCTGCTTGCGCAACAGGCCTCCACTGCAGTCGCAGATCATCAACCCCACAGGGATCCCATTTTTCTGCGGTGGCAAGCTGGCCAATCGCCGAAAGATTACTGGTAAAGGTACCTGTGCGTCACGGGCAATCTTTACAGGATCAAGTCCCATGTCTAAAATCATATTGAGCAATTTCGGCAAAGAAAGCCTCTGCGCATCCTCCCAATATTGCTTGAAATAGGTCAACCCCAAGACACGCGCTCCAGGAGAGGCCTCCGTCAAAAACTCAGCGGCGACCGCGTCAGACCAAACGGTTAATTCTTCCAACGGCGTAAAATGATATTGGTTTTTCAGCAACAATGCTTCCAGCTCATCCAAAGGCGAGAGTGCATCAAACACCTGGTCCGCGTCCCCATCTAGATAATCGGCCAAAGACTGGCTGGCAGTAGCCAGCCTTATGCTGTCTTGAAAGACGTTGGTCTGAAATCGTCTTTGCCAGTTTTGATCCATCTCACCGGGCTCGGCTAAAATACTCGCCGTAGAGCGAATGGCCGAGACTGTTGAGAGTACCTCATGGAGCGCTTCCGACAGGAATGGATCATGCGCCAAACGATTTGACAGGCTGGCGACGGTTTGCTGAAGGGCTGTGATTTGCGATTGTTGCGCCAAAATAAGGTGCGCCCAATCTTTGAAGCGATCGGCAAAATCTTCGGTTCGGCTCAAGTCAACCCGCGTGGCCGGTCGCCCGACAGCTGCATCTCGCAACGCATTCAAAAGCTGGCTGGCGGCCCCCTCAGCAAGCGAGGCTGAATCGGTTTCTAAAACCTTAGCGAGATCTAGCAAAAGTTTGCCACCAATTCTGCGCCGATTATGCTCAATAAGATTGAGATACGAGCCAGAGATCCCCGCACGCAGCGCCACTTCAGATTGGCGAAGCCCCAATGTCATTCGCCTCTCACGTATTCGAGTTCCAGCAAATGCACTGCGGGGCATCATGGTATCCTTGGGTTGGGAGCCGTACTAGAGGCTATTTGTAAATAAATTTACACGATACATCAAGCTTCCGCGAAGTTATTTACAAAATATTTGATTAACTCGACACAGGCGTTGCACAATAATCAGTCAAAAGGCGAAACTGGATCAACACTGTGAAGTGTGTTTTGGGGAAATCGGGCAAAAAGTCTGGACCCCCTTCAATCAATCGGGAGGACTTCAATGTCTAATTCAATTCTGACCCGTCGTAGCGTATTGCAGACTGGGGCCGTTGCTGGCGCCGGTTTGGCGCTTCCGACGATTCTGACTGCAGGTAGCCACACCGGCTATACCAACGCCCCAACTGGTGGCACTGTAACTTTGGGCTTCAACGTTCCACAGACCGGCGCATATGCTGACGAAGGCGCGGATGAACTTCGCGCTTACGAACTAGCTGTAGAGCACCTGAACGGTGGTGGCGACGGCGGCATGATGAACACTTTCTCTTCCAACACCCTGGAAGGTAATGGCATTTTGGGCAAGAAAATCCAATATGTAACTGGCGACACTCAGACAAAATCTGATGCTGCTCGTGCGTCTGCCAAATCCATGATAGAAAAAGATGGCGCAGTGATGATCACTGGTGGCTCTTCTTCTGGTGTGGCGATTGCGGTCCAAGGTCTTTGCCAAGAAGCTGGCATCATCTTCATGGCTGGTTTGACACACTCCAACGACACGACTGGTAAAGATAAGAAAGCCAACGGCTTCCGTCACTTCTTTAACGGTTACATGTCTGCGGCTGCTTTGGCGCCTGTTTTGGAAGCTCGTTATGGTAAAGACCGTAATGCTTATCACCTGACAGCGGATTACACTTGGGGTTGGACTCAGGAAGAATCCATCGCTGCTGCAACCGAAGCTATGGGGTGGAAAACTGTTAACAAAGTGCGTACGCCACTTAAAGCAACGGATTTCTCCTCCTATATTGCACCTGTGCTGAACTCTGGCGCAGATGTTTTGGTTCTGAACCACTACGGTGGGAACATGGTTAACTCTTTGACCAACGCTGTTCAGTTCGGCTTGCGCGACAAAATCGTAAACAACAAGAACTTCGAAATTGTTGTTCCTTTGTACTCTCGCCTGATGGCGAAAGGTGCTGGCGCAAACGTTAAGGGTATCTTTGGCTCAACAAACTGGCACTGGTCTTTGCAAGATGAAGGCTCAAAGGCTTTTGTTAAATCCTTCGGCACAAAATACGGTTTCCCTCCTTCACAGGCGGCACACACCGTATATTGCCAAACTTTACTTTATGCTGATGCTTGCAACCGCGCCGGCACGTTCAACCCTTGTGGTGTTGGTGAAGCATTGGAAGGCTTTGAGTTCGACGGCTTGGGCAATGGCAAAACATTGTACCGTGCTGAAGATCACCAGTGTTTCAAAGACGTGCTCGTTGTGAAGGGTAAAGAAAACCCAACATCAGAGTTCGATCTTCTGGAAATCGTTGAAGTGACGCCTGCAGCACAAGTATCATACGCACCCGATCACCCGATGTTTGCCGGTGGCGACTTAGGCGCATGTAACCCGGGAGCTTAAAAACCCAGCTAGAGGGCCCTTGCGCCTCTTTCTAAAATGACCATAGGGTGCGCTACTGCGCACCCTATTTTCCAATAAACTGTAACACGCAGGTGGGGACCATGGACGCCATCATTCTTCAAATTCTGAACGGCCTCGACAAAGGGTCAGCCTACGCGCTTATTGCGCTTGGCCTGACTTTGATCTTTGGCACGCTCGGTGTTGTGAATTTCGCGCACGGTGCGCTTTTTGTAATTGGCGCCTTTTGTGCCGTTACATTAAACCGAATTTTTTCAATTAGCTTTGAGACAATTGATCCAACAAAGACGGACTTTCTTGGCAACCCAGCCACAATCAAGACCACCTATTTGGAACATTGGTTCGGACCTGATCCTGCCGCTTGGATGACCGATTGGTCGGTGCCCCTGGCAATCTTATTGGCCGTGCCCGTTATGCTATTGGTTGGTGTGATCATGGAACGTGGCCTGATCAAGCACTTCTACAAACGTCCCCACGCGGACCAAATCTTGGTAACCTTTGGTTTGGCTATTGTATTGCAAGAAGTGATTAAGTTTTTCTACGGGGCCAATCCTATTCAAATGGCACCACCAGAAGTGTTCATCGGCACAATGGATTTGGGTGTATGGCTAGGCTTTGAGGCGAATGCTATCGCTTACCCCTATTGGCGGTTAGTCTACTTCCTCTTCTCTGCCGTGGTCATCGGTGCAGTCTTCGCCTTTTTGCAGTTTACCACCTTCGGGATGGTTGTGCGCGCAGGCATGGCGGACCGGGAAACGGTAGGCCTCTTGGGCATTGATATCGACAAGCGCTTCACCATCACCTTCGCGATTGCAGCCACTGTGGCCGGGATTGCGGGTGTGATGTACACCCCCATCACCCCGCCCACCTATGATATCGGGGTTGAGCTTCTGGTGCTCTCCTTCGTGGTTGTGGTGGTTGGCGGCATGGGCTCTCTGCCCGGTGCGGTGCTTGCAGGCTTCTTGTTGGGTATCGTAGAAAGCTTTGCGTCGATGAATGAGGTGAAAAATATTCTCCCCGGCATCGACCAAATTATCGTCTACTTAATGGCAATCGTTGTTATCCTGGTACGTCCACGCGGCCTTATGGGGCGCAAAGGCGTTATGGAGGATTGAGAATATGCTTGGTTTAGAAAAAAAAGACTTTACCCTTCTGCTGATCGTAGCGGCCATGGTGGTGTTCGCCCCGTTTATCCTCAACCCTTTTCCCGAAGGCTCGTCTTTGGCGCAAATGTTTAATGCCGGTTACCCGGATTTGATGCAGCGCTTTGCGATTTTTGGGATCTTGGTGATTGGGTTTAACATTCTGTTTGGCCTCACCGGCTACTTGTCCTTTGGCCATGCTGCCTTTCTGGGCGCCGGGTCTTATGCGGCAGTCTGGATGTTCAAATTGGTGGGCTACGATATTATACCCGCAATCCTTTTAGCAATCTTAGTCAGTGGCTTGTTCAGCCTTTTGGTGGGCTATGTCAGTTTGCGGCGCTCTGGGATTTACTTCTCGATCCTCACGCTGGCTTTAGCGCAGATGATGTTCAACATGGCATATTCGGTCTTGGGTAATCCATCCTCAGGCTACAATTTGACGAATGGCGAAACCGGCCTTCAGGTCTACAATTCAGACCCGCAGATTTTTCTCAGCGCGACTGGGCAAAATTTCCCAAACTTGTTGGGCTTTTCCATGCGCTCTGAAACGCATTTGCTGATTGGTAATTGGGATTTCACGCTGAATGCTGGTTACTACCTCTCCGGCCTTTTGTTGCTGATCTCATTTTACATCTCTATCCGCATATTTCGGTCACCATTTGGCTTGATGTTGCGAGCAGTGAAATCCAATCAACAACGGCTGCATTATACTGGCCTCAACACCCGGCCCTATACTCTGGCCGCCTTCGTGATCTCTGGCATGTATGCCGGGCTTGCGGGTGGATTGTTGGCCTGTATGGATCCATTGGCCGGCGCAGAACGTATGCACTGGACCGCGTCAGGTGAAATAGTGATCATGTCCATCTTGGGCGGGGTCGGCACGCTGATTGGTCCCATCTTGGGCGCTGGGTTCAACGAGTATTTCAAAAACATCCTGTCCAAAATCAACGACAGCGTGTTGCATGAATGGATGGCCTTTCTTCCTGATGGATTTGAAAACGTCATGGTGACACTCATTCACCCCTTTGTTGGCAAAGGCTGGCATCTCACCTTGGGTTTGCTGTTTATGGCGGTGATCATCTTCCTTCCCGGTGGGTTGGTCGAAGGCGGTCAGCGTATTGGTAAACTGTTCCGTCGGACCAAGGCGGATAAGCCTTCCGATGAAACCCCTGCGGGTAAGGAGACAGAATAATGGGTATCCTTGAAGTCAAAGGCGTAAATAAACGCTTTGGAGGCTTGCAAGCTCTGGGGGACGTAAACCTCAGCGTGCAGGAAAACTCGGTCCACGCAATTATCGGCCCAAACGGGGCCGGTAAATCCACGCTGCTCAACTGTCTCGTTGGCAAGCTGATTCCTGATACCGGCTCAGTGATGTTTGACGGGCAATCAGTGCTGGGGCGCAAGCCCTATGAGATCAACCAGATGGGTATTTCCCGTGTGTTTCAAACTCCAGAGATTTTTGGAGAGTTGAGCGTCATGGAAAACATGATGATCCCTTGCTTTGCCAAACGTGACGGCTCATTCGCCATGACTGCTTTTGCAGCTGTGCGGAACCAAAAAGATATCGTCGAACACGCCATGCAGGCCTTGGAAGACATGAATATGACCGACAAACGCCACATGCATTCTGCAAGCCTGTCGCGCGGCGACAAACGGCGGCTTGAGATTGGCATGTGTCTGGCACAAGAGCCGCGCCTGCTTTTGCTTGATGAGCCAACCGCAGGCATGGCACGGGCTGACACAAACAACACCATCGACCTGCTCAAAGAAATCCGTGATAAGCGCGACATCACAATTGCAATTATCGAACATGATATGCATGTGGTGTTTAGCCTCGCCGAACGGATTACCGTCCTGGCGCAGGGCCGGCCATTGGTGGAAGATACACCTGAGAACATCAAAGGCCACCCGAAAGTACGCGAAGCGTACCTCGGGGAAGCCCAAGTATAAGGAAGCGGCTACGATGACACTTTCAGACACGCCCGCCTATTTCTCCGTACGCGATATCCACGCCTACTATGGCGAAAGCTATATTGTGCAGGGTGTCAGCTTTGAGATTAAGGAAGGCGAAATCTTGGCATTGCTGGGGCGAAATGGCGCCGGCAAAACCTCTACTTTACGCGCCATTGCCCGCATTGGTGATCCGCAGGTGACCCAAGGGGAAATTTGGCTTGATGGCGATCCATTGCACGAAATGGCAAGTTACGAAGCCTCCCGCGCGGGCTTGGGCCTGGTACCAGAAGATCGCCGGATCATCCAAGGCCTCACAGTTGAAGAAAATATTAAGCTTGCACAGATTGCACCACCGATTGGTTGGTCTCTGGAGCAAATTTATGAGCTGTTCCCAAGACTTGGGGAGCGCCGCAAGCAAGAGGGCGTGACCCTGTCTGGTGGCGAGCAGCAAATGCTGGCCATTGCCCGGGCTTTGGCTCGCGAAGTCAAAGTATTGTTGTTGGACGAGCCGTATGAAGGCCTCGCGCCAGTGATTGTGCAAGAAATTGCCAAAACCCTAAACCATATCCGTGAGCAGGGGATCACAACCGTGATCGTCGAGCAAAACGCGGTGGCCGCTTTGAAATTAGCCGACCGTGCGGTGATTTTGGATACGGGCACCGTGGTTTATGACGGATCTGCACAGGCCGTCTTGGATGATGAGAAGTTGCGCGCAGAATATCTTGCCATATAAAAGTCCTTCTGAGGGGCCATCCTCTCCACCCACTAACCATATTTTTAAAGAGGGATTACACCCATGGCTGATAAAATTTACTCCCCGACCACTGCGTTTGCACAGAATGCGCATGCGAATAAGTCCACCTATGAAAACATGTATGCCGCCTCTATAACCGATCCTGATGCCTTCTGGGCAGAGCAAGGCCAGCGCTTGGATTGGATGACACCTTTTACCAAGGTCAAAAATACCTCATTTGAGCATTCGAACGTATCAATTAAATGGTATGAAGACGGTGAACTGAACGTCAGCGCCAACTGCATTGACCGCCACCTAGCCACCCGTGGCGATCAAACTGCGATCATCTGGGAAGGCGACAATCCCGATGAGAGTACGCATATCACCTATAATGAGTTGCACACACAAGTTTGCAAACTGGCGAATGTCTACAAGTCGTTGGGCGTGACCAAGGGCGACCGGGTTGTTCTTTATATGCCGATGATCCCAGAAGCTGCCTATGCCATGTTGGCCTGCAATCGTATCGGTGCTGTCCATTCTATCGTCTTTGGTGGATTCTCTCCCGAAGCATTGGCCGCGCGCCTCACCGCCTGTGGCGCCAAACTGGTCGTGACTGCAGACCAAGCCCCACGCGGTGGCAAAGCCACACCTTTGAAGGCAAATGTAGACATGGCGCTGGAAATCTCTGGCGACATCACAACTTTGGTGGTCGAGCGCACCGGCGCTGACCTTCCGTCCAAAGAAGGACGCGATCACAGCTACACCGCCGCCATGGCACAGGCTTCGGCTGAATGCGCACCTGAGCCGATGAATGCGGAAGATCCACTGTTTATCCTTTACACTTCCGGGTCCACTGGCGCGCCGAAGGGCGTGGTGCATACCACTGGCGGCTACCTCGTTTATGCCTCGATGACCCATCAATACACCTTCGATTATCATGACGGCGATGTATTTTGGTGCACTGCCGATGTGGGTTGGGTCACAGGCCACAGCTATATCGTTTACGGTCCACTGGCCAATGGCGCGACGACCTTGATGTTTGAGGGCGTACCAACATATCCGGATGCAGGCCGTTTTTGGGCCGTTTGTGAAAAACATAAGGTCAATCAATTTTACACCGCCCCCACAGCCATCCGCGCATTGATGGGCCAAGGTGAGGCCTTTGTAGAAAAATATGACCTGTCCTCAATCAAAGTACTCGGCACGGTGGGTGAGCCTATCAATCCTGAAGCTTGGAATTGGTACAATGATGTGGTCGGCAAGGGCAAAGCTCCGATTGTAGACACATGGTGGCAAACCGAAACCGGCGGCCATTTGATGACCCCTCTGCCCGGCGCCACAGATACCAAGCCCGGTTCCTGCACTCTGCCATTCTTTGGCGTGCAACCCGTTATTTTGGAGCCTACCACCGGCGCCGAACTCAACGACCCCGAGGCCGATGGCGTTTTATGCATCAAAGACAGCTGGCCGGGTCAAATGCGAACAGTCTGGGGAGATCATGATCGTTTTATCTCAGCCTATTTCAGCGATTACAAAGGCTACTATTTCACCGGAGATGGCTGCCGCCGTGATGCGGATGGCTATTACTGGATCACGGGCCGGGTCGATGACGTGATCAATGTCTCTGGCCACCGAATGGGGACTGCCGAAGTGGAAAGCGCCTTGGTCGCGCATCCCAAAGTGGCCGAGGCCGCAGTGGTGGGCTATCCGCATGCGATCAAGGGTCAAGGCATTTATTGCTACGTCACCTTGATGACCGGTGAAGAGCCATCCGACGCGTTGCGCCTGGAATTGCGTAATTGGGTGCGGAAAGAGATTGGCCCTATCGCCTCTCCAGATTTGATCCAATGGGCCCCCGGCCTGCCCAAAACCCGCTCCGGCAAGATCATGCGCCGTATTCTGCGCAAGGTGGCCGAAGATGATTTTGGCGCTCTGGGTGATACCTCAACTTTGGCAGACCCATCGGTCGTGGATGAGTTAATTGCAAATCGTATGAACCGAGATTAGATCGCGCAAGCTGTTAAAATTGTAATAAAATATTAAAAATGAGGCTGGCCAATAGTAGTATTGGTCAGCTTTTGTTTGTGATCAGCACAATTCTACCCCTCTTGAGGCAAGGATGTTCTTCCACTTTGACGAAACTTCGCCTATATCAGTTAGAAATAGCGCCTAATCGCCGCGAAAAGGGATAACATGAATAAAAAACCAAACGAGAATGACGTTGTCTTTATTCAAGCATTGGCAGAACTGCTCAGTGCGCAGGATCTGACAGAAATTGAAGTCAACCGCCACTATGGCGAAGATGACAGCTTGAATGTCCGCATTTCAAAAACGCAAAATGTTGTACAAATGGCCGCACCTGTCGCTATGGCCGCGCCGGCTGCTATAGCCCCAGTCGCTGCAGCGGCTGCTCCAGCCGCCGCAGATATTGAAGATCCAGCTTCGCATCCCGGTGCCGTGACATCTCCAATGGTTGGAACAATTTATCTGCAAGCAGAACCGGGCAGCCCGGCCTTTATCACCGTGGGCGCCAAAGTTGCCGAGGGCGACACCATATTGATCATCGAAGCGATGAAGACCATGAATCAAATTCCAGCGCCGCATGGAGGTACCGTCACACGTATCTTGGTCGAAGACAGCGCCGCTGTTGAATTTGGGTCTCCTTTGGTAATTATTGAATAATGTTCAAGAAAATCCTAATCGCTAACCGTGGCGAAATTGCTCTTCGTGTTATTCGCGCCGCCCGTGAAATGGGGATTGGCAGCGTTGCTGTACACTCCACGGCTGACAGTGATGCTATGCACGTGCGTATGGCGGATGAATCTGTTTGCATCGGCCCGCCGTCCAGTACTGACAGCTATTTGAGCATCCCGGCGATTATTGCCGCCGCTGAAATCACTGGCGCTGATGCGATTCACCCAGGCTATGGGTTTCTATCCGAGAACGCGAGCTTCGTGCAGGCGCTTCAAGATCATGATATTTGTTTCATTGGTCCCACCGCCGAACACATCAGGGTCATGGGCGATAAGATCAGCGCAAAAGACACTATGCGCGCTTTGGGCGTGCCTTGCGTGCCGGGCTCTCTCGGCGGTGTGCCAGATCTCGAATCCGCTCTAAAAATTGGCGAAGAATTTGGTTACCCTGTTATCATCAAAGCAACCGCCGGTGGTGGTGGACGCGGTATGAAAGTGGCCAATTCAGCTGAAGAAATGCCAACATCTTTCAGTGCGGCCCGGTCTGAGGGCAAAGCTGCTTTTGGCAATGACGAAGTCTATATCGAGAAATATCTCACCACCCCACGCCATATTGAAATTCAAGTCTTTGGCGACGGTAAGGGCAAGGCTGTGCATTTGGGCGAACGCGACTGCTCATTGCAGCGGCGCCACCAAAAAGTATTCGAAGAAGCGCCGGGCCCTGCGATCAATGCGGAAGAGCGTGCGCGTATTGGTAAAGTATGCGCCGATGCCGTGGCCAAGATCAATTACATCGGCGCCGGCACGATTGAGTTTTTGTATGAGAACGGCGAGTTCTATTTCATCGAAATGAACACCCGCTTGCAGGTTGAACATCCAGTCACCGAAGCTATTTTCGGTGTGGATTTGGTGCGCGAGCAAATCCGAGTAGCTGAGGGGCATGATATGTCTTTCACCCAAGGTGATTTGGTCATCACCGGCCATGCGATTGAAGTGCGGATCAATGCAGAAACCTTTCCAGGTTTTGCGCCGCGCCCCGGTAGAATCAATGCCTATCACGCGCCCGGCGGGCTCGGTGTGCGCATGGATTCAGCGCTCTACGATGGCTATTCAATCCCACCATACTACGACAGTTTGATTGGCAAGTTGATCGTACATGCGCCTGATCGGGCCGCTGCCATAGCCCGGCTGGATCGCGCCTTGGGTGAGCTGATCATTGATGGGATCGAAACCACAATTCCGCTGTTTCATGCCCTGCTGAAAGAACCGGATGTGCATTCAGGCAATTACAATATCCATTGGCTTGAGCATTGGTTGGAACACAAGTTTAACGATAAATGAGCCTAGGGGCAGTGAGCCCGCAGTTGATGCTGCATGCCTATGCCCAAGGCATTTTTCCAATGGCCGAAACTGCTACCGACCCTGAGTTGTTCTGGGTCGACCCTAAGCGGCGTGGGGTTTTCCCTTTAGATGGGTTTCACCTGTCGCGCAGCATGCGGCGGTTTGTGCAGCACCACGCTATCACCGCCACATTGAACGCCGATTTTGAAACTGTTTTGTTTCACTGTGCAGACCGTGAAGAAACTTGGATCAATCCAAGCCTACATACCAATTACACAGAGTTGTACGCCCTCGGGCATTGCCACAGCTTCGAAGTTTGGCGCGATGGTGCGTTACTTGGTGGTGTCTTTGGGCTCACCATTGGCGGGGCGTTTTTCGGGGAAAGTATGTTTTCGTTGGGCACGAATGGGTCCAAATCAGCTCTCGCATTTTTGACGCGCCACCTGAAAAATTGTGGTTTTGCCTTATTCGATACGCAGTTCATCACGGATCATTTACAAAGTCTGGGTGCGGTCGAAATCAGCAGAGCCGCCTATCGCAGTCAACTGGCCGAAGCCATCACCGTACCCGCCTCCATCACGTCACAGCCTGTGCCAGATGCTCAGAGTATTTTACAGCGCAACGCCCAAACGTCATAGCGCGGATGCTCAAGCGCATTGATAGCCGGTGATGAGGCCACCATCCAGCCCTCAAACAATTGCCCTTTGCTGCGGGCGTCATAAATCGCCAACAAGGCAAAAGCGTCTTGGGTCAATTCTCCCTCAGGATAACGACAGGCTTGCAAATGTATCTCGAGCGGCCCCAAGGTTACCGGGTTGCCAATTGTGATGATAAAGCTTTGCAATTCGCCCGTGGTGCGGTCCAACCACCGAAGTTCGGCCCCACTTGTTTCGCTGGCGCGCTGCGCAAATCCAAAAGCAGGACATAGACACAGAATAAATGCCAGCAGGCGGATCATTACTGTGAGCTGCCAGAAGCAAATTTCATCAGTAAATTCAACAAACTGACCGACCCTTGCGTGTCCATAATGGTTTCACCGGCCGAGTAATTGAACGGCGACCCACCGGGCTGAAGCTCAACAAAGTTGCCCCCCAGAAGACCTTCAGAGGAAATCAAAATGGCGGTATCATCAGGCAGCTCTATGCCGAGATCCAAGGATATTTCCATGTCTGCGCGAAAGCTGGCGGGATTGAGTGAAATATCAGAAACTTTGCCAACCTTTACCCCGGCCAATCGCACATCAGTGCCAACAGTCACGCCCTCAATGGAACGAAAGCTTGCGTTGAGCACGTATGATTCGGTTGAACTTCCCCAACCACCGCGCTGAAATCCAACCACGGCGAATCCAACCGCCACGATCAGAACGCATGTACCTGTGATGAATTCTGCCCAAGCGCCACGCATCAGATTACTCCGGAGTCCAAGCCTCGTAGTCGCTACGCGACTGCGGTGTAGATTGACGCAAAGATCCCGCAGGAGCATGGGCCATGGCCGTGCCTGTCAGGTTTGCCAGATGTGGTTTTTCCCATGTTTTATGGGTTAAAGGCACTTTATTTGGAGGATCATTCCACGTGTGATGAAGCCAACCATGCCAATCTGGATTAACCCGAGTAGCCTCAGATTCGCCATTGAAGATCACCCAACGTTTGGCACTATCTTTGGTTTCATAGAATATATTTCCCGCATCATCTTCGCCCACCTTCACGCCATTGCGCCAGGTAAACAGCTGCGTGTTCAATGTTTGGCCATTCCACCAAGTCACAGCACGTAATAGAGTTGAGACGATGCCCATGAGGTCCTCCAAAACAGGTTTGAATTAGCTATGCCTCAGATGCCTTCAGCGGTCCAGTGCTTGTGGCGTCTGAAACCAAAAACGGCGAAATTTCGAACTAGCCCCCACCGTTTCTATATGTTTTTCTTGCTTAACCGACAGTCACTTTTTCCTGCTTTTTTTCAGCGTGGATCATCAAAGGCGCAGCCTTTGAAGTCACGGCCTCTTCATTAACAACCACTTCTTCAACACTATCCATTCCCGGCAGGTCAAACATGGTGTCCAGCAAGATATCTTCCAAGATCGACCGCAGACCTCGGGCGCCAGTTTTGCGCACAATCGCGCGCTTGGCGATGGCCACAAGAGCGTCATCGGTAAACGTCAGGGTTACATTTTCCAGCTCGAACAGGCGCTGATACTGTTTGATCAATGCATTCTTTGGCTGGGTTAGAATGATCACAAGTGACTCTTCATCCAGATCGGTCAGAGTTGCAATCACCGGCAAACGGCCAACAAATTCTGGGATCAAGCCAAACTTCAACAAATCTTCTGGCTCTAATTCCCCAAACATTTCGCCCACACCGCGGCTGTCGCTTTCTTTAACGTCAGCACCGAAGCCAATTGAAGTGCCCTTGCCACGCGCCGCGATAATTTTTTCAAGTCCTGAAAAAGCGCCGCCACAGATGAACAAAATATTTGTGGTGTCTACCTGCAAAAATTCCTGCTGCGGATGCTTGCGGCCTCCCTGGGGTGGGACGCTGGCTACGGTGCCTTCCATGATTTTCAACAAAGCTTGTTGAACACCTTCGCCCGACACGTCGCGGGTAATGGACGGATTATCAGACTTGCGGGTAATTTTATCAACTTCGTCAATATAAACGATGCCACGTTGTGCCCGTTCTACGTTATATTCACTTGCTTGCAGCAGCTTTAGGATGATGTTTTCCACATCTTCGCCGACATAGCCCGCTTCGGTCAAAGTGGTGGCGTCAGCCATTGTAAAGGGCACATCCAGAATGCGCGCCAGTGTTTGCGCCAGCAGTGTCTTGCCGCAACCCGTGGGTCCGATCAACATGATGTTAGATTTTGCCAATTCAATGTCATCAGATTTATCAGCAACGTTTAGGCGTTTGTAGTGGTTGTGAACCGCGACTGACAGCACGCGTTTTGCGTGGCTTTGTCCGATGACATAATCATCCAAAACCTCACAGATTTCCAAAGGTGTTGGCACACCCTCAGATTTTTTCAAACCTGTGGCCTTGGTTTCTTCTCGGATAATATCCATGCAAAGTTCAACACATTCATCACAGATAAACACAGTAGGGCCCGCAATGAGCTTGCGCACCTCATGCTGACTTTTACCGCAAAAACTGCAATATAGAGTGTTTTTGCCGTCGCCACTTGCTTTATCAGCCATGTCTCACCTTTAAGTATTATTGGGCGGTCTGCTTCCGCAGGGCCGCCCGATGGTAGTGTCGTAAAATAACCATAAGCTTATGACACCAAAGAATGGGCCACAACCCGAATTTATCCGTACATTACTTCGGTACGTCGTCTTTTTCGCGGTTGGTTACGATTTGATCAATTAAGCCCCAAGCCTTCGCGTCTTCAGGGGACATAAAATTATCGCGCTCCAGAGCCGCTTCAACAACATCATAATCTTGGCCCGTATGGGCCACGTAGATTTCATTCAAACGGCGTTTCAGTTTTTGAGTGAACTCCGCATGGATCATGATGTCCGTGGCTTGGCCTTGGTACCCACCAGAGGGTTGATGCACCATGATTGAAGAATTTGGCAGTGAGAAGCGCATATCTTTGGCGCCAGCGGTCAAAAGTAAGGACCCCATTGAGGCCGCCTGGCCCACGCAAAGTGTGCTCACCTTGGGCTTGATATATTGCATCGTGTCGTAGATCGACAGACCGGCGGTCACAACGCCGCCAGGAGAGTTGATATACATGCTGATCTCTTTGGAAGGGTTTTCGGCTTCGAGATGCAGCAACTGCGCGATGATCAATGTGCTCATGCCATCGTGAACCGGGCCGTTCACGAAAATTATACGCTCTTTGAGCAAGCGTGAGAAAATATCATAGGCCCGTTCGCCACGGCTTGTTTGTTCAACTACCATTGGGACGAGGTTCATATAGGTTTCTACTGGATCGTTCATAAGGTCCGCCTGCTGTTCTGAATTCCGACATAAAGTCGATGTGCTAACTGAGTCTTAGTATTGCGCCCCGGGTAGGACAAGGGGCGGAGGAATTTTAGATGCATTTTGAACGATGCTTAACTGCATTTTTTGCGCCACATCAAACATTCGCGCCGAAAATCCCCATTCATTGTCATACCACCCAAAGATCCGCACCAACCCCTGCCCCATCACCTGCAGCTGTGGGGCGGCGATCACCAAGCTTTCGTGACGAGCTTTAAGGTCAGATGACACCAGCGGGCGATCCGTCATTCCTAAGACCCCAGGGCAGGCGTCACGCAAATACGCGATGAGAGCCGCTGCATCGGTGGGTTTGACCAATTGGCAGGTCAAATCAACCGCCGAAACGCTTGCTGTTGGCACCCGCACGGCGCAGCCCATCACCCGTCCGGCGAGTTTGGGCAGGATCTTGTCGATCAGCGCTGTCGCCGATGTAGTGGTGGGAACCATGGACAATGCGGCCGCGCGGTTGCGCTCCAAAGCATCCCCACGTGGCGCATCCACAGTGGGTTGGCTGCCGGTGTAGCAGTGAATCGTTGTCATATGTCCTGCCGTCACACCAAATTCATCGTCCAAAACCCGCAGCAACGGTGCAAGCGCGTTTGTGGTGCAAGAGGCATTGGACATGATTTTTTGATCTCGCAGCAGATGATCATTGGCACCCAGTACGATGGTCACATCTGCATGCTCCGAGGGACCAGAGATCAGCACGCGTTTTGCGCCAGCCCGCAGCCCAGCGCTGGCAAATTTAGCTGTGTTTGCTTTGCCGGTACATTCAAAGAGCACATCAACATCTGTCATATCGACCTTTGCTACGTCACCTTGCTGCGTGAACCGGACGGAGCGACCATTCAAGATCAATGCGCCGTCTGCTTGCTCCACAGCCGCGGGCGACGGGCCGTAGACACTATCGAACTCAAGCAAATATGCGCAGGTTTCAATCGGGGCGATGTCATTAACCGCGACCAGCTCAAAAATCTGTGGCGCTTGCATCTGCATCCATTGTCGCGCAACAGCCCGCCCAATCCGTCCAAATCCGTTGATCGCAATGCGAATGGGCCGCTCCATCGTATGTCCTTTCACAGCAATTGCATCTCGGAGTCAGAAAATGGATGCGCTGGCACCGAAACCATGCCAAATACGGGTGAATGTCCAGCGCCAAAATGGGCAAAATGAAATGCCAAAGGAAGCCAGATGTATCCGCTCGAAGGTTTGAAAGTCGTTGAAATTGCCCGTGTCTTAGCCGGTCCTTGGATTGGGCAAACTCTTGCAGACCTTGGGGCAGAGGTCATCAAGGTGGAAAGCCCCGAAGGGGACGACACGCGCAATTGGGGGCCAAACTATGTCACCAAGGGCAGCGACAGCTCCGCCGCCTATTTTCACAGCACAAATCGCGGCAAACAGGGCATCACCGTTGATTTCAAAGACCCTGAGCGCTTGACCTATCTCAAAGAGCTGATCTCCACCGCCGATGTATTAATTGAAAACTTCAAAGTTGGCGGCTTGAAAAAATTTGGTCTCGATTACGCGACATTGGCCCCAGACAATCCAAAATTGGTCTATTGCTCGGTGACAGGGTTTGGCCAAGACGGCCCAAGGGCGCAAAAAGCAGGCTACGACTTTATGATCCAAGGCATGACCGGTATTATGGACATCACTGGAGAGCCCGAAGGTATGCCGCAAAAGGTTGGCGTAGCCTTCGCTGATGTGTTTACAGGTCTCTACGGCGTTATAGGCATTCAAGCCGCTTTGGCGCAGCGGGCCCGCACGGGCAAGGGTCAACACATTGATATGGCTTTGTTTGATTGCATGTTGGCCGCACAAGCCAATCAAAACCTCAACTACCTAACCACGGGCAAAAGCCCCCAGCGCATGGGCAACGCGCATCCAAGCATTGTGCCCTACCAAGTATTTCCAGTCGGCGACGGGCATATCGTCATCGCCTGCGGCAACAATCGCCAATTCCACAATTTGGCCCGGGCCCTGAACCGCGAGGATTGGATCGAAGACCCCATCTTCGCCGATAACATCACTCGGATCGCCAATCGGGCTGAAGTTGTGCGCCAGATCATAGAAACCCTAAGTCTTTGGGCCAAGTTGGATGTATTGCCAGTCTTGGAAGCCGCCGGCGTGCCCTCAGGCCCAATCAATACAATTGCTGAAGCCTTAGAAGACCCGCAAACCCTGTTTCGGCAAATGCGCATTTCGCCCGAAGGCATCCCCGGCGTTAGGACACCAATTAAGTTTTCCGATAGCAGCCTTCAACTGCAGCGCGCCGCGCCGGGCTTGGGTGAGCATAACGACCAATAGACCGGTCAACTCAGCCCTTTGGGCGCCAGCTCCCCTATAGAGGTCTCGCCCTCTTCGCTTATGCGGTGGCGTTTGAACTGCGCTGTTGCAGGCAACGGCGTGTCAAATTGATAGGTTGGATCAATCATTTGTCGCTCCCAAGTCTCAAGCATTTCGCGCCAAACGCCCACTAGGCTGCGCGGCTCAGGCATATCGTCCTTGACCGCCTGATGCAGCTTTTTGAGATTATAACATGGAACACCCGCATACATGTGATGCTCCGTGTGCCAATTCATATGCCAATAGAGAAACAGGATCAGATCAAAAATACTTAGTAAATGTGACGTAATTGGACTTGGATGTGTCGTTTAGTTATGTTCCTATGCGCGAGTTCCGCTCATGGTGTGGAGATTGCGGTTTGCGTGCTTAAGCAGCATCGCTAACCGGGCTATGAGCCGTAAAGGCCACAGATCTGGCCACAAATTAAACAGGGAGACTATCATGGAACTCAAAATGCTCGCGGCATCCGCTGCAGTGGCACTGTCATTCGGTGCAACATCCGCGTCCGCTGACTGCGGTAAAGTATCCATCACTGAAATGGACTGGGCCTCATCGGCTGTTGTAACTGCGGTTGCAAACTTCTTGATGAGCCAAGGCTACGGCTGTGACGTGCAAGTTGTACCGTCCTCAACCGTACCTGCGCTGACATCATTGGCCGAAACTGGCGAACCAGACATTCTAACTGAAGTATGGGCTAACTCCACGCCATCTTACGAGCCACTCTTAGCCGCAGGTAAATTGGTCGAGCTGACCAGCGTTCTATCCGATGGTGGCGTTGAAGCTTGGTGGATCCCAGCTTACTTGGCAAAATCCAATCCTGAGCTGACCACATGGGACGGCATCATGGCCAACCCAGCGGCTGTCGGTGGCAAATTCCACGATTGCCCATCAGGTTGGGCATGTGACATAATCAATAACAACAACCTGATTGCTGCAGGTGCTGAGGCCGGTGGTCTTGAGCGGTTCCAGCATGGTTCTGGTGAGACTTTGCAAACCTCCATCGCGGCCGCATATGCGGACCAAGCGCCATGGTTCGGCTACTACTGGGCACCTACGGCTGTGTTGGGCAAATACCCAATGGTTCGTGTTGAAGTGCCTGCCTATAATGCAGAAGCTCACGCCTGTAATGGTGATGTTGATTGTGCAAACCCTGTCTTTTCTGCCTATCCAGCTGCAAAAGTTGTAACTGCTGTTTCCGGCGCCTTCATGGACCGTGAGCCTGAGGTAGCAGCCTTGTTGAAAAACATAACTTTCACAAACGCTCAAATGGGTGACGTGTTGGCTTGGCGTTTGGACAACAATGCATCTTACGACGAAGCGGCCGTCTACTTCCTGACAACATACAAAGAGGTATGGGGCGGCTGGTTGAGCGCCGATGCTAAAGGTAAATTGGCAGCCATCCTGAACTAATCAGGGCTAAAATTCCCCGCGGACTAAATGCAGTCCGTGGGTTTTTTTGACTTCAGGGGGAATATCTATGGCCACTTACGACTGGCTCTTTAACATGTTTGGAATGCGGAATTGGTGCGATGCCGATGCATCAGAAGGCCCAATGTCTATGGCCCAACTCTTGGCTAAAACCGGCAATGCTGCGCCTGAATCAAGCTTCACATTTGCCTTTCCCTCTTTGGATGAATTGCACAAAGCCTGTGGCCAAATCACCCAGACCCGCGATGTGGTTAAAGGGCTGGAAGACGGATTTCTCACAATTCGCCCCGCCCTGCGTACGGTTTTGGACCCAATCACTCAGCCACTCTCATGGATGCTTGACGGAACGCTTTACGTGTTCACTACAGCGCCTTGGTTTATCATCATGACCGCGATTTTAATTGCGGTTTGGTATGCCACCCGCTCCGTCTCAGTTGTTTTATTTAACGCCTTTTGCCTGTCCTTTTTCGCCTTTGTTGATCATTTTGAACCTGCAATGCAAACCTTTGCGGTCATCTTAGTCTGCACTATAATATCGGCCTTACTAGGGGTCCCAATTGGCATCACAATGTCGAAATATAACCGGCTGCAAAGAGCCATCATTCCGGTTTTAGACCTGCTGCAAACCTTGCCCACCTTTGTCTACCTGATCCCACTGATCTTTTTGTTCCCCATCGGAGAGTCGCGCCTCTACGGCATCGCCATTGTCCTTTACGCCATAGTCCCCGTGATCCGTCTTACCGATCTCGGCGTGCGCTTGGTCGACAAGGATGTGGTAGAAGCTGGCAACGCCTTTGGCATGAGCCCGGCACAAAAGCTGGGTAAAGTTGAACTACCCCTAGCCTTACCCAACATCATGGCGGGTCTCAACCAGACCATCATGATGAGCCTTGCCATGGTTGTGATTGCATCAATGGTAACTGCACCCGGTCTTGGCGTGCTGGTGCTGCGCGGCATCCGAAACCTTGAGCTAGGAGTCGGATTGATGGCTGGGGTTTGCATTGTGCTTCTGGCCGTGATGTTGGACCGCACCTCCAAAGCTGCTCTATCGCGTATCGACCGCACCAAGAGTGAAATGTGAGGGCTAACATCATGACACAGCCACCAAAAATAAGTCTTCGCGGCCTCTATAAGATCTTTGGGTCTGACGACAAAGCTGTATTGCCGCATGTAAAAGCCGGGATGGGCAAAGAAGAGCTCTTGGCCTCGCATCAACATGTCTTGGGCTTGCAGGACATCAATGTTGAGATGCAGGCGGGTGAAATCACGGTTGTGATGGGCCTGTCCGGCTCCGGTAAATCCACTTTAATCCGGCACCTAAACCGCTTGATCGAACCCACTGATGGGGAAATTTTGGTGGATGGTGTCGATATCATGAAACTGTCCGCGCTTGAATTGCGCCACATGCGGCAAAACAAAATGTCGATGGTATTTCAGAAATTCGCACTTTTGCACCACCGCTCAGTTTTGCAAAACGACGCCATGGCTCTGGACATCCAGGGTGCGGCGGCAATCGAACAAGAGCGTGAAGCTCAGAAATGGCTCGATCGCGTGGGTCTTGGCGGGTATGAAAACCACTACCCATCACAGCTTTCCGGCGGCATGCAGCAACGGGTTGGCATCGCCCGCTCGTTGACGTCGAACTCAGATATCATGCTGATGGATGAAGCTTTCTCAGCCCTTGACCCACTGATCCGCACCGACATGCAGGATTTACTGCTAGAGTTGCAAGTTGAGCTAAAAAAGACCATCGTATTCATCACCCATGATCTCGACGAGGCCTTAAAACTGGCAGATCACTTGGTGATTTTGAAAGACGGGGCAGTAATTCAACAGGGTGAGCCACAAGGCATTCTGATGGCGCCAGCCGATCCCTATATTGAGGATTTCGTGTCAGACATTAACCGCGCCAGAGTATTGCGGGTCCGGTCCGTGATGCAGGATCTCACAGCGGATAAATTCGCGGGTGATGTGGATGCCAACGACAATCTTGAAAGCCTTATCGCAGCTTCGGGCGGCGACACAGCCTTGCGGTATCGTGTGATCGAAAATGGTAAGCCCGTTGGAGAGCTGGACATGCGCGAACTGGTCAAAGCTTTGGTGCCACGCATCTCAAGCTCTGAAGCTGGCACGCGCTATCACTGATCAGTACAAGTATCTTTCCACCGCGGCATCCGTGCCGGGGTTGATTTACTCAACCAGCATCACCTGCGAACATCACCCCAATTGCACCAGTCTCTAGCGCCCCCTTGCGTCCAATGCAGACCACGGCAATATGCTCTTTAGCTTTGGCAAGCGTAACGTCAAACCGTTCTCCCACAATTTGGATCAACCAATTTTGCCCTGCTTGATCAGCCACAAAGCCTTTAGCGCGAATGATCCCTACGTCCCCAGTAGCTAGAGATTTTGCCAGTTTAATAGGATCACAGGGCGGAATTTCGCTAAAGACACGGCTTTCATAGCCCGCATCCTCATGGGCGGAGGCTTGGGGTTGCCCGGCCACCATCTCTACCCCAAGGATCACCGCTGGCGGCAGCCTGCCCTGAGCGGTGGCTACAACCTGCGCTTTGGGGTTGGCTGAGCCGAGCCAGTCTCTGACGTCCTGCACGACATCACTTGAGATCAAATCAGTTTTGGTTTGCACGATCAAATCAGCGTCGGAGATTTGGCGTAGCATTGTATCGCCAAGATACTCATCTGCCGCTTGCGCCCGAATGCGCTCGCTGTCGGCCAGCACCACAACCCCCCCAAGATTGAAGCCGTCCAAAAACGAAATGCTCGCAGCTACAGCACCGGGCATCGCGACACCCGAGGCCTCAATCACAACATAATCCGGGGCGGGATCCAGCTGGGCCAATTTGATCAAAGCCGCTGTCATATCAGAGCCGAAGGAGCAGCAAATACAGCCCCCAGAAATAGCAATCATTTCGTCATCTTTGGCTTCAATCAAATCCGCATCAATTGGCAAATCTCCGAACTCATTCACCAAAATAGCAATTTTGCGACCATCCGCGTGGCGCAGCAAATGATTGAGCAAAGTGGTTTTGCCAGCCCCAAGATAGCCACCGATCACAATGACCGGGATGTCTTGCCTCATAGGCTTGCAGCTGGAAAAATACGGCCGCCCTGAACCGTGCCCCATACGCCAATGTCTTTAAGCAGCATTGGATCACAAGCCGTTGGATCTGCCTCCAAAACCGCAAAATCAGCCTTCTTGCCGGTTTCAATTGAGCCAATCTCTCCGTCGAGATGCAGCGTGTAAGCAGCCCCCATGGTAATGGCCCAAAGTGCCTCATGCACTTGTATTCTTTCTTCCTCGCCCTGTACCCGACCCGAAGCCGTGATACGGTTTACGGCCGCCCATGCGGTGAACAAGGGCCCAAGAGGGGTCACGGGCGCGTCAGAGTGGATGGCCATCGGCACGCCACTGTCCAAGGCGGTCCGGCAGGCGTTCATCCGTGTAGCGCGGTCCGGCCCCACTGTGAGAGCATAATGTTCATCGCCCCAGTAGAAGTGATGGTTGGCAAAAAGATTTACGCACATGCCGAGTTTCGCCGCAGTCCGAAACTGTGCCGCATCCGCCAATTGGCAATGCTGCAGCGTAAAGCGGTGATCCGGGTTTGGGTGCGCTTGCAAGGCGGGGCCAAGTTTTTCCAACACTAATTGGGTCGCCTGATCGCCGTTGGTGTGGGTGTGGACTTGCAAACCGGCTTCTAACGCCAAATGCAGCAGTTCCGATAAATGCTCCGGTGCGATATACCAAAGCCCGTTGGGCGCGCCGTTGTGATAGCCAGGCCAGCGCAAGCGAGCTGAAAAACCCTGAATTGATCCATCGACCACGATCTTGATCTGCCCCAAGCGCAAACGGTCAGTGCTTCTTTTTTTAAATGCGAGAACAGCTACAATCAATTCTTTGGCAGAAAGGCCCATGAAGAACCGAAATGGCATTAAACGTACTGGGTAATTTGGCTCATTTGTGACCCTGAGCATCACGTCAACCGCATCGTCATCCATGCGAGATGCAAGATCAGTGATGGTTGTTGTCCCTGTACGGACGCAGAGCTTGGCAAAATTGCGCAGACCGGTCTCATCCGCATCAAGCATATTGCGCTCATAACCCACAAATGGGCCAACGGGTGTCATGACTTCAGGCCCTTTTAGCTCGCCAGTCGGAAATCCATCCGCCCCCAAAGGAATACCAGGATGGTTGAGGCCCTGCTTTAGCATGCCGGCCAGCTCCAGTGCCTTGGTGTTCACATTCATAATATGGCCAGAGGCATGCAAAACCCCCACAGCGCGCGTTGTTGATACCCGATCAAGATCGGCTCGGGTGACGGTCGTATTGTCCATATAGATCGGATCTAATTGCCATCCTGAGAGCGGGGTAGTTGCGTCTTCCAAGACCGCCTCAGCCTCTTGCAAACGCTCAACGACCGCGTCCACGCTTTTGACACCCATCCACAGCTTGCCATTTGGATCAGCCCGATCAAACCAACCACAATAGACTTTAGCCCACAAAGACCCTTCCATTGCATGGGCATGGCCCTCCACAAACCCAGGCATCAAGACCTTATCTTCAAAGCGCGTGTCCAGAGTATAGTCGCCCCATGTTGCCAGCTCCTCCAAGCTTCCCGCTCCCAAAATACGTCCATCTCGCACCGCCACATGGCTGGCCTCAGGGCGGCTTGGGTTCATCGTGATAATTTTCTTAGCGCTGAAAATTGTAGTGTTGGGCATCGGACACCTCTTGGATTAACTGTTTGTGAAAATTGTAAAGAGCTTTCATTAAATGGGAAAATAGATTTAGCTGTTCTCAAACACCTATTTTTTGGGGGAAAGGTATTGATGAATTTTACGCTCAAACAATTGCGTTACGTGGAGGCGGCAGGTCGTTTAGGGTCCATTGCCAAAGCTGCGGTTGAGGTCTCAATCTCTCAATCTTCCATTACAGCTGCCATTGATGCGCTTGAGGCTTCACTTGATTATGGCTTATTCGTAAGGACACCAGCCAAAGGGGTTCAACCAACATCTGCGGGCCGCGAGGCGCTGCAATTGATCCGAAACTTTCTCAATCAAGCCCGACAATTTGAGGCCGAACTGCAATCGCAAGGGGGAGATGACGCTGGGCTGGTGCGCATTGCATGCTATGCTACCGCCGCACCCGCCTTTTTGCCGCCAATTTTGAGATCTATAACCATTAACTTCCCCGGCATTTCAATCAAAGTGATGGAGGGTGATATGATGTCGATCATGGATTACCTCAACAATGGAGAGGTGGATCTGGTGTTTACCTATGACACCCACTTGCCAGACGCCCAGTCTTTCGAGCCATTGTTCGACGCCCCACCCTATGCTTTGGTGCCGGCTTCCGAGGCCATAAGCGCCCAAAATTCTGTTACTTTCGCGGAATTAAGCTGCAGGCCAATGATCATGCTCGACCTACCATATACCCGCGATTACTTTCTTGGCCTGTTCAAAGAGCGCGGATTAGAGCCAAACGTAGTCCATTCAACCCGCTCAGCAGAAATCGCAAAAGCTCTGGTGGAAGGTGAATTCGGCTATACACTTTTGAACATCCGGCCCCGCAACTACATCACCAATGACACACGTTATAAGGCCCTGCCCATTTACGACTCCTCAGAAGTGCCCGTCTTTGGGATCGCCACGGCTAGCAATGTCAGGCAGCCCAAAAATGTAAGATCCTTCATCCGAGGCTGTGTCGAACTGCGGGAGAAAGGTGCATTCGATGCTCTCACCGTGAGCATAAACCCCTAAAAAATGTAGTAAAGAAGCCTAATTAATCTGTTTTCTGTAAAAAAAACCTTGGTCTAGGCTCATCGCAATGACGAAGAAACATGTAACTATATGGGAGATTTAAGATAATGAAACATATACTTAAGGGGATAGTCACCGCGACGGCGGCCGCTGCTGTTCTGGCGACGGGGGCAATTGCTGAAGATTCGCCGCGCAAAGGCGGTACGTTAATCACCGTGATTGCCACCAATGTACGCAATCTTAATCCAGCAGTGCAATCAGGCATCGTGACCGGATATCCAGGCGCACAGCTTTTTGCTGCCCCTCTGCGCTATGACGAAGACTGGACCCCGCAACCCTATCTGGCTAAAAGCTGGGATGTGAGCGAAGATGGTTTGACCGTCACTTTAAACTTGGTCGAAAATGCCGTTTTCCATGATGGGGTGCCGATCACTTCCGAAGATGTGGCCTTCTCAGTTGAGACAATCAAGGCGCATCACCCTTTCAAATCCATGTTTGCCCCAGTCTCCTCGGTGGATACACCAGACGAACATACAGCGGTGCTGAATCTCAGCAAACCACACCCGGCTCTGATGCTGGCGATGTCTGGCCAGCTGATGGCTATCATTCCAAAACACATCTACGGGGATGGTCAAAATCCTAAAACTCATCCGCGCAACACAGAAAACGTTGTGGGATCCGGCCCATTCAAACTGGTTGAATATAAATCCGGTGAGCACGTTATCCTGGAACGCTTTGACGATTTCTTCATCGAAGGTCGGCCATATCTCGACAAAATAGTAATGCGGATTATCACAGATCCAGCAGCACGGGCCATTGCCTATGAAAATGGGGAAATCCATATGGGCGCGTTTGAATCCCTACCTCGGATCATCAACCGTCTTAAGAAGGTCGACAACCTGACGGTGACCGATGAAGGTTATGGCGGCATCGGCCCCCTAGATTGGTTGGCGATGAACACCACCAAAGGTCCACTTAAAGATGTCAGGGTTCGCAAAGCTATTGCCTATGCTGTGGACAAAAACTTCATCCACAAGGCTTTGATGGAGGGCACCGCCTCAGATTCCTTGACCGGCATCCACCCAGATAGCCCGTTCTACAATGCCAATGTGGAAGGTTACGACTTAGATCTCGACAAATCCCGTGCCCTTCTCGATGAGGCTGGCTTCCCAATGAAGGGCGACTCTCGCTTCAACCTTACTATAGATTTTGGCTGGCCAGGCGTGAAACCGCAGGTCGAATACGTCAAAGCGGCACTTAAGAAGGTGGGAATTGCGGTCGAGGTTCGTGCCTCTGCTGACTTCCCAACTTGGGCGGCTCGCATGGGTGAGATGGACTATGACATGTCTTGGGACACCGTTTTCAACTGGGGCGATCCAGTGATCGGTGTTCACCGCACCTATTCCTCAAGCAACATCGCGAAAGGCGTTTGGTCCAACACTCAAGGCTATGCCAACGCCCGCGTAGACGAGCTGATGGAAATGGCCGCAGTGGAAACAGATCCGGCAAAACGCACAGCCCTTTATGCGGAGTTCCAAGAGATCATCGCAGACGAGCTGCCTGTCTACCACACCAACACATTGCCCTACCACACGGTCTATAATGATAATATAGGCAATCCTCCCTTGGGCATTTGGGGCACATCGACACCCATCGATATGACCTATCTCAAGAACTAAATTCTCTATCGCGCGGGCTGGGACATCTTGGCCCGCGCAAATTTATTATTAAGTAAGGCAAAGACATTGGGCATTTTACGCACCATCCTTCTCCGTGTTGTTTATGCCACCTTACTGCTCGTTGCAGTTTTGGTACTGAACTTTTCGCTCATGCATTTGGCCCCCGGAGATGTGGCAGACACGATCAGCCAATCCATGGGCGGAGCGGATCAAGAGATTTTGGACGAAATCCGCGTCAGCTACGGTTTGGATCAACCCTTCATCGTGCAGCTTGGGCGCTATATCGCCAATGTGGCTCAGTTTGATTTGGGTTATTCGTTTTTCTACAACCAACCCGTCACCAAACTGATCCTAGAACGTCTGCCGGCAACTCTATTGCTGGTGATCGTAGCCCAAATTGCAGCGCTGTTTATCGGGGTTGTCCTTGGCGTTATATCAGCACGCAAACCTAACGGTCTGTCAAATTATGTCGTGACCTTCCTCGCCTTGTTTGGATATTCTGCACCGGTATTTTGGACTGGTATATTGTTGTTGATCACTTTCTCTTTGAACGTGCATTGGTTTCCAGTCGCAGGGATGCGCGATGTAACCATTGAAGGTGGCTTTTGGGTGCATTTTATTGATGTGGCCCGCCATCTATTTTTGCCCGCGGTGACTTTGGGATCGATCTTTCTCGCCCTCTATTCTCGCCTATCTCGTGCCTCGATGATGGAGGTTTTGGGCTCAGATTATGTTCGCACCGCAAAAGCCAAGGGTCTAACGTCCAATCAAGTTGTCTACAAACACGCGCTGAAAAATGCGCTTTCGCCAGTGATCACCCTCGCAGGTTTGCAGTTTTCGTCCGTTCTCTCCGGCGCAGTATTGGTCGAGGCTGTATTCAGCTGGCCAGGTCTTGGGACTTTGGCATTTCAATCCATTATTGCCCGTGACACCCCAACCATCCTTGGCATACTATTCTTCTCGGCCCTGGTTGTGATCATCGGCAACCTGCTCACTGATCTTGCTTTACGCTTGGTTGATCCACGTGTGGGAGGCCAAAAATGACCCGCCCGGTGATCCACGAAGAAGAGACGCCAGAGGCGCAGCACCCTTTCACCGAAGCGTGGGGCATGTTTCGCAAAAACAAATCCGCAGTTGCGGCTCTGGGGTTGTTGGCCCTCATCACCTTCGGAGCAATTTTTGGGCCCTATCTTTATCCAACGGATCCCTTCGAAATGGTTTGGATGCCATTCTCGCCCCCGGGCCAAGAAGGCTTTTTACTGGGCACAGATTATCTCGGTCGCGATCTGCTGGCCATGATCATCAATGGCGCAAAAGTCTCCTTAATGATTGGCCTATCAGCCGCCATGATGACAGTATTCATTGGCGTGACCGTGGGGGCATTGGCGGGATTTTATCGAGGTATTGTCGAAGAAGTTTTGATGAGGATCACTGAGTTTTTTCAGGTCCTTCCAACTTTGCTGTTCTCTATGGTTTTGGTCGCGCTGTTCGGTGCGTCCCTGCCCATGATCACATTTGCGATTGGCATCGTCAGCTGGACTGCCGTTGCCCGGATCACCCGTTCGGAGTTTTTGCGCATACGTGAACTGGAATATGTCATGGCTTCCCGCGCTTCTGGAGCCTCCAATCTCAACCTGATGTTTGGCGTGATCCTGCCCAACGCGCTACCGCCGATCATTGTGCAATCCGCCCTCATGGTTGGCTCAGCCATTTTGTTTGAAGCCGGTCTGTCGTTTCTTGGGCTCACTGATCCCAATGTCGTCAGTTGGGGGCAAATTATCGGCTCAAACCGGCAATATATCCTTGATGCTGGATATACAGTCACCATCCCCGGCGTTGCGATTTTTGTAACGGTTTTGGCCATCTCATTGGTCGGCGACGGCCTGAACGACGCGCTTAATCCAAAATTGAGGCAACGCTGATGTCCCCGCTCCTAGAGGTCAAGAACTTGCGTATTGAACTCACCACTCGTGACGGGGTTGCTCCCGTGATTGACGATCTGTCCTTCACATTGAACCCGGGCGAAACCATGAGCTTTGTCGGTGAAAGCGGCTGTGGAAAATCTATGACCGCTCTGGCCCTTATGGGGCTTTTACCAGAAAAAGTGGGACGGGTAGCTGCGGGCAATATCATTTTCGACGGTGAGGATTTGTCCCAAGCCAGTGATGAGCGTCTGCGCGCGATTCGGGGCAATGAAATCTCGATGATTTTCCAAGAACCCATGACCTCCCTCAATCCGGTCTTCACCATTGGCGAGCAAATTGCCGAAGTGCTGCGTGCGCATCAAGAGCTGTCGCGCAAAGCCGCTTGGGCGCAATCGATTGAACTTTTGAACGCTGTGCGTATTCCAAATGCAAAAAGCCGCGTAAGTGATTACCCGTTTCAAATGTCCGGCGGTCAAAGACAACGGGCCATGATTGCCATGGCATTGGCCTGTCAACCGAAAATTCTAATTGCTGATGAACCTACCACAGCCCTCGATGTTACCGTGCAGGCCCAAATTTTTGATTTGCTCACCGATTTGCGCAAGCAAACCGGTGCGGCCATTATTTTGATCACCCATGACATGGGCGCAGTCGCGGAAATGGCTGAGCGGATGATTGTCATGTATGCGGGCCGCAAGGCGGAATTGGGTCCGGTTGATCAGATCATTGAGCATCCTCGACACCCCTACACCAAGGGTTTGATCGAATGCGTGCCCCATATCCAAAGCGATCCCAGCCTAGAGCGGCATGATCTGGTTGAGGTGCCCGGTATAGTGCCAAGCCTACGTGAGTTTGGCAAAGATCAGTGCCTATTTGCGTCCCGCTGCGCCTATTTAACAGAAGCCTGCCTCGCATCTCGTCCAACTGAAAAACTATTCGCCAATGGGCAAAGCGCCGATTGTTGGCATGCGGAGGGCCTGTAATGTCAGACCTGTTAAAAGTTGAAAATTTGACCGTGCGATTTGAAGTAAAGCGCGGCGGCGGCTGGAATAAAAAATCATACCTCTACGCGGTGGACGACGTGTCATTTACTGTTAAGAAAGGGGAAACTCTGGCCATTGTCGGCGAAAGTGGCTCTGGCAAAACAACCGCCGCCCTCGCTGTCGCTCGCTTGGTCAAAGCCTATAGCGGCAAGGTGGCCTTGGCCGGAGAAGACATCTTGCAAAAAGAGGCGGAGGCCCTCCGTCAAACCCGCCAAAAAGTACAATTCATATTTCAGGACCCCTATAGCAGCCTCAATCCGCGCAAACGGGCTGAGGCCATCGTGAGGGAACCTTTGGACAGCCTGTCACGCAAATCAGAAGATGAGAAAACCAAGATTGTCGACGACTTGTTCGAAGCCGTAGGGCTACGGCCAGAACAACAGCGCTTGTTTCCACATCAGTTTTCTGGAGGACAGCGTCAGCGCATAGGCATCGCCCGCGCCTTAGCGACCCAACCAGAATTGATTATTTGTGATGAGCCGGTCTCTGCGTTGGATGTGGCGGTGCAGGCGCAAATTATCAACCTCCTGCGTAAACTGCAAAAAGACTTTGGCCTCACATATCTGTTTATCAGCCATGACCTTGGCGTCGTTCAGCATATGAGCGACAGTATCGCTGTTATGTACATGGGCAAAGTGGTGGAACATGCGGATCGACTGAGCCTTTTCCAAACTCCACGCCATCCTTACACTCAAGCTTTGCTCTCAGCTGTGCCCACCGTGGATCGCGCCAAACGCGCCCAGCAAAAACGTATCCTCATTCCCGGTGATGCGCCGGACCCTGTGAATTTGCCCGCCGGTTGCCGATTTGCAAATCGCTGCCCCGCGGCGCAGGCGATCTGCCAAACTGTGGAGCCTGAATTGAAGTCAGATACCAACGGCCATCGCACCGCCTGCCATCTGGTTTAGGGCCGCCCTATCCGCCCGGCTTGGCCAAGGGGATGATTTCATCGCAAATTAAAACATCTGACGTGCTGTCAAAAAAGCTACAATCCAGCGAGCGGTTTTGGAGTATTGGATTGCTCTGGCGCAGCGCGCAACAGGGTAGCACAGGCCAAAAGCATAACAAAGAGTGCCGGGTAGCGCATAAATCTTTTTATGAACTCGCAAGGTTAATAAAGCGTTGCTTGCGTCTGCACTGACAGGCGATAGAGTGCCGATAACAGCAGGAG
>FLMP01000035.1_pt1 | contig 31713 bp, 21 predicted proteins | sample 887161 | NCBI WGS metagenome assembly FLMP01 (sample SAMEA4017660, study PRJEB14154) | seawater metagenome
GTTACGTGGCATTCGCCGGGCGTTTAAAGTGGCTTAACGAAAAGGAAATACCTTCAACATGAACGAAGAAATACTCATTAATTTCAGTCCAATGGAAACCCGCATAGCTGTGATTGAAAATGGTATGTTGCAAGAGGTTCATTTGGAGCGTAATGACCATCGTGGCATAGTGGGAAATATATACTTGGGTAAGGTTGTACGGGTTTTACCTGGCATGCAAGCTGCGTTTATAGAGATTGGTCTGGAGCGTGCTGGGTTTATTCATGTGGCTGATATTGAGGCGCAAGATGGTCAGCCAGATTCAGATGAAATAGCACATCTAGTGAGAGAGGGCCAAAGCTTGCTGGTGCAGGTGGTTAAAGATCCCATGGGCACCAAAGGCGCCCGTCTTACCACTCAAATATCTATTCCATCCCGCTACCTTGTGTATTTGCCTGGCAGTGACCATGTGGGTATATCTCAAAGAATCGAAGACGAGAGTGAAAAGCAGCGTCTTAAACTCTGTTTAGAAAGCTATTTAGCAGGGTCTACAGAACTGCATGCGATGGCCGATGGTGCAGTATCTGAATTCGACAAAGAGGGTGTCATTGTTCGCACTGTCGCTGAGGGAGTGAGTGAAAAAGATTTGCAACAAGATGTTGACTTTCTCCGACGCCTTTGGGTTCAAATAAAGCAAAAAATTGCTGTGGGAGAAGCTCCGCAAGTCATCTATCAAGACCTACCCCTAGCACTTCGAACCCTTAGGGATATTGCCCATCCCCAGATTGAAAAAATTCGCATTGACTCCAAAGAAACCTATTTAAAAGCAGCAGAGTTTGTTGATCAGCTAGTGCCAGATATGGCATCAAAATTAGAGCACTACCCAGGTGGACGGCCGATTTTTGATCTGTATAACGTCGAAGATGAAATTCAAAAAGCACTTGGACGAAAAGTGTTACTCAAGTCAGGCGGCTACATTATTATTGACCAAACCGAAGCCATGACCACTGTGGACGTCAATACTGGGGCTTATGTTGGGTACCGTAATTTAGAAGAAACTATATTTAAGACTAACCTTGAGGCGGCGACGGCGATAGGCCGACAACTGCGACTGCGGAATCTTGGTGGTATCATCATCTTAGATTTTATTGACATGCAAGATTTAGAGCACCAACGTCAAGTGGCTCGAACCTTAGACCATGCACTCTCTAAAGACCACGTTAAAACTAAAGTGTTACCTGTGTCCGAATTGGGTTTAATTCAAATGACACGCAAGCGATCGCGAGAAAGTTTGGAGCAACTCTTATGTGAGCCTTGTTCTTCCTGCGAAGGGACTGGATCAAATAAAACGCCTGAAACTATTTGTTATGAGATATTTCGAGAAATCATGCGCGCCCATAGGGCTTATGATACGAATACCTATTCAGTGCTCGCGTCACAGGCTGTGATTGACCAGTTGCTTGATGAAGAAGCGCACCGTTTGGCAGAATTGGAAGAGTTTATTGGTAAAACTATCTCCTTACGATTAGAGCCCATGTACGTTAGTGAACAATATGATGTGGTGCTGCGTTAATGCTAGCTAAAATGAACCATTGGTTAATGGCCATTGGCTGTGGGCTTTTGGTGCTGCTAGCAGTGGCTTTTTCTTGGTTAAGGCTGGGCATTGATCATCATCCGTTTTACCATCAATGGGTTCAGCAAGAAGTAAGTAAGGCCATCGGACAAACGCTAAAGTTAGAGTCATTTCAAGTTAGGTTAGTGGGTACAGACTTACAGCTAAGCCTAGAGGGGATTGAAACTGCGGAAGGTTTAAATCTCTCACATTTAGACCTAGGTGTGCATTTATGGGATTCCCTACAAGCCGATGTATTGCGTTTATCCCATATTCAAGCAGAAGGTTTGTCACTCAGTCTTAGTCAGCAAGAAAATGGATCTTGGCTCCCACAAGCAACTTCTGAAACACCTAATAAAAACTTTCCTCAGCTAATGCTGGCAGTTGCTGCAAGAGTGCCACAATTTTTATTGCAGGATATTAGTCTTACGCTGATCCCACACAGTGCTGAGCCCATCATTTTACCTCAGTTGAGTGCTCAGGTGAGTATGACAGACGTCAGCAGTGAGGGGACGACCCGAATAAGCGTGTCACTGCATGGCAATGAAAATACTAAGACAGAAGGCGATGATATTGAGGCTGAGGTTGAAGGCCAAGTCACTCTTGACCTAAACAATAGCCAACTGATTAATATAATGATGGGTGATAATGTTGATCATAATCTAAAAACAATGATCGAACGGGCGCAAATCTACTTACGAAGTGATGACCTAAAAATGGTGCCACTTGCAGCCTTATTAGAACCAGATCAAACACTTTTTCATTTAAAAAGGCTGCAGGTGAGTGGTCAGTATTGGCTAGATTTTCAGGCTGAGCAGGGTCTAAAGTTAATCACCCGCAAAAGTCATGCTGTGCTCGAGACAGCCACTGACAAGGTCAATTTAGAAGGTGACTTAAACCTCATTAGCCTGTTAGAAGGGGAGGCTGTTTTTAATTGGAATTTGGCCAATTGGACTCTCACCGGAGAAGCTTTAAGTGGGCAGATAAATGGTATAGCTTTACCATTAACTGAATTACAGGTTAATAAAATTAACCAGCAAGTCGTGTTACTCAGCCCTAAGCTGCATTTGGCTGACACACAAAAGGTATTGAACACCCTCAAAAATATACCAACAAAGATCAACTTGCCTATTCAATCCTTGGCACCTGAAGGGTGGTTGCATGAGGCTCAGTTGTATTTAGATGCCCAGCTACCTCAGGATTTTCTGTTCACAGGTAAACTGCAACAGGTCAGTATCAAAGCATGGTCTGGAGTGCCGCACATTGAGCAGGCTGATGGCCGTATTTGGCTTAATCGTTTGGGTGGTAGAGTCATGATCAATGACACGGACGGTCTTCAAATGCGTATGACTCAACTCACTTCATCGCCATGGCAGTTTGATGGTTTTAAGGGGGAGGTAAACTGGTACTACGGCGCGAAAGTTAACCGTTTTAGTTCATCCACCATGGCCCTTGAGCTTGCTCAAGGGCAGGTTAATTTAAAAATGTCGGCTTCCTTTCCACGCAAAGGTTCGAAAGCAGAGCCCTTTATGCAATTGACTTTGGGTGTACAGAACCTAGATCTTGCCGCACTGCCCAGCTTATTGCCAGATCTTTTGCTGGGTGAAACATTAGGAGATTGGTTAACCACTGCTGCGCCCAAGGGGACTTTGGCTGAGGCTGCGCTCATTTATAATGGTCGTCCAGGTAACCTGTTGAGTGCTGCTGGGATTATGGCAAGGTCGATGCCGATGGCTGCCTATGTGCAAGCCCCCAGCTTGCGTTATCATCAAGATTGGCCTCAAATTGAGAGCTTAAGTGCTGATCTAACTCTAGGTCAAAAAGGGGCAGTGGTTAATGTTCGGGAAGGTCGGGTCGAACACAGCCAAACCACTCAATCGGTTCAAGGTTGGCAGATTGAGGTGCCCACGTATGCGCTGGTATCCAAACAGCGCCGTTATATAAAGGTGAGTGGCGAAATAGCAGGTCAAGCGGCAAAGATGATGACTTGGGTGCAGCAACCACCAATGAAGCTTGCTTTGCCATCCTGGCTTCTGGCGCTCAAACCACAGGGAGATGTGTCATTGCTAGGCAGTGTGGCCATTCCTTTTGGTCATCAAGCAAAACCAAACTATGACTTAAAGCTATCTAGTAGCAACCTCAGTGGTTACTGGGCTCCTTTGCAAATGGACATACGCCATGTTGAGCTTAAAGTTGATATGAGCTCTGCTAGTAATAGTGAAAGTGTAGGTGTGGGTGCGGGTATCGGCGCTATTGAAGGGGATGGTCTGATTGATGGTCAATTGGTGAGCTTTAAACGCTTGAGTAAAGTTGACCTTGCGAAACCTTGGATATCAGACCTACCTAAAACTATTTTAGACGATGCACATGCTAACTTGAGTGCCATGCAAGATGGTTTGACGCTAGAATTTGCAGGCCGATTAGCCCCAGATTACCTAAGCACTAAAATGGACCACTCATGGGCTCAAGAAACTTTAGGGTCGCTTCCGTTTGTGGCAAGATTTTCCACCTGCACTCTTCTGGGGTCTGATTGCACTGCGTTTAGTGCAGAGGTAGATTTGACTAAAGCAGATCTAGATCTGCCAGATCCTCTCCATGACTTAAAACAATTACAGTTGTTGGGCCATTGGCAGGCAGATCAGCAAAATTGGTATGCCAGTATTGATCAACATCAGCTTGCCATTAATCTGGGTAGAGGAAAAAGTTCACCCAAAGTAAGTCTTCTTGGTGCCAATGTAGCTTTTCAAGGTGCCACAGAATGGGCGCAAAAGGGCCAATGGAATGTTAGTGGCCAAATGGACTCTGTGGACGTGGCGCCCTGGTGGGAGGTTTACCAACAATATATCAAACCCATGTGGGCAGGTTCAAAGCAAGATATGACAGAATTTGTTTTGCCAAACATTGACGTTAAAATAAAACATGCCACCTGGCTTGGTTTTGATATTGATCAGGGCACTCTAAGCCTAGAAAGCTTGGCGACAGATGGTGATTCGGTCACTCCTGTGCCATGGCGCATGCGCCTAACCTCAGAGCAGCTATCAGGGAAAGTGGACTATTTTGGTGCTGACCATCCGCTAGTAGTGCATGTTCATCATGCGCATTTTAATTTTCCTGAGCCCAGTGTCGCCACTAATAGTGAAACAAGTACTGAAACAGTTGACGATAAAGATGTGCTAGAAAATATCGATCCTAGCAAATTTATTGATGCTGATGTGTCTATTGACGAGTTGCTTAAGAATGGAGAATCCTATGGGCAGTGGCAGTTCAAAGCTCGGCGAGTAGGCTCGCAGGTTAGTGTGCATGACCTAGATGCGTACATTCGTCACAGTCATTTGCAAGGCAATCTAATTTGGAGCAAGGTCGATGGAAGTCATCGTACTCAATTCACTGGACAAGTTGCATCGGATGATATGGCCAGCCTACTTGTGGACTGGGGTTATGATCCTTCTTTCGTGGCTGAGACTGCTGCTATTGAGTTGCAGCTAGACTGGCCACGGTCTCCCTTAGCGTTTGCCATAAAAGATGCCAGTGGTGATTTAGGACTGCGGTTTATGAAAGGTAGCTTTTCGTCTACGCCTAATGCAACTTCAGGTTTAAAGGTATTGGCCTTGCTGGATATGAGCAGGCTTATTAGACGCGTTAAGTTGGATTTTTCTGATATTCTCCAACCGGGTTTTAGTTTTGATAGTATTACTGCTCACTATCGTTTTGGTCAGGGTGTCGCAACTACTTTGTCGCCGGTCACACTAAAGTCTACGGCATTAAATTTATCTTTGGACGGGTGGATTGATTTTAAGCAGCGCCAAGTGGACAATAATTTAATTATTACCTTACCCGTAGCAGAAAAGTTGCCATTAGCGGCCTTGATAGCCGGTCTGCCGCAGCTAAGCGGTATGATTTACATTGTTAATAAACTCATTGGTGATGAGCTATCTACCTTCACGAGTGCTCGCTATAGTGTTTCGGGTTCGCTTGATAACCCAGATGTCAACTTAGTGAGAATATTCGACAAAGACTATCAAAATCAGTCGGTGCAGGAGCGTATTGAAAATGTCATCCCCACCCAGTAAGCCTAACTCAATGTCATCTGAAGCTGTCAACGTAACGGGTCATGGGCCAGCAGTAGCAGTGGTGCAATTGGTCAGTAAACTTAGTGTTGATGATAATCTACGTGCAACAGCTGTGCTTATTCAACGGGCAGCCGAGCAGGGTGCCCAACTGGTGATGTTACCAGAAAGCTTTGCCGTTTTTGGTGACCCTCAGATGGTGGCACATGGTGCAGAGGCATCACTGCCTCAGCATGGCTTGCGCCTCTGGTTATCGCAGCAAGCTAAGGCTAATAATATATGGCTAGTTGGGGGCACTATTCCGTGTCAACAAGGCATACGAGATATAAATAAGGTGCGCTCTGCTTGTTTTGTCTACGACAGTGAAGGAGATGAAGTTGCGCGCTATGATAAGATCCATATGTTTGATGTGGACATCGAAGACAGTCATGGCAGTTATCGTGAATCTGATACCTTTGAAGCTGGTGATCAGTTGGTGGTGATTGATACTCCAGTGGGCAAGGTCGGCTTGACCATTTGTTACGATTTACGCTTTGCAGAAATGCATGCTAAGTTGGTGGATTTGGGAGCTCAAATTATCGTCAATGGAGCGGCCTTTACCAGAACCACAGGTCAAGCGCACTGGCACACATTATTGCGTGCGCGAGCCATCGAAACCCAATGTTACATGCTGGCAGCATCGCACGGTGGTCAGCATGATCATAGGCAAACCTTTGGCCATTCAATGATTATTGATCCATGGGGTGAGATTTTAGTGGAGTTAGGTGAAGGCCCAGGTATCGCTGTTGCACGAATTGATCTGGACCATTTAAAGACGATAAGACGTGCCTTTCCATTGCAATATCAACGTCGCTTGAAATAAAAAAACCAGCAGTTGAGCTGGTTTTCTAGTCTGGCTGAGTCTTAAAACTCTTGCCAATCATCGTCACTTTTTATGACAGGTGTTGGTTCATGCTTGCCAGCTGGCGTGGTCATTTCAGCCAAGGCTTGTTTGCCAAATACCTGTTCTGCTGAACGTAATGGCGCGGCAGACGGGGTGTGAATTCCAGAGGCAGTCACTTTAAAGAAGGAAATCTGATCTTTCAGTGCTTTAGTTTGATCGCTTAAGGAGTAACTTGAAGCTGACGACTCTTCAACTAACGCAACGTTTTGTTGGTTAACATTTTCCAACTGGCCAACAGCAGAATTAATCTGGTTAACGACAGCTGTTTGCTCACTCGTTGCAATGGCAATTTTAGCCACGATATCATTAACTTGGGTAATCGATTGACTGATTGACGCCAACGACTCACCCGTTTGATTGACTAAGTTTCGGCCCTCTTTGACCTTATTCGAACTATCATCAATAAGCACCTTAATATCTTTCGCTGCATCAGCTGCCCGCTGAGCAAGTGTTCTTACCTCACCTGCGACTACTGCAAAACCTCGGCCATGCTCACCCGCACGGGCGGCCTCAACAGAAGCATTTAGAGCCAATAAATTAGTTTGAAAAGCAATGCCATCAATTAAAGTGATAATAGGTACAATCTTACTACTGGACTGTTCAATATCACCCATAGCTTGAACCGCTTTGTTGACCACTTCCACCCCATCAGACGTCTCTTGTTGAGTGCTTACTACCAGCGTTTGTGCTTCGTTCGCACGGTTTGTGTTGTGTTCAATTGTGGCTGCCATCTCTTCCATACTCGAGGAGGTCTCCTCTAAAGATGCGCTTTGCTCACTCGTGCGTTGAGACAGATCATCAGAACCATTGCTGATGGCGTTAGCATTTGAAGCCACACTATCAGTAGCTTGTAGGACAGCTGAAACCGTTTTTTCCATATTTTCAACTGAACTATTGAGGGCAGATTTTAAATCTTCTAGGCGGCCTTGATAGACACCCGTAATGCGTTGAGTCAGATTGCCATGGGCCATTTTTTCTGCCATCACAGTGGTTTCACTGAGGGCTTCAGCAATGGCTTTAATGGAGTTATTGACACCTATTTTAAGTTGATCCAAATCACCTTGGAGAGGGGTTTCTACCCGCAAGTCAAAATTACCTGCTGCTGCAGCACTCATCACTTGGTTAATTTCACCAATGGCTTGTTCCATGGTTTGCATAGTGCTTATGAGAGTGGTGCGAAAGTCAGACCCAATGGCGCTTGCACCCTCTAAACGGTAACTAAAGTTACCTGTGGCAATGGCTTTTAGGACTTGCTCAAGGCCATCCATGGTTTTCTCTACGCTATCCGCAGAATTGTTAACACCCACTTTTAAGGTGCCTAGATCACCCATAAAATCAAGCTCAATACGATTGTCAAAACGGCCCTTAGAAAGGTCTGTCACCACCGTATTGGCAGCACCAATGGCGTGTTGTAAGGATTCTAAATGCTGGTTGACTGCGTTAGCCATTTGACCAATTTCGTCAGTTGAAACGATATCAGTCACGCGCAGAGAAAAGTCACCTGAGGCATCGATTTTCTTAAACAATTGAGACAATGATAAAATGGGGCGTCTGATTGAGCGCGACATAAAAAAGGCCAATATATAGATAAGCACACCACCAATAATACCAATCTGAAGGGCTAAGACTTTAAGTTCTTGAATAGGTGCAAAGGCTTCAGCACTATCAATTTCTGCAATCAACGCCCACCGTGTACCTAATATATTAACGGGGGTATATGACGAAAGAACGAGGTTACCATTGTAGTCAATAATAGTACTCGAGCCACTTTTGCCTGCCAGCGCAGCTTTTGTCGTGTCAGAATCAATACTACCTTTTTCAGGGTTGGCAAACGAGGCTTCGACGGTATGGTTGATGGGGTCAAGGAATGAATCAGAGCGCATTAAATAGTCAGCACCCACCAAATAGCTCTCACCTGTGGTGCCCATACCAGAGCGTTCAGCCATGACTTTATTGATACCATCGGTTGAGATTTGCAGGGCCACCACGGCTTTTATTTTGCCAGCAGCATTGGTTATAGGTTGGGCAATAAAACTAGCAGGGGCGCCATTAGAGGGTGCATAGGCTTCAAAGTCGGCAAAGCCAAATTCGCCAGTGCTCATGACGTCACGGACCAATCGACCTAAACTGGACTCTGCATACACCCCATTAATAAGGTTAGTTTGGTAGTCAGGTTCCTTAGTGGCCGTATAGCCAACATAGCCATCTGGCTTAATGATAAATAGGTCATAATAACCGTATGTTTCAATGTAGGAGTTATAGTGGGTGTTCTCTTTACCAGACAGATTTATATTGCCACACATGGATAGTGGACACATGGTGCGATCGATAGTTTTGCTGAGTATAGTGAGATCTTCTTGTGCTGATTTAAAGAAGTTTTCTATTTGGCCTTTTTTAATACTGCGTACTGTTTCAAGCTGATTTAAAGACTGTTTTTCTAAAGCTTTGGAGGCACTATCCAAAGTAGTAAGACCCAAAACAGTGAGTGGAATAATCCCTACCAGCAAAAATGCGGCAATCAGTTTTTTACTGATGCATATTTTAGCGAACAAACTTGGCATGAAATTCTTCTCCGTTTGGAATTTTTAGCGGAAACCAGTTTGAAAAACTGATCAAACAACTTCAATTTATCAACAGATTACACTCCTAGCTAGTTCATGGCTAGTGTGTTTGCAACAGTTCATGTCTAGGGCGAAGTTTAACAATGCAAAAGAACTGTTACTGCACAGCCTAAATTAGGTGCTACGCACTTAATAGCTAGTTAATGATCAATGCTGTACTAATTCCTTATCGGACTACCAAGGTCAAGCATACTTACAATGCGAGCTTGGGTATCCTTAGAGCGGGCCAAGCGCAAGAAAGATTCCCGTTCGGCATTAAACAAATCCTGCTCGCTCATCATGGTATTCGCTTTGACTTTGCCGCCGGTAAAAATACGGGCTAGTTCGGTACCTACGGCGACGTCGTGGGCCGTAATTTTTTGTTGATCTTCGGCTTCGAATAACCAATCCATCATTTCCCTATACGTATCTTCACCTGCCATTGGCAGTGGTTTGCGGGGCTTTGCTTTTTTGACCCGATCCAGTTGTGATAATGCTTCACTTAATAACCGGTCTCGGTTCATCATGTATTGATCTTCTGGGTACAACATGGCTTGCTCAGTGGCTTCTATGGGGGACGTTGCTGTCCAACCATATCCGACAATCATAAACGCTTTCCATGCGGCAGCTTTCATATCGCCAAGTACTTCATACCAACGGTATAGATACTCTTTACAGCCCCCTCCACCTGGCACAACGCCAACGCTTGATTCGACTAAGCCCATGACAGAATTCGCATGTCCAATGACATGGTCAGCGGCTAACACTACTTCAAAACCTCCGCCAATAGACATGCCCGCCGGTGCAGCAATGACCGGTAAGGGACACTCATTAATGGCGTGCATTGTTTGTTGAAAATGATTTAGGAAGTCATCCATACCCTTGTAATCTTGGGTTTCAAAGAACTCGCGAAAGGCGACTAGATTTACTCCACAGGAAAAATGTTGGGCGTCATTGTGAATCACAACACCTCGCAGTTGGCGCTGCTGTGCCTGCTTAAGCGCATGGCGAATCACATCCATAGACTCACTGTCTAGGGCGTTAGCCTTGGAATGAAATTCTATAATGGCTGCCCCATCATGCTCAAACCAACTGGCTTTAGCATTACTATACTGAGCTGTTAGGGTTTGGCGTAATTCAGAAAAACGCAGTACACCAGCGGGTCTGTTAATTGGAGCATATTGCCCCTCTTGTTCTAAGCTGCATAATTGTTGGTCAATGACTTGATAGAAACCTTGTTGTTTAGCTGCCAATAAAAGCATGGGCGCGACCTGACGGTTTTCTTTTTGCATACGCTCAACCACTCGCTGAGCACCAATCTGATCTAATAACTCAAAGGGGCCATAAATCCAGTTATAGCCAAGTTTCATAGCGTCGTCGATGGGTAGAATGTTGCGACCAATTTCTGGGATCAGGGCAGCTGCGTAATTCAATGTGCTTGACAAGACTTGCCATGCAAAACGACCATATGCGCTATCGTCATCTAATAATACAGCAACACCTTGAGCTTCTGCTTGTTGCGCCAATGGCAGTTGCAAACGGGCTGTCGTTTGATACGTGCCATCAGTTAAGTTCAACATTTGTTTACCAGCGTCTGTATCTCGGTAAAACCCTTGACCTCCTTTATTGCCAGTTTGTCCGTTAGCCACCATTTTTGTCATTAAAGGAATAGGCTGAGCATATTGGTGAAACTCGTCCTCTGCTGGCAATATACTTTCGAGGCTCTTTGCTACATCAGCCATAAGGTCAATGCCGATTAAATCATACAAGCCAAATACGCCAGTTTTAGGAATGCCCATGGGGCGGCCAAATAATGCATCCGCCTCAGCGGGAGATAAACCCATATCAAAGGCCGTATGCAAGGCACATTGGATGGCAAATACGCCCACTCGATTACCTAAAAAACCCGGTGTGTCTTCACATACCACAACGCCCTTACCCAAATTACTTTCACAAAATTGCTCTAAGGTCTTAACCACTTCATCACTGGTATGTTCGCCCCGCACCAGCTCTAATAAACGCATAAAACGCACAGGGTTAAAAAAGTGTGTAATGGCAAAGCGTTCGCAAAAGGCTTGAGGCATGCCCTGAGTCAGCAAACTGATGGGGATGGTGGACGTATTTGAAGTAATAATGGTGTTTGCGCCAGTCATCACATCTATGCGCTGGTATAAGGCTTGTTTAATGTCCAAACGCTCAACTACGGCTTCGGCTACCCAATCACAATCTGCAAGTTGCTCAAAGTCATCCTCGGTGTTGCCACAGTGAATAAGTTGACCCGCTTCATTACTCATTAAACCTGGAGCATTCGGGTTGTTGAGGCGCTTAAATCCACGTTCAGCTAAAGCATTAACACTGTCTCCAGCGCTGGGAAGATCTAATAGCCAGACTTCTACTCCAGCATTGGCCACTTGACCCGCAATGCCTGCGCCCATTGTGCCAGCACCAATGACTGCAACTTTCTTGATGGGTGATGCTGCAGACAACGAATTATTAATCAACTTGGCCATGATTATGTCTCTAAAGATTGGATAAATTTTTTCATTAGGTTGAGGCTTTCTTTGGGCGCTTCCATTGGCAACATATGCCCACTGTCAGCAATAATCTGTGCGGCTGTGTTTAAGTCCAATGCGAGCTTCAAGCCTTCTTTTTTGGGAGTCATGCGGTCCTGTGCCGCTAGAATGACGCAACTAGGGCAACCTACGTTGGCAAGTTGGAGAGCCTTTTCAGCACCTTTTTCATATGCATTGCATGCGATTAAGTCTATTGCGAGAGGGTTATTTGCCATAATCCGAGTGCCAATACCAATGGGCTGCATGCCAGGCACTGAGCTCGCACCGTATTGATGTGGGCTACCAAAACCCCACTGCAGCATCATTTCGGCGGCAATTTTGGGGTTGGATTGTGCCGTTTCAACTAAGGCTGGATTCACAGGTATGGCGCTAGCAGTGGCAAGAGCGGTGATAGATTTAAGTCGATCACCGAGTAAACCTGCAGCTTCTAAAGCCACTAAAAATCCTTGGGAATGTCCCACTAAGTGGACCTTGTCTACCTTGGCGGTGTCCAATGCTCGCACCAGCCAAGCTGCCATGAGTTCGATACTAGTGAGGGCTTCGCCCTCAGATAAGCTATGGGCTGGAAAGTCGGGAGCAAATACACTATAACCGTGGAAGGCAAACCAGCGTGCCTGCAGGGCCCAGCACCGATGATCAGTGCCTGAACCGTGCAATAAAACAACTGTGGGTAAATGGGCTGCAAATGGTTTTCCACCAGTGGCAATAAACGTATTAGCGTTATCAACTTGAATATACATGTTTACGCCTCTGCCTGTTGCGCGACAATCTTAGCTGCTGCCCGCAAACCTAGGCTAAAATCGGCTTGAATATCTTTCAGCGTCTCAATTCCTACAGACACTCTGATAAGGTCTGCACCGATGCCTGCAGCTATGAGGTCGTTTTCACTCAGTCGCGAATGAGTCGTGCTACCTGGATGGAGCACCAGAGTCCGAGAGTCACCCACATTGGCTAGGTTTGATGATAATTGTAGGGCGTTAATAAAGGCAGCTCCAGCATCGCGACCACCTTTCACTCCAAAGGTGAGCATTGAACCTGCACCTTTAGGGAAAAGTGCTTTGGTATGTGCGTCAGCATTAATGTCAGGGTGATTAACCCAAGCGACTGCATCCTGTGTTTGCAGCCAAGTGACCATCGCTTGAGCGTTAGACACATGCTGCTGCATGCGCAAATTTAAAGTTTCCAAGCCCTGCAATAACAAAAAAGCATTATGGGGCGTCATGGCTGCACCTATGTCACGCATCGATTCGCAGCGGATGCGCATGGCTAAAGCAGCAGGGCCAAATTCTTCCCAAAAATTCATTCTGTGGAAGGGTTCATTGGGCTGGGTTAGGGTGGGGAAGCGACCACTTTTAAGCCAATCAAAATTACCTCCATCAATGACTACACCCCCTATAGCAACGCCATGGCCACCAATCCACTTAGTCACTGAGTGCACCACGACATCAGCACCATGCTCAATCGGATTATTGAGGTAGGGCGTTGCAAACGTTGCATCCACAACCAAGGGTATGCCCTGAGCATGAGCAGTTTCTGCAATGGCAGGTAAGTTAGAAACTGCAAGGCCAGGGTTACCGATGGATTCGCAAAACACTAATTTAGTGTTGTCCTGTATGGCAGCAGCTAAAGCCTGTTGATCATTAATGTCAACAAAGGTGCAGTCAATGTTAAAGCGCTTAAGGGAGTGCTTCAAAAGTGTCACGGTGGATCCGTATATCTGAGCAGCACTAACAATATGATCGCCAGCAGAACACAGGCTAAAAAAACTCACAAACAGGGCACTCATGCCAGACGCTGTACAAACTGCCCCTGCACCTCCTTCCAAAGCAGCCAAGCGCTGTTCTAAGACCGCCACAGTGGGGTTAGTAATGCGGCTGTAGATATGCCCACCTTGCTCCACATTGAATAACGCCGAAGCTTCATCGACACTATCAAACACGTATGAGGTTGTTTGGTAAATAGGCACTGCCCTAGAACCATGATCTGATTCTGGCTGATAGCCACTGTGGAGCGCAATGGTATCGGCGCCTAAATAAGAAGATTTGCTCATAGTGTTGCCTTAATGTGCCTATTCAGCAGCTGGTTGTGGGGTCAAGCCTAGGGCCTCAAAGTTAAAAGGTAGACTCGTCAGTTGGCCTTGCAGTTTACCAAGGCTGGTGTGCACATCAACCGTTAGGCTATCGCCTAAAGCGGGCAAAGAACACAACACAAACGCTAAGTGTACCCCATATTTAGGCGAAGGGGCTTGGCTGGTGATTTCGCCCGCCCATTGGTCTTCCAAGAAGACGTCTGTTTGAGAAATAGTACAGGTTTGGTTAATGACTAAACCCATGAGTTTTTTCGTTGGCACATGCTGGCGCAAAGCAGGCAAGGATAAGCTCTCAATATCAGCATCTAAATCGACATATTGGCCTAGGCCACATTCAAAAGGTGTGGTGGCATAATCCATATCGTTGCCTAAGGACAATAGTCCACTTTCAACGCGCTCTATGCCATTAGGGCAGCCAGGGCCTACATTTAAATCTTTACCCTTTGCGAAAAATTCATCCCATAATGGACCCGCAAGACTTGCATCATCCACATAAATTTCAAAACCACCTTGTTTACTCCAGCCAGATCGGGCCACCTGCATGTCTACCCCTTGGTATGACATGGGTTTAATTTGAAAGAATTTAATGTCGCGCACACCTTCCCCAAACACCCTCGCCATGAGCTCTTCTGCCTTGGGACCTTGCACGGCAATGGGCCAAACATCAGGTTCGGTGACACTAACATCCAAGTTAAACCCAATGGCTAAACCCTGCGCCCATAACATGACATCTGTATCAGCAATCGATAACCACCAATCAGTTTCAGTGAGTTTTATGGCGATGGGATCATTAACAATGCCACCTTCAGGATTGCAAAGGGGCACATAAAAGCATCGACCAATGCGGGCTTTGGATAAGTCTCTAGGGGTCATCATTTGGATGAGGCGGTAGGCATCGGGACCACTAATAGCCACTTGTTTTTCAGCCGAAACATCCCACACTTGTACATGTTCACACAAGTGCCAATAGTCGTCTTCCATACCGCGGAAGTTCGCCGCTAATAGCGTGTGGTTGTAAATAGTGTAGGCTTGCACCCCTGCGGCTTCAACGCGACTGGTAAAGGGGGTTGCGCGGGTACGCCGACTGATTGAAAGATTGGAAGTTGATAGACGAGTGATAGACAGTTCTGGGTTCATAAGTGGCGACCAAACAATGTTAGGGGCTGAGCATGTGAGCGCAATATACGCCAGCTTTCTCCTTGGGGAAATACATAAGTCTAGTCAGTCACTTTTCAGACTGACGGGGCTAATTTTGGTGTTGCAAGGGGTTCAACGACAGGCCTTAAGGCCTAAGGCCTCAAAGTTAAAAGGTAAGCTGGTGAGCGTTCCAGTCGCTTTGCCTTGATCAGTGTTAACGGCTACTGTTTTAGCCCCATTTAAGGCTTCTAAATCACACATGACAAAGGCCAAACGACGCATGTACCTAGGGGAGTATGCTTGGCTGCGAATATCCCCAATTTTTTGATCACCAACAAACACATTCACGTCACTTAAACTGCGATGGTACTCCAGTACCAAACCCATCAGTTTTTTGGTCGGGGTGTGAAGTCTTAATGCAGGCAAGCTTAGGCTTTCAATATCGGCATCAAGGTTGATGTATTTTTCTAAACCAATTTCAAACGGTGTGGTTGTGTGGTCCATATCGCTGCCAAAAGACATGAGTCCACTCTCAATGCGCTCAATCAAGTTGGGGCAACCTGCACGCACATCCAAGTCTTGTCCTTTAGCAAACAATTCATCCCATAATTGAGTGCCAATATGTGCATCATTAACAAACACTTCAAAGCCGGTTTGTTTACTCCAGCCAGAACGAGCTACTTTCATGCGCTTACCCTTGTAAACAAAGGGTGCGATGGCAAAAAAGCCGAGTTCTTTAATGGCATCACCAAAAACGCGGCACATTAATTCTTCTGCTTTAGGTCCTTGCACTGCTAAGGGAAAAATTTCTGGTTCTCTGACCTCAACATCTAAACCAAAGCCAACGGCTAAGCCTTTGGCCCACAGCAATACATCTGAGTCTGCAACAGATAAACGCCAGTGGCGATCATTGATCTTAATGCCTACACCATCACTGATCATGCTGCCGTTCTCATCACACATGGGTAAGTAATAACAACGACCTACTTGGGCATTTGAAAGATCTCTAGGTGTCATGTATTGAGCCAACTGGTTAGCACCAGGGCCCATGAGGGTCACTTGTTTTTCACAACTCACATCCCACACCTGAACATTTTCACACAAGTGCCAATAATCCACTTCAATACCACGGAATGAGGTGGCCAATAAGGTGTGATTATAAACCGTGTAGCCCGTCGCCCCGGCGGCCTCTACTCGACTGCTAAAAGGGGTGCGACTCGTACGCCGTGAAATAGACAAATGTGGACGCATGCTATTGACTCCGCTGCACTAAAAAGAATTCATTCTGCCCTTAATAAAGGTAAGCTTCAAGCCTTCTTATTAACACGGACATGGCTAGGTCGCTCTGCTCCTTACAAAGACGTAAATAAGCAAATGCAGGCAATAACCCCACGAGCTTTTAACCTACTATTAAGTGGGCTGGTGTCTGGACATTTGTTCATTACTAAGCGTTAGCCGCCTTGGCGTTTTAACAGGGCTTTTATTTCAGCTAATTCATTGCGTAAGTCGGTCATCGAGGGTTCTCCATCGGCTAGACGTTCGGCTGCATTTTCATTTTCCATGACGTTGACAACGATGCCAATCACCATATTTAAAAATGCAAAGGTAGTCAGAAATATAAAACTCAAAAAGAATACCCACGCGTAGCCATAAACTGCCATCACTTCGTACATTACATCGGTCCAATCTTCAAAGGTCATCACTCTAAACAGCGTGAGCATAGAGATTGATATATCACCCCATAAGACGGGATTAATGGTGTCGAAGAAGGTAGTGCCAACAGCCGCATAAATGTAAAAAATGATGAACATCAGTAACAAAACATAACCCAACTGAGGCATCGCCTTAATGAGTGAATTCAGTAATATGCGCAGTTCAGGCACCACAGATACCATCCGCAACACCCGAAAAATGCGAATAAGGCGGCCAACTAGAGCTAATTCACTGTCCTCTATAGGAATCAGACTGACAATAACAATGACGCTATCGAATACATTCCAGCCATTAAAAAAGAATCTACTCTTGTGAGGATCACCTGCAAAACGAATACTAATTTCCATCAGGAAAAAAACCGTAATACCAATGTCTAAAAAACCGATGAAGCTAATCAAGCCCGCGGGCATCGAATAGGTTTTAGCGCCAATGACCAAGGCAGATAGCAAGATGATGCTAACCACAAATAACTCAAATATTTTGTTAGATCGTAGGGTAAATAACCGAGATTGAAGACTGAGGGGAATCATTGAAAAGGGCTCATTAAGTGCGATTTTAGGGCTGTTTTAGGGTCGCTGGTAAATATACCTTGCTTGTTGTGTGGCTTCAATGGCCCCTAGATCTAGTTTTGTAAAATAATAGCTTTGTAGCTTATAGTGCTTTGCGTACCGTCACTTAATCTCAATTTTTCTGTTTGAAACAGTAATATTGGCCCAGCACAATAACGAGAAACAATATGCCTTTCATGAGAAGGGTGTGATAACCTAGATTAAATATTGGTAATAATACTTTACCAATTTAAATATTATGGTCTAGGTTATGGTTATGAATACCTTATCAAATGCATCTAACAAGCCGTCCCATGAAAGCCTGATAGACGTATCCGTCTTTGTCAGCGCCTTGCAAAAAATACTGCCCGTTGGTGCGGTGATTCTTTCAAAAGAAGGTCAAAGACCTTTTGAATGTGATGGCTTGACTATATATCAGCAATTACCTTTAGTCACAGCGATGCCAGAAACTGTAGACCAAGTGCAGGCTATTTTGCGTCTTTCCCACTTGCATGGGGTACCCCTAGTGCCAAGGGGTGCGGGCACGGGTCTATGCGCTGGCGCAATGCCCCATGCTGAAGGGCTTTTATTGGTCCTGACCAAACTTAATCAAATTATCCATATTAACCATAAAAGCTGCACAGCAACAGTGCAACCAGGGGTGCGTAATCTAGCACTCACAGAGGCCGTTGCGCCTTTTGGCCTGTATTATGCGCCAGACCCATCTTCACAAATTGCCTGTACCATCGGTGGTAACGTGGCGGAAAATTCGGGTGGAGTGCACTGTCTTAAGTACGGCCTTACAGTGAATAACCTGCTACAAGTTACTATGGTGACCATTGAAGGGGAAATAATGACCTTGGGTGGTACAGGTTTAGATGAACCCGGTATGGATTTATTGAGCTTAATGGTCGGTTCTGAAGGGTTGCTAGGTGTAGTGGTGGAAGCGAAGGTCAAACTATTACCAAGGGCACCAAGAGTGCAAGTGCTTGTGGCCGCCTATGACAGCGTTACCGCTGCAGGTGATGCAGTTGCAGCCCTGATTGGGCAGGGTATTATCCCTGCAGGTTTAGAGATGATGGACCATTTGGCTATTAGTGCGGCCGAAGACTTTGTCAAAGTGGGATATCCAACAGATGCCCAAGCATTGCTCATTTGTGAGTTAGACGGCACTGATGCCGAAGTCGAAGAGCAATTACTTTTGGTGTGTGAGTGTTTTAAGCAACACGGCGCGCACCATATTCGTATCGCTAAAGATGCCACAGAAGCTGCAGCCTTATGGCAAGGGCGTAAAGCGGCTTTTCCTGCAGTGGGACGTATATCTCCCGATTATTATTGTATGGATGGCACTATCCCCCGCAGCCAGGTGGGTTTCGTGTTAACGCGTATTAGTGAATTATCCCAGTTTTATGGACTTCGGGTTGCCAACGTTTTTCATGCTGGCGATGGCAATTTACACCCACTTATTCTGTTTGATGCCAGCATTGATGGAGAACTCGAGCAAGCAGAATTATTAGGCGGAGATATTCTGACTTTATGTGTTGATGTGGGGGGCACTATTACTGGTGAACACGGTGTGGGTTTAGAAAAAATGCCCCAGATGCCCTATCAATTTGGAGATGCAGAATTGGCTCAGTTCAGGCGCTTAAAAGCGGCCTTTGATAGTGAAGAGTTATTAAACCCAGGTAAAGCCATTCCCACACTTAAGTATTGCCAAGAATATCGGAGCTTACAGCATGGGTGATTTAACCCTGCAGTTAGAACAACAAATCCAACACGCTTATGCCACAAAAACACCCCTTAAAATTGAGGCTGGTAATACTAAAACTTACCTAGGCAGAGAGACCTCCGGCGCAGTGGTTGATATGGTCAGTCATAGTGGAGTCATCAGTTATAGTGCCACTGAATTGGTTGTCCGTGCGCGTGCCGGCACAAAAATTTCGCTACTCAACGATCTGTTAGCAGAGCAACACCAACGCCTGCCTTTTGAACCCCCAAGTTTTGCTGGTGAAGCCACTATTGGTGGCACTGTGGCAGCGAATCAAACGGGGGCTTCGCGGCCCTGGTTTGGTGGTGTTAAAGACAGTTTGCTGGGCCTAGGACTCATCAATGGCTATGGTGAAGTGATGCAGTTTGGTGGTCAAGTGATGAAAAACGTTGCAGGCTTTGATGTGACGCGTTTGCAGTGCGGTGCTATGGGCAGTCTGGGCCTGATTACCGACGTCTCCATAAAGGTTTTACCAGAGTTCAAGGCAGGCCATACCCTCACCTTTGACATGACCATAGAAGCTGCATTAGAGGCAATGTTGAGATGGGCTAACCTCAGTCTACCCATCACGGGTATGAGCCATTTTAAGGGTCTGCTTTACGTAAGACTGCAAGGTGGTGCAGGTGGAGTAGCCTCAGCCAGTACTTTTTTGGGTGGTGAAAAGCTAGCATCAAAAGCTGCAGAAATATTTTGGCAAGCGCTAAGGGAAGGGTCTCTATTGCAACCACGCCATGATCAAACCTTATGGCGTTGGAGTGGGGCAAGCGATACGCTCGCAAACACAGTACCTAATACGTCTTTGATTAACTGGGCTGGAGCGGAACGTTGGGTCTTAACAGAGACTTCAGATACGCCTCTGGAGGGTCTGGTGCAATATCAAGGCGGTGACCGATTAGCTGAGGTTTATGGTGCTATAAGTGCGCCTCAGCAGGCGCTGCAGCAGCGCATAAAACATGCCTTTGACCCCCATGGAATTCTTAATGCGGGTCGTCTATATGCTTGGATGTAAACTATGAAGACCATTATTGCCAAAGAGTTTGCTGACCAACCTCAATTTGCACCAGTTAAAGATATATTACAAGCCTGCGTGCACTGTGGTTTTTGCACTGCAACCTGCCCAACATATTTATTGTTAGGTGATGAACGTGACAGCCCACGTGGCCGCATTTATATGATGAAAGCGATGTTTGAGGGTGAACAAGTGACGCAAGAAACGCGTCATCATTTAGATCGCTGCTTGACCTGCAGAAGTTGTGAAACGACCTGCCCTTCGGGCGTGGAGTATGGTCATCTAGTGGACTTAGGTCGTGTGGTAGTAGAGCAAAAAGCGCCTCGTCCCATGCATCAAAAACTAGTGCGCTGGGGGCTAAGGCAAATATTACCTTATCGGTCCAGATTTGGTCCATTACTGAAACTAGGTCAGTTAGTTAGGCCCATGTTGCCCGCAGTTATAAAACAACATGTGCCTCTTGCTGTGCCTCAACTAGTGGCCCCCCAAAGTAACCATAAACGGGTGATGTTGAGTTTGCCTGGCTGTGCTCAAGCGAGTGCGGCACCCAATACAGATATTGCTGCAGCACAGGTGCTAGACCAATTGGGCATTACCTTAAAAGTGCTTCATCAAAGTGGTTGCTGTGGTGCAGTTAATCATCATCTGAATGCCCATGAAAAAGCCCTAGAGCAAGCAAGACACAATATTGATTTAATATGGCCCGAATTGCAGGCTGGTGCTGAAGCTCTGGTGATTACTGCCTCAGGTTGCGGTGCAGCGTTGCAAGAGTATGGCTACATGTTGCGTGATGACTTAACTTATGTAGATAAAGCCAAGCAAGTTTCCAAGGCCGCCAAGGATATCGTGGAAATTTTGGGTCAAGAAGACCTTGCGCCCATTAAGGCTAAGTTAAATAACACCCAAGTTGCAGACAAAGGGTTAGGCACAGGGTTAGGCAAGGTGGCGGTGCATTGTCCGTGCACGCAGCAACATGCCATGCAATTGCCGTTTAAGGTCAAAGCTCTATTAGACCATTTAGGTCTAGACACTGCCGCCACTAAAAATGACCATTTGTGTTGTGGTTCAGCAGGCACATACTCGTTGTTGCAACCTGACTTAAGTCACCAACTTCGTAGCCAGAAAATAAAGGACCTAACCATAGACTCGCCGCAATTAATCGTTACCGCTAATATTGGCTGCCAACTCCACTTAGGTGGTGCAGGCAATATACCCGTCAAACACTGGTTAGAATTGTTGGCTGAATGACCCGCTATTAAATTAAGTATGGGCCCTACTCTCTCATAGGCCTGAGTTGCAATGTGCAAGATCACTTTTTGAAGAGCTAACTTTAAGGGACTAGCTTTAAGATCGCACCAGGTTTTGGAGCCACAAAAAAATCAGGCGCCAATTGACGTTTGATTAATGCCTCAGCCAACAATGTGCGGGGCTCTTTAATCTTCTCGTCGGTTAATACAAAGGTACCCCAGTGCATGCCAAATGACTTGGCGACTTGCAAATCAAGGGCAACCTGTACCGCTTCTGCTGGATCAATATGTGAGCCTTTCATAAACCATCTGGGCTTATAGGCTCCAATGGGGATAAACGCAAAGTCTGGCGTTCCCAAGCGCTCTTGGGTGGCCACAAAATCTTTGGAGTAGCCAGTATCACCAGCGTGGTAAAGTGATAGAGCAGGGCTTTTTAAAAACCAACCACCCCACAAGCTAGTGTTACGTCCAGTAATGCCGCGTCCAGACCAATGTTGCACTGGTGTGAAGGTAAATTCAGTTTGTTTGACTTGAATATTTTGCCACCACCTAAATTCTGACACATAATTTAAGCCTTCTGAGTCCAGTAATTCTTTATCACCTTGCGGCGCCAAAATAATCATATTGGGATTGTTTTTTTGCAGTAATTTCAAACTTGGCAGATCAAGGTGGTCGTAATGATTGTGACTAATCAACACGGCATCAATTTTGGGTAATTGTTGCACTGACATAGCAGGTGGAATCAGTCGTTCTGGCCCAGCCCAACTGACTGGAGAGGCCCGATCTGAGAAAATGGGATCTGTTAAAATAGTCACGTCGCCTGTGTCGATAAGGTAGGTGGCATGACCAATCCAAATGGCATAGGGATGTGATTGAGGCGTCAGATTGCGCCACTCATCAGAAACTTCTATAGCGACTCTTGCTGGTGATGTATCTTTCGTTAGGCGCCACTCAATGACATCACCTAGGCTTTTAGGACCCACGTTTGGGTTATTGTTACTAAAAGTTTCAGCGACACTGCAGGCCGGCAAAACGAGTGTAAAAATTAGCCCTGTGAGGGCAGAGAAAAAGCCTTTTTTGACCAATAATGGCGCGTGTAGATTCAAAATTATACCTTTGACAGTTAATAACACTAGCAGGCCTCTTGAGGATCGATTGAGACGGATGAGTGACATTTGGTTTTGAACACATCATACATTAGAGCTGGCTCAATAAGCTTAGAGTAGAAAATCTTTACTTATTTTGACACGGGCTAGGGGAATTATTTAGCAATGTGCTAGTCTAGATACTAGAATGATCTTATTACTGTTAAGGAAGATGCTATGAACAAAATGACGCGATTGACTCTGCAAAAGGTCACTAAGCAAGTGACTCTAAACTGTGCCTTAGCTGCCGCAGGCTTGGTGCTGGCAAGCGGTGCGTACGCCCAAACGATGTTAGTGAAAGTATTACAAAAATCTGACGACATTGTGTCACAGGTGTATCAAGAAGTGCCTATTAAATCGTGTCGAGTGGAACAAATCCCTATTTATGGTACGCAATCAGGAGGCAAGCAACCCTCCACAGCAGATGTTGTGGCCGGTGCAATTTTTGGTGGATTACTCGGTAATGCAGTAGGTGGCGGCAAGGGTAAAGATGCAGCCACCTTACTGGGTGCGATTGCTGGTGCAGACCTTGCCAATAAAGGCTCCTTTAGTGGCAACAGTAAGCAAGTGATTACCGGTCAGAGGCAACAAGAAGTGTGCGATGTGGTGATGCAGCAGCGCAGTGTGAACCAAGTGACGGGTTACAAAACTTACATTGAATTTGGGGGCAATGTGTGGCAAATGACCACGACAATACCCTACACTAAGGGTGAGTTTTTGAGTGTTAATGTTGACATAACCCCCGCTGAATAATGACTACTGGTTTAATGCGAGACCCAGCATCGCTGGGTCTGTGTTACCGCCAGATAATATGACTAATGTAATTTTGTCTTTTATGGCTAAGCTGCGATTTAAAATAGCGGCTAAGCCAACGCAGCCTCCAGGTTCCACTACCACTTTTAATTGCTGCATGCACATCAGCATGGCTGCCAATACGTGTTTCTCCTGCACTACTTTAGCGCCTGCCAAATAGTGCTGCATAATGGGAAAATTTAACTCACCTACCATGGGTGTCATGATGGCATCACAGATAGAAGAGGGTGGGTTTTTATTCGACAAACGCAATCCAGCAGCTATTGAGTGTGCGGCATCGTCATAACCTTCCGGTTCTGCGCCCCAAAGAGTGATGTTGGGGAAGTGTTGTTTGAGTGCTGTAGCGCTGCCAGTAATTAAACCTCCTCCGCCAATGGGTCCAATGGCTTGATCTGGAGTCAAACCTAAAGCCAACAGTTGATTTGCTGCTTCTAGTCCAATAGTGCCTTGGCCAGCAATGATATCTGCATCGTTATAGGGTGGGATAAGGGTAAGGTTATGCTGAAGGGCCAGTTGCTGGCCAATCGCCTCACGATTTTCCTTATGACGGTCATATAACACCACCGTAGCACCAAGGATTTTGGTATTTGCAATTTTAATCTGTGGTGCGTCAGCGGGCATGATAATGGTAGCAGGCACATCGAAGTGCGCCGCTGCCGCTGCGACTCCCTGCGCGTGATTGCCTGAAGAATAAGCAACGACCCCTGTCAGTTGATGGGCTTGGGCAAGTTTGCTGAGCTTATTAAAAGCACCACGAAATTTAAATGAGCCGGTGCGCTGTAAGTTTTCAGCTTTAAATAACACTCGCCCTCCCAGTTGCTCATTAAGCATTGGAGATTCAAGCAGTGGGGTAATAACGGCGTGGCCTTTAATGCGCAGGCTAGCAGCAACAATGTCTTGGTAATTAATTGCGAGGTCAGTCATAACACATGAGGCCTATTTTGTAGCTATTTAACATCAAATACTAGCATCTAATCATTCTCCTGCCAGCTAAAGTTCCTCAAAATAAAACCTGTGTTATAATAGGCGATTGCGTTTCTATTTGCCGTCGCCCTATGACCTTGACCAGCCGTCCAAAATCACGCCTTAGGTTACCACCTAATAAGCATCAGGTTAAACAAGAGTTAGCCCAAGATGTCGAGAATTTTTTAGCGCGCGGCGGCAGTGTTGAGCAGGTAGGGCAGGGTGAAACAGCTTTAGTTAACGGCTGTTTTAATCAGCAGCGCCCAACAATAGCAAGCCAGGCACAGACACGCACGTTGCTGTCCTCTCAAGTTGAGGCCATAGAAAAACGTAAAGAAGAACGTCGCCAACCTAAGCCTACCCCTGTAAAAACCAATCGTCGGCCTACCAAAAAGTGGATTTATGACGACTTTGGCGAACCTTTGCGTTGGGTTTGGTCCCAGTAGTTAAACGACTAATTTAATGCCAAGTGAGCACTTTGATGTAAGTCGTTTTTAGGGCTTAAAGCAGCATTAGGCCAATGCCGAATAGACAAAAAATCCCGCACAGTTGATGCCATAAAGTAGAGCGATCGGCAGGCTATTGGCACGAGCAATGTGGCTACCTTTAATATTGTAATTACCTTGCATAGCAAGCAGTGTACCCGAAACTGGATTAATTGCGCTGCCCAATCCCCAAGCCGATAAAAAGGTCATAGCCAGTAGGTTGGGATCAGGCTCTAGGGTTAGCAATAAAGGTGCAATAACCGCCATGATCATAATGGAATGAATGCCCAAACGAGCCACTAGCAGGCAAAATCCGAGGGTCAAACAAGCTTCTACCGCTTCATAATGACTAAAGGGGAGCCATGGTGGCATGACCTTAAATAAGGCACCTAAGCCAATAGCAAAAACCCCAGCAGCTAAAAATAACATCATTTCGTTGTGCATGTTGGCTAAGCGGTTGCAAATGTGAAGGTGCAGTTGGTTAGCCCGACCCTCATATAGCAATACCACGATCACCAATACGGGTGCACTGATGGCAATGATTTGTGTGATAGCGAGCATGGGCCAAATTTCATGAGTAATAATCACAGACACTGCCAATAGCGCAGGAAGAACTAGACTTCGACCTTTCAGAGGGTATCCGGTGAGCTTAACTTCTGGCTCTTGATGCAACCAATAAAGCATGGCTAAACTAATCAGCCCCATGGGAGCGCCCACGCTCATTACCGTCAACATGTCCATATTTGGCACTAAGCTTAAGGTGTATGCCATAGCCGCAAAAAATGGTGACCAAAGTGCACATACTGCGAAGTTGACAGTGAGTAAACTGGCAGTGCGTGTATCTACCTGACGACGGGCGCTGAGTTTGTCTGCAATAATTAATAGTGCAGACATGTTAATAATAGCGCTAAAAAAGTGCCCCGACGCCAAAGTGCTAATAAGGCCTTTTCTGCCTGCGGGTGGTTGTCTTTTTTTACTTTGCTTAGAGGGTGTGGCAATGAGGCTTAAAAAGCTCACTGCGGCTAGCATAGCGAGCAGATTAGTATTGCTATTGATTAGTTGAAAAAATGGCGCGGCAGCCCCCTCAAAGAGGCTGTAGGCTAAACCAGCTAACCCAATGCTGATCAAAACCATGGACTGTATTAAAGAACGTCGAGCGAGCAGGCTAAAAGACGCCAATGCAAAGCCCCAGAGCAATATGCCGGCAACGGGATAGAGCATTGGCAAGGCCAAGGACAAGACGCTTAAAAGCAGTCCCAATGCTAAGCTGTAACCGCGTAATTTCTGCGTCAAGGGACTAAGTGTGTTGGGCGAATTTTATCAAGCGTCACCTTTTCTCGCTCAACTAGAGTGTGCCACATAGATTGGCTTAACATGCGTTCAAAATAGGCCGCCAAAGTGGGCCATTTTCTATGGTCTATGGCTTCGCCAGCATGCATAAAATTAATCATTTGGCTGGTAATCGCAATATCAGCTAAAGAGCAACAATGACCAACAAAGTAGTCCTGTGTGCCCAGTTGGCTGGTAAGGTAATCCAATAGGGGTGGTATGTGGTGCTCTAGAGCTCTGCCAATAAGTTCTTCATCAGGAGTCTTGCCTGACACGGGTAGAATAATGCGTTGTCTAAAGACCGTAAAAGTGAGCCTTGGGGCAAGTTCGTAATCAGCAAACTTTTCTAGCCAGCGCATCTGAGCCCGAAGTTTTGCTGTGGAAGGAATAAGTGATGTTAATGCTTCGTGGCCTAAGGATTCGATAAGGTAATGACAGATAATGCTAGAATCAGCCTGAAACCAGTCATCTTGTTGCAGCACAGGTACTCTTTTAAAAGGGCTAATGGTGACAAAGTCATCGGGCACAGAGCCAGGCACTACAATTTTTAGTTTGTATTTAGTGTTAGAGAGTTTCAGCAAGTACATTACCTTGCGTACAAAAGGCGAGAGTGGCGCACCATGAAGTGTAAAGGCCATATTAGAAAACCAAAAAAATAGTTAACGCTATTGTGGCTGAGAGGGTGCGTAAACTCAAATAATTTACGAATATAGTGGTCCCTTGTAATAAATAACTAAGTGGTTGAAATAAACCCAATAATTTTTACATTAGTGCTTGACAGAAAACGGCTCAATCACTAATATGCGCACTCCAGTTTGGTACGACCAAAAGGTCAGATCAAGCGCGAATGTGTCCCGTTCGTCTAGTGGTCCAGGACACTGCCCTTTCACGGCGGTAACAGGGGTTCGAACCCCCTACGGGATACCACTTATTTTGGACTACAGTTAGAGGTCAGATGTTTGACTTAAAACCCTAACTTTTAACTGTAAACCTAAAATAAGCAAAGGCAAATCACACGCCTCCAACAAGTGATATGTAGCGGGAATAGCTCAGTTGGTAGAGCACGACCTTGCCAAGGTCGGGGTCGCCGGTTCGAATCCGGTTTCCCGCTCCATTTATTAAACCCATAGTTTAACCCACGCTTCTCTAATCATTGACCCATCGCCAAAGTGGCGTTTCATTTTTGCTTGTGCCATGTTTAGTGGGCTAAAAAAACCCTAATAGTCAATCCGGCTGCCCTGACTTCACTTAAACTATTAAATACCGACGATTACCCATCATAAGCCAATTATCGGTTGACATAATCCAGCAAAATCAATACTATCCTGCCCACTCTTTGAAGAGCTATAGCGTCCCGTTCGTCTAGTGGCCTAGGACACTGCCCTTTCACGGCGGCGACAGGGGTTCGAACCCCCTACGGGATGCCAACAAAACAGCCTCTCAAATTAGGGTCTAGGGTTAGAGTAGCAAAGGCGCGTCACAAGCCTTAAAATAGTGATGTGTAGCGGGAATAGCTCAGTTGGTAGAGCACGACCTTGCCAAGGTCGGGGTCGCCGGTTCGAATCCGGTTTCCCGCTCCAAATTTAGGCCGAATGGCAGAGTGGTTATGCACCGGATTGCAAATCCGCTAACCCCGGTTCGATTCCGGGTTCGGCCTCCACTTTCACTGGGTTGTGACGAAGCGAGTCATAGACTTTCTCTTAGTTTTTTCTCATCTGCACTATTGAGCCCGAATTCAGGGCTGAGCCAACCGTTTAGGTAACCCAGTTGCTAGTCGACTCCTTAATGCATCAGTTTTGATCACCACAGTTAATAAATGAACTAACTCGGCGCAAATTGAGAGTTATTTGACGCTCTGGGTGTTTAACCTTGTCGATCTGACTGTATAATCCGCAGCTTAAGGAGATCTACATGTCACTATTAAATTCTTTGCCTGAAAATTCTGGAATCATTATCTGCGGCCATGGCAGCCGAGCCAAAATTGCTGAAGAAGAGTTCAGCCTATTGGCAACTGGATTGCGCGCTAGGTTCCCCCAGCTCGAAGTTGAATATGGTTTTTTGGAATATTCTTCACCAAATATACACATGGCATTAGATCGTTTGATCGCAAAGGGCATTACGAACATCTATGCGGTGCCTGGTATGCTGTTTTCAGCGACCCATGCACAGAATGATATTCCCTCTGTCTTAACCACTTATATGCAGAAAAACCCTGCACTGACCATTAAATATGGCAAAGAGCTGGGCTTACATGACGAAATGATCATGGCCTTTCAACACCGAATTATGGAAGCCGTTAACCTCTCTGAAATGCCAAAACCGGGTGCTTTATACGATACCATGCTGGTAGTAGTAGGTCGGGGTACATCGGTGGCACAAGCCAATGCAGAGGTTTCTAAACTCACTCGTATTGTGGCAGAAAATATGGGCTTTGGTTGGTGTGAAACTGTGTATTCTGGCGTCACTTTTCCCTCGGTGGGTCGGGGCTTAGAGATGGCCTTAAAACTTGGCTTTAAGAAAATAGTGGTGGCTCCATATTTCCTTTTTTCAGGTAAACTAATTGGCCGAATTCATGGTTATATTGAAAAGGTCGCCACTGATCATCCTGACGTCAGTTTTCACGTTGCAGATTATCTGCGTGATCAATCCCATGTGATTAATACCTTCGTTGAGAGAATTGAAGAAACCGTGTCACAACCTGCCGTTAATGATGGCCTAATGGAAAACTTTCAAGCAAGGCTCGCTGCTGGTGAAGTCACGGTTCACCATCATCATGCTGAGTTTAAGCCAGAAGCTGAATCGGTGACAGAAGCTCATACCCACACTCACACTCATGGTCACAGCCACGAGCATGCGCATGCCCATCAAAAGGAGGCTGGACACAGCCATTCTGGTCATGGGCATACCCATGCTCCCTATCGACACATTGCTCATCCACATGGGCCCAGAACCATGATTGATGAAAATGTTTGCTGTTGCTTTATGGGACAGTTTCCTCAAGCTGTGGTGGATGAGGAACGTGCGCTTAGGTTAGCCTTAGGTAGGCCAGTGATTGATAAAATTCCTCAGTGTAAGGTGAAGTAGGGCTTTTGGTGGCGATGCCTTGTGGGGACGCGTAAAGGAGCATTAGAACAAGTATCGTGTTTTGAATCGGCGGTGTACTATTTTGTTAGTGCTGCTGGCCAGAGGGATAAAAAGATTGAGTTTAGGACTCTTCACAAACAATATATGTCAGGCACTGATGGCCTATGTTAATGTGCGTTTAAACCTGCATCAGCGATAATTTATAAGGCAAATCAGATGGTTTTAAACTAACAGCATTTAAAGCTTAAAAACCTAGGTCATGCTGTTGCGATTTTTAAACCATAATGTATAATCACGCCTCTTCTTCGGGAGACGTTCACCCTACATGCCTTGGTGGTGGAATTGGTATACACACGAGACTTAAAATCTCGCGGCTTATGGCTATGCGGGTTCAAGTCCCGCCCAAGGCACCAGTTACGAGATCGACATGATCTGTCATTAAAAACTCTATTACGTTTTATGACAACTCGCCTCCCTAAAGATCACGATGCATTGCTGTGACTAAGGTAAACCTTTCGTTAAGGCTAACCACTAAAGCTTGAGTGATTGCAACCGATCTGTGTTGGCCGCCAGTGCATCCTATGGCAACGGTCAAAAACGTTTTTCCAGCCGCCGCATGTAATGGAATCCATTTCTCCATCAAGGTTGAGATGCTCTCTACCGTCTCAAGGGCTTTAGGTTGCTCAAGCACATACTCGGAGACTGACGTATCTAAGCCTGTTTGAGACCTTAATTCTAATTCATAGTAAGGGTTGGCCAAAAACCGCACATCAAACATAAAATCGGCATCCAATGGCACACCATTTTTAAACCCAAAACTCATAACATTGACCATAAGGTCAAGGCTAACATCTCGATGCAAAACCATCTGTCCAATACGGTTTCGCAATTCATGGGTTTTCATCAGTGAAGTGTCTAATACAAAAGTAGATCGAGCCTTAATTTCTGCCAAAAGAACACGTTCTGCAGCTATAGATTCATATAAGCTGTCACCTTCATGAATGGGGTGTCTTCGGCGTGTTTCTGAATACCGACGCACTAGGACGTCATCAACGCAATCTAAGAATAGTATACGATGTGCGGCTTCTTCGTTTTGTAAGTCATCCACGGTGGCTAGAAACTTTGAGAAAAAATCACGCCCGCGCACATCCACCGCAACTGCAAGACGCTGTTCAGATGTCGTTGTTATGTTAGTCAATTGTGTCAATTTAGGTAACAAAGCGAGGGGCAAATTGTCTATACAAAAAAAGTTGAGGTCTTCTAAAACCTTCATTACTTCTGCTCTTCCTGCCCCTGATATGCCCGTGACAAATAGAATGGATTTTTTCAACTTATAATTCTCCTTATAACTTTTTAGTTGAGTAGTCCTCATAGTTCTAAAATAAAAAGTATTATTTATTTTAGGGTATTAATTGAATAAGTGGGTGGTTGGCAGCCTGTTTTAGCCACCAGTTGCCTTAGCACTGTGTCATGGTCTCTGTGTTGAAATTCTGCGGCATATAGACCTCCTTGAACGAGTAAGGTATCCCAACCAGCAGCCTGTCCGCCTGCTATGTCATGTTTTAGACTATCTCCAACCATCAATAGCCGCTTTGCTCCAAGTGTCTGTTGTAGACCTTCGAAAATCACTCGGTGAGGCTTGCCATAAAACACAACTCGGCCACCGCGCTTGGCGTATGCGTGGGCCAAGGCGCCAGGTGACGTCACCAGCTGGGCACCTGCACGAGGGCTTAAAAGATCTGGGTTTGAGCAATAGATGGGCAGCTTTGCAGACCATGCTTTATCTAACATATCTTGCCATTGGCTTGTACTGTGCCCATCAGGCAAACCCATGAGTAAAACTGCTTCAGCAGTGTTAACTGAATCTTCAAATTGGATGTCTAAGCCCTGCGCCCATTTAATGGCATCATCAGGGCGACTCTCTACAGGGAAAAAACGTCGTTCAATAATAGTCCCGGTCAAAATATCATGCCACAATGCTTCACCGCTGGTCATAATCACGTCGAACAAAGAGTCTGCAAACCCCATACTCGATATGCGAACTGCATTAGATGCGCTGCGCTTTCCTGAATTGGATAGCACGGCTAAGCGTGAACCAGAATTAGCAAGATTAGTGAGGCACTCTATAGCGCCGGTATAGGGGCTGGTTCCATTATGCAGCACTCCATACTGATCTAAAACGATGGCATCATAGTTTGATGCTACTTGTGAAATTCGATCTAGTATTTGTGTCATAACTGTTTATTGCACACCCATAAAGCAGTAAAAATAAGCAATCATTATCTATCTGGATATGTTTTAGAACACTTCTAACCTTACAAAATAGCTTCAATATTAGAGTGTAGAAACCCTAAAAAATAGAGTAAAGATGACAGGAATCCTAATTCCTAAGTTTCAAAGCCTAGTATAAAAATACTCCCCTGTCACTAAATAAAACCCTTAGCCAAAAACAGGGTCTAGCAAAAACATGTTGTATGGATTTTTATGAGATCTGCGAAAATAATACGTTGATCTTTAGTACTGTTTAGTATTATATGAACAGGTATACAAGCAAGAATCTAATATAGGGAGAGTTAAGGTGGCTTTAAAAAACATAAAAAACAAATGTC
>FLMP01000036.1_pt1 | contig 31602 bp, 28 predicted proteins | sample 887161 | NCBI WGS metagenome assembly FLMP01 (sample SAMEA4017660, study PRJEB14154) | seawater metagenome
ATGGGCTGGGAAATGCGCTGACGTTTCCCATGTCTGTGGGGGCGACCACGATTTTATTGGCCGGCAGGCCGACACCGGAGGGTGTGCTGGATATTATTGAAGGCCAGCAACCGAGCATTTTTTGTGGTGTGCCCACCCTGTATGGCGCTGTGGTGGCTGCCCTCGCAAATAGAGCCCTGTCTGCGCATCGGCTGCGTTTGTGTATTTCGGCCGGTGAGGCATTGCCTGCAGATATTGGCCGCCGTTGGCGCGGGCTGTTTGGGGTGGATATTTTGGATGGCGTGGGATCGACTGAGATGCTGCACATCTTTTTGTCGAACCGTGAAGGAGCGGTCACCTATGGCACCTCTGGGATTGCGGTGCCGGGGTATAAATTGCGCTGTGTCACCGAGGAGGGCAAGGAGATTGTCCCTGGGGAAGTGGGGGAGTTGTTGGTCAAAGGGGGCTCATCCGCCGATGGCTATTGGAACCAACGTGCTAAGAGCCGCGAAACCTTTGAGGGAGTTTGGACGAGAACTGGTGACAAATACGAAATCTCAGAAGCAGGCCATTATATCTACTGCGGTCGAACCGATGACATGTTTAAAGTTTCAGGCATTTGGCTGAGCCCCTTTGAGGTGGAGCAGGCCTTAATTTCACATCCAAAGGTGTTGGAAGCTGCTGTGGTGGCGCATTTGGACGAGGCGGGTTTGGAAAAGCCCAAAGCCTTTTTGGTGCTCAACAGCGGTGTTGAGACTGCCGGCATAGAGGACGAATTGCGAGATTTTGTTAAAGAGCAAATCGGAAAATGGAAACACCCGCGGTGGATTGAATTGGTGCCTGATCTGCCTAAGACCGCCACTGGCAAAATCCAACGATTCAAACTGCGCGCGCAAGCATGAGCAAAGTTGACTGGAGCAATGGGGCCAAAGGCTTTGTGGTGGCTGCGCGCAAATGTCTGGAATATGCCTGTTTTGGCCCGGATCCATCACAGGCGCCTACGATTGTCATGTTGCATGAGGGGCTTGGCTGCGTGGCGCATTGGCGCGATGCGCCGCTTCAGATCTCCAAGGCAACAGGCTGTGGCGTGTTTGCCTATTCGCGCGAGGGCTACGGCAATTCTGATGATGCGTTACTGCCGCGCCCTTTGGATTACATGACCCAAGAGGCCACAGCGGTGTTACCTGCGGTATTGAAGGCGATTGATCCCCAAAGTTGCATTTTGCTGGGCCATTCTGATGGCGCGACCATTGCTGCGATTTATGCCGGTTCAGTGATTGATCACCGGGTTCGGGGTTTGATATTGATGGCTCCGCATTTTTTCACCGAGCCAAGCGGCTTGGCGCAAATCGTTTTGGCTAAACAGGCGTTTGAGACTGGCGATTTGAGGGTGGCATTGGCCAAGTATCACCAAAACCCGGACAAGTGTTTTAAAGGGTGGAATGACGCTTGGCTGGATCCCAAGTTTGTCGATTGGGATGTGTCTGAGGTGATTGATTATCTGCGCATTCCGACCTTGGCAATTCAAGGTGTGGCCGATGAATATGGCACGCTTGCGCAGATCAATGAGCTGGAAAACCGAAGCTATGCGCCGGTTGATGTGGTGGTTTTGCCAGAGTGCGGTCATTCTCCCCTGCGCGATGCACCAGAAGAAACATTGGCCGCTATTGTTCGCTTTTCGGGCCGGCTATGGGAAATGGAGGCGCGCCATGGTGCGCCGGCCTAGCGTGCTCGATCTGAGGTGGCGGCCAGAGCACGCCTATATCCCGGGACGCACAGCGCGCCATCCGGAGTATCTTTTTGACCGCTTTAAACCTGAGGCTGACTTGCCAGACGCGCTTTTGAGCAGTTGCACCGCTTGGTACTTGGGGCTGTCGTTTTTTGCCGAGGGTTTTTATTGGGAAGCGCATGAGATGTGGGAAGCCATTTGGTTGCGATTGGAGCACGCTGTGCCGGAACGCGCCATGGTGCAAAGCTTGATTCAACTCGCCAACGCGGGGTTGAAAGCCAGAATGGAGCGCCCAAAGGCACAGGCGCGCTTGTTGGATTTGGCTCGCCAAGCCCGTCCTGATGCCGCAGTTTTACCCCTTATGGGTGTGACTTTGGCGCAGTGGCAGAGCCTAAAGGCGCAAGTATCGCCTATAGCTTAAAGGTTGGTCTCAGCCTTGTGTATATAGACCGCTAAAAGACAGCCTTCGTCTGAAACTGAGTAATGCTGGGTGCCATCTTTCAGCAAAACTAGATCACCTGTGCGGTACACCGTCCCGTCATTGTCGCGCAAAGATCCTTCGATCACGAAAAACTCTTCATCACCACGGTGCTCATGTGCCTCGCTGCTGGTTCCGGGGGCCATCCGGTAGATGTGAAACCCGACGCCCATTTCTGCGCGATCTCCTAATTGTAGCACGGCAGTGCCACTGTCGCTGCCATCGGCATTGATCCAGGGGGCGAAGGCGTCATGCCTCACATTGGCAACGAGACGGTCTTGCGGTTGAATGTCTTTCATAATGTTCCCGATAAGATGATTTCAGTGATCTGTACTTTGGCCAATTGACGCATAAAATCCAAGCCATGACCATAATTTAATGTTGATCTTCCGTCACGCAACCTATTCGATACAACTTAATTCCAGCTGAGGCTTTGACATGACCAAAAATATCTCACCTCCCAAAGATTGGGACCGCTCCGGCCTGCCGGGCTGGGCCTATTTTTCGCAGGAACTGTTTGATTTGGAATGTGCAGCGATCTTTAAAACCCATTGGCAATTTGTTTGCCATGTGAATGAGGTCGCGCAAAGTGGCGCTTATGTCACCTTTGATATCGCCGGCGAACGCGCGGTTGTGATTCGCGGCACCGATGGGCAAGTGCGGGCCTTTCATAATCTATGCCGCCACCGTGGATCACGTGTGGTGCCTGACGCGCGTGGCACCTGCAATAAAGCGATGATTTGTCCCTATCATGGCTGGGCCTATAATCTGGATGGCTCCCTGCGGGGCATTGCCAACAAAGATACTTTTCCACCGATGCAGGCGGAAAAATGGGGGTTAAAACCGCTAGACATGGAGATTTGGAACGGATTGATTTTTATCCGCTTTCAGCCCGGACCACAGCCTGCAGTTGCCGAGATTTTAACGCGGTTTGACGCGGAAATAGCGCCCTATGATTTGGCCAATATGATCCCTGCCACCAGTAATTCTTTGGATGATGTCATCCCGGTGAATTGGAAATCTATTCGTGATGTGGATAATGAAGGCTATCACGTGCGCCAAGCGCATCCCGGGCTACATCAGCTTTATGGAGACGGCTATTTTGATGAACCTTTTGACAAGGGCACGTCACGCTCTGTCGGCACGTTTAACGAGGCCTATGGTCACCGCTGGAGCGTGCGTAAATATCGTGAAATATTGCCGGAGGCCACGCATCTTCCTCAGCCTCAGCAGCGCCAATGGATCTATTTTGGCATGTTCCCTAATTTCGTCTTAGGGCTCTATCCCGACAGTGTAATTTTCTACCAAGAGTTGCCCAAAACGGCCACTGAAACCCTGCAACGCGGTATGTGTTATCGTAGGCCAGATGAGAGCCGGCAAATGAAAGTGGCGCGTTATTTGAGTGGTCGAATTGATCGCGATACCGGCGGAGAAGATCAGATGCTAATGGTTTGGTCGTGCGAGGCCACAAAATCGTCTGCCTATGACGGAGTTGTGTTTTCTGATCTAGAATATGGTGTAAAAACATATCATGATCATTTGCGGCACTTGCTGCCAGTCATGGAGCAAACCACTGTGCCGGAACTGGGGAAGATGGCGAGAAAGAACGCAGATATTTTGGCGAAAGGGATCACCTAGGTGACATGGTTTCAAAAATGGCGGCGGGGCGAGGGCGCTCAGGGATTGTTCCTTATCAGTCCAACGTTGGCTTTTACATTGCTCCTGCTCGCGGTGCCTTTGGTATTAGTTGTCGCGCTGAGTTTCTGGACCCAAGACTATCTGACCTTGCACCGTACCTTCACCATGGACAATTACAAAACGGCTTGGAGCGAGCCTATGTACCAATATTTGATGGGTCGCTCGCTGAAGATTTCGATGATGGTGACGGCGATGACCGTGTTGCTGGCCTACCCTGTGGCCTATTTCATCTCGTTTTATGTCTCGCCCAAACGGAAGGCTATGTGGATCTTTTTGATCACAATCCCGTTTTGGACCAGCTATTTGATGCGCATTTTTCTCTGGAAAGTGATTTTAGGTTATAACGGCGTGGTAAACGGAAGTTTGATGGCGCTGGGTTTGATTGAAGAGCCTTTGAGCTTCATACTCTACAATCAAAACGCTGTGGTTCTGACCTTGGCGCATGCATGGGTGCCCTTTGCTATTTTGCCTATTTTTGTGGCGCTTGAGCGGGTGGACAGGTCCTTGATCGAAGCGGCCGAAGATCTAGGTGACAGCAAATTGCGTCGGTTTTTCCGGGTGACCCTGCCTCTGTCGATGCCCGGCGTGATTGCTGCCACGATCATTGTGTTTATTCCGACCATTGGTGACTATGTTACACCGCGATTAGTGGGCGGGCCCAACGGGCTGATGATTGCCAATATGATCGAATTACAGTTCAAGAAGGCAAATAATGCGCCGTTAGGGGCGGCGTTGGCGATTTCAGCCATGGCGATTGTAACCTGCGTGGCGCTGATCTTTATCTGGATGAACAAAAAGTACATACGGGGGACGAAGTGATGCTGGGCCGCGGTCATTTTTTCAAATGGTACATGGGTATTTTCTTGGTGTTTCTTTACGCACCCGCGATTTTGTTGCCGGTTTTCGCATTCAATGACAGCAGTGTTGTGTCGTTTCCGTTGAAAGGCTTTACCACCAAATGGTTCGCCGTTCTGCAAACCACAGATTCGCTGCACGTTGCGGTGCGCAACAGCTTGATGATTGCCGTGACAACGGCGATTTTTTCAACCCTATTTGGGGTGCTGGCTGCCCGTGCCTCCACCCGTTTTTCATTCCCCGGTCGTCGCTCTATCATGGGGTTTATCATGCTGCCAATGGTGCTGCCAGAGATTATCATTGGGGTGTCTTTGCTGGTGGTGATCATACAGATCGGGTTTGAACTGTCGCTCTGGAGCATTATTTTAGGCCATATCTTAATTTGCACTCCTTTTTGTATCGCCATCCTCTCGTCAGCCTTCATGAATTTGGACCAAAGCCTTGAAGAGGCGTCATTTGACTTGGGCCAAACCCGTTGGAATACTTTTTGGCTGGTGATCCTGCCTTTGGTGATGCCGGGGATCGTCGCGAGCTTGTTGATAGCCTTCACCATCTCTTTAGATGAATTTATTATTGCCTTCTTCCTTGCGGGCACTGAACCAACTTTGCCGGTCTATATCTGGGGCCAATTGCGCTTTCCGCAAAAACTGCCAAGCTTGATGGCTTTGGGGACAATTTTGCTTGTGTTGTCGATTAGCTTACTGTTGATCGCTGATTATTTCCGCCGTCGGGGCGTCCGTAAAACAGGCATTGAAAATTCAGGGGGTTTCCTATGACACAGCCAATCATTCAGCTGAAAGGATTTGATAAATTCTTCGGTGATTTTGCGGCATTGTCACAGGTTGATCTTGACATCAAGACTGGAGAATTTTTCTCGCTGTTAGGCCCGTCGGGATGTGGCAAAACCACATTGCTGCGCAGTATTGCTGGGTTTGAAACACCTTCTGCGGGCAGCTTGTATATTGATGGTAAAACGATGGAGGGAGTGCCGGCCAATAAGCGACCTACCAATATGGTGTTTCAAAGCTATGCTATTTTCCCGCATATGAGCGTGGCCGAGAATGTGGCCTATGGACTCAAAGCACGCCGGTTGCCGAAGGTTGAGATCACAACTCGCGTGGCCGAGGCGATTGCCATGGTGGGGTTGGAGGGCTTCGGAGGCCGGGCGTCACATGCTTTGTCAGGTGGTCAACGCCAAAGGGTTGCTTTGGCCCGAGCTTTGGTGCTCAAACCTCGGGTGCTGTTGTTGGATGAGCCGCTCTCAGCCTTGGACAAGAAACTGCGCGAGCAAATGCAATCCGAATTGCGCCGCCTGCAAAGGGCGGTAGGAATTACCTTTGTTCTGGTGACCCATGATCAAGAAGAGGCGCTGACCATGTCGGACCGCATTGCGGTTATGTTCGACGGTAAAATTGCGCAGGTGGCGACACCTCAGGCGCTTTATGGCCAGCCCTGTTCGCGGCGAGTTGCCAACTTTATTGGTATGATGAATTTTCTAGATGCTAAAATACTTAGCACCTCGGGTGATACCGTTGAGGTTGACGTGCAGTCCTTGGGCAAGCTGTCGCTGTCGTTGTCTCAAGCAACAGGTGGGATTGAGGGTTGCAACTCCGCAGGCGTGCGCCCGGAGATGTTGACTATTCTAACCGGCTCTCAAACTGCAGAACGCGAGATTGAAGCTGTGGTGTCTGAAGTCTTCTATTATGGCGATATGACCTATTATGATGTTAGATTGCCCTTCAAAGAAGAGCCCATCACCATAACCATGCGCAACACTGCAGGACGCACGGTGTTGGCTGTGGGTGAAAACGCGCGGGTGGGCTGGAGTGCCTCGTCTCTTCTCTTGTTACGGTAACCCAAATAAAAAGGGCACCTGAAGGTGCCCTTTTATCTACTAACTTCTGGCAGATTTTAAAACCCAGCTTTTATTTTTTCAAACTCAGCGATCATCTTTTCCCGCAGCTGTTGATTCATAGGAACCTGCGCCAAGACTGGCACGTTAACTGGGCCCAAGCCTGCGTCATTCAAGGCTTCTGAGCCGATGGCAGCCATCGCCGTTTCGTTGCCATGGCCATAGCCCCATTCGGACACTATGTAATCTGCAGAACCTGGATCCATCCACGCATTGAAGAAGTCATACATCTTGTCTTCTGAGTTTGGACCGTTGGCTAGATTGACATAACCACAGAACCAGCTCGAGGAGCCTTCTACGGTGGATCGGTTGGCCTTAATCGGCAGGCCTTCCGCAGCCATTGTCGCAGGCGTTTCACTCCATGCCCACGACACGATTACTTCGCCACTGCCCATTAATTGGGACAGTTCTGCGCCATCTGCCCAATAAGTTCTTACATTTTGGTGTGCTTGGCGAAGCCATGCCGTAGCAACTTCAAAATCTGCATCCGTGGCTTTGGTCCAATCCGTAACACCGGTGGCCAAATAGCCCAATGCATATATGTCATCCACGTTGTCTGGTAAGGCGATACGGCCGCTGTAGGCTGGATCAAGAAATACCGCCAAAGAACTCATCTTAGTGACATCCACCATATCGGTTCGATATGTAAGTGCAGTTGTGCCCCAATCCATTGGCAGCATATAGTAACTACCATCAATTTTGAACGCTTCTTTCATCTGCGTATTTACATCTGACCAGAGGTCGATCCGTGAGGTATCGAGAGGCTCTAAAAGGCCCGCTTCGTGCCATTTGGAAACGGATTGGCTGCAGGGGTGTGACACGTCTGCTCGGAAGCCTGCGCGCAGTTTTTGGAAAGCTTCTTCTTCTTCGCCAAAGAAGGCATAAGTAGGTGGGCCACCGTGTTTGGTGACATAGTTTTGGAAAAAGCCCTCGTCCTCATAGCCAGACCAATCGAAAACAACCAAACCATCGTCAGCTGCGATAGCAACGCCCGATATTAGGGTTGCGGTAGTGGTGGCTAGTAGTATTTTTTTCAAGTTCATGATTTTTCTCCTTGCCGGCGATCCGCCGTGACCAAAACGTTAACCTAGCTTGCCTAACGCTTCAAGAATTTGATTCTGACAGTACAATAAACTTTCCTACTAGCTTTAAGCAGAAATTGCTTGTGCAGGTGGAGGGCTATGGCCAAACTTAGTTTGCTAGGGTTATAAGGGTATCGTTATGGTGCATGTTGTTATTGCCGGTGCAGGCATTGTTGGTGTGTCCTCCGCTATTTGGCTACAAAGAGCCGGCCATAGCGTGACTTTGGTTGATCGTATGGAAAACCGTACGCGAACTAGTTTTGGCAATGCTGGAGTTTTGGCGGCTGGGGCACTGATCCCAGTCTCTGTCCCTGGTTTGCTGAAAAAAGCACCTAAGATGCTGTTTAGCCGGAATGAGCCGTTGTTTTTGCAATGGGCCTATCTGCCGCAGCTTTTGCCGTTTTTGGCCAAATACCTAAGCTTTGCGCGGATGGATCATGTGCAGCACTATGCAAAACACATGTCCTATCTGCTGGGTGACACCCATGCACAGCACCAATCTTTGGCCGCAGGGACTGGAGCTGAACGGTTTATCAGCGATGATGATTTTTGCTTCGGTTATGGCACGAAAGACAGCTTTACCTCCGATGGTTGGACCCGAGATCTGCGCCGCGCGCATGGGTTTGAAATTGAAGAATTGGATGGTGCGGAATTTGCTGAGCGCGATCCGATGTATCCTGATCAATTTGCCAAGGTGGCCTGTTACAAAAACCATGGCCGAATCTCTGACCCGGGGGCCTATCTGGAAACTTTGCTTGAGCATTTTCAATCGGAAGGCGGGCAGATGGTTGCCGCTCAGATTGAAGATATTGAGATGCAAGACGGTCAGTGCCGTGCGTTGATCACCGATCAAGGCCGGATATCCGGCGATCACCTGATTCTTGCGATGGGCGCATGGTCTGGTCCGGTGGCTAAGAAACTAGGGATCAAGAAGATAGCCCTTGAAAGCGAGCGGGGCTATCACATTGAGCTGCATGCGCCGAGTATGATGCCCAAGGCCCCCATGATGGTGGCTGCTGGCAAGTTTGTTGTGACACCCATGGAGGGGCGTATTCGCTGCGCTGGCGTGGTGGAGTTTGCAAGTGCCGATGCCCCTGCGCAAGAGGCGCCGATTGCTTTGGTCAAACGGCAGGTCAAAGCGTTGTTTCCAGACCTCACCTATGACCATTTGACCGAATGGATGGGACGCAGGCCAGCCACCAGTGACAGCTTACCGGTTATTGGCCCTGCCACGACTTGCGGCAATGCCCATATCGCCTTTGGTCATCAACATGTTGGTCTGACCGGCGGTCCAAAAACCGGGCGACTGATCGCTGATATGGTCAGCAATACTCTGAGCAATGCCGACTTATCAGCTTTTGATCCAGCCCGATATCAGTAGGCGGGATCTCAGTTGTGGTCGTAAAGGACCTCTAGTCTTCGAGATAGGCGTCCATAGGTGGGCAGGTACAGATCAAGTGCCTGTCACCGTAGACGTTATCAACTCGGTTCACTGGCACCCAGTATTTGTCGCTCTTGATTGATCCTGCGGGATAGCAGGCCTGTTCGCGGCTGTAAGGCCGATCCCAATCTTCGATCAAATCTGCAACAGTATGGGGTGCGTTTTTCAACGGGTTGTTCTCGCGGTCACTCTTGCCGTCGATCACATCCTGTGCTTCAGCGCGAATGGAGAGCATCGCATCGCAAAAGCGGTCCAACTCGGCTTTCGGCTCAGACTCCGTAGGTTCTACCATCAAAGTGCCGGCCACAGGCCAGCTCATCGTGGGGGCGTGAAACCCACTGTCCATCAGACGTTTTGCGCAGTCATCCACCGTTACATTTGCACTATCGGCCAAGGGGCGGGTGTCGATGATGCATTCATGGGCGACGCGGCCCGTTTTTGAGGTGTAGAGGATGTCAAAAGCCCCTTCCAGACGCGCGGCAATGTAGTTGGCATTTAAGATTGCCACTTTGGTGGCCTGTGTCAGGCCTGTGCCACCCATCAATAGGATATAGGCCCAGCTTACCGGCAGGATTGACGGCGAGCCAAATGGCGCTGCAGAGACCGGGCCTACACTGTCGCCATATTCTGGATGGCCTGGCAAATGCGGCGCCAGATGGGCTTTAACCCCAATAGGCCCCATGCCCGGGCCACCGCCGCCATGAGGAATACAAAATGTTTTGTGTAGGTTGAGGTGTGATACATCCCCGCCAATATCACCGGGGCGCGACAGGCCCACCATGGCGTTCATATTTGCGCCATCAATATAGACTTGGCCGCCATGATCATGGGTGATATTGCAAACTTCTTGCACGGTTTCTTCAAACACGCCGTGGGTGGAGGGGTATGTGATCATGCAAGCGGCGAGATTGGCGCTGTGCAATTCCGCCTTGGTGCGGAAATCTGCCACGTCGATGTTGCCGTCTGCGTCAGAATGAACCACCACAACCTTGTACCCAACCATCTGTGCCGAGGCAGGGTTTGTGCCATGGGCCGATGTGGGGATCAAGCAGACATTGCGGTGCCCTTCGCCTTGGTTCGTGTGATATTTACGAATGGTCAAAAGCCCTGCATATTCTCCCTGAGCCCCTGAGTTAGGTTGCTGGCTGATAGCATCATAGCCGGTGATTTCGCACAGCTTAGCATTTAAGTCGTCGAACATCTCATGATAGCCTTGGGCTTGATCTACTGGCACAAAGGGATGCAGTTCTGAGAATTCGGGCCAAGTCACCGGGATCATCTCAATCGTGGCATTGAGCTTCATGGTGCAACTGCCCAGCGGGATCATAGAACGGTCAAGAGCCAAATCGCGATCCGCGAGACGGCGCATATAGCGGGTAATTTCTGCTTCCGCCCGGTTCAGGTGGAAAATTGGATGGGTGAGGTATTCACTTTCGCGCAGCATGGAGGCGGGCAGACGGTAGGCACGATTGGCCTTGCTGTCATCTTTCATATCGCCGCCAAAGGCGCGCCAAACCGCCTCGATAGTCTCAGGGCGGGTTTGCTCATCGAGGCTAATGCCAACACGGGTTTCACCCACTTTGCGCAGGTTGATGCCATTTGCCACAGCGGCGTTCATAATCACGCGCTGGAGGTTGCCAACTTCGACGGTGATGGTGTCAAAGAACACATCGGGCTGCACGTCAAATCCCATGCTCTCCAAGCCTTTGGCCATACGGCTTGTCTTGCGGTGCACAGATTGTGCAATCGCTTTGATGCCATCTGGGCCGTGATATACCGCATACATCGACGCGATCACCGCCAGAAGAGCTTGAGCGGTACAAACATTTGAGTTGGCCTTTTCGCGGCGAATATGCTGCTCGCGAGTTTGTAGGGCTAACCGTAGGGCTTTGTTGCCACGGCTGTCGACTGAGACACCAATGATCCGGCCAGGCATGCTGCGTTTGAACGCGTCACGTGTGGCCATATAGGCGGCATGTGGTCCACCATATCCCATAGGTACGCCAAACCGCTGGGTTGAGCCGATGGCAATGTCTGCGCCCATCTCGCCGGGGCTTTTCAGCAGCGCCAACGCCAGAGGGTCAGCGGCGACAATGCCCAAAGCCTTGTGCGCATGTAGCGCTTCGATTTGGGCGGTGAAATCGCGCACGTGGCCGTAAGTGCCGGGGTATTGAAAAATTGCCCCAAATACAGCGCTGGCGTCCAAATCATCCGGGCAACCTACAATCACCTCTATGCCCAAGGGCTCGGCGCGGGTTTGTATGACGGCGATATTTTGCGGATGACAGTTTTCATCGACAAAGAAGGTTTGAGACTTAGACTTGGCCGAACGCATGGCCATGGTCATGGCCTCAGCGGCTGCGGTGGACTCGTCCAAAAGTGAGGCATTTGCGATGTCGAGACCGGTCAAATCACTGACCATGGTTTGGAAGTTTAACAGCGCCTCAAGCCGGCCTTGCGAAATCTCGGGTTGATACGGCGTATAGGCAGTGTACCACGCCGGGTTTTCCAGAATGTTGCGCAGGATCGGCGCCGGTGTTGTGGTGCCGTGGTAGCCCTGACCAATCAAAGAGGTCAGAATTTTGTTTTTGCTGGCCACTTTTTTCATGTGATGCAGAGCATCGCGCTCAGACATGGCCGGGCCAAAGCTCAGAGGCTGGGCTTGGCGGATAGCCTTGGGAACTGTCGCATCAATCAACGCATCCAGGCTGTCAAAGCCAATGATGCGCAGCATCTCCGTCATTTCAGACGGTGAAGGGCCAATGTGCCGACGGTTGGCAAAATCATAAGCTTCATAGGTGGTCAGTTCAAAAGGCATGCGCGTAGCTCCGCTTTAGCTCAAGGTTTAAGCGATAAAAGTTTTATATCCGGCCAAATTCATAAGGCCCTCCAATTGGGCAGGGTCGGTCAATTTTATTTTGTAGATCCATGCGTCGGCTTCTGGATTGTCGTTCAATGCCGCCGGATTGCTTTCCAACAATTCGTTGGCTTCAATGATTTCACCGTCAACAGGGGCATAAATCTCAGAGGCGGCTTTGACTGATTCAATCACGCCAATCTCGTCGCCGCTTTCAAACTCATCGCCTTCTTCTTTTAGTTCGATAAACACAATATCGCCCAATTGTTCGGCGGCATGCGCCGTGATTCCAACTGTGGCGGCGTCGCCTTCAACGGTGATCCATTCGTGGTCTTCGGAATAATAAGTTGTCATTTTGACCTCCCAATTAACGCTTGTAGTTTTGTGTGACGAAGGGCAGGGCGCAAACCTCTGCCAGTTGTGGCTTGCCCCGGATGATAAGCTGGATTTTGGTGCGTACGGCGGCATGCTTAACCGAGATATAACCCATGGCTATAGGACCCGCAACGGTTGGACCGAAGCCTCCAGACGTTATTTTTCCGATGGTATTTCCAGCCATATCGTGGACCTCAACACCTGCGCGGGCGGGGGCGCGACCTTGTGGTTTTATCCCAACCAATTTGCGCGCGGGGCCATCTGCGAGCTCGGTCATAATGCGCGCAGCGCCGGGAAAACCACCCTCGGCGCGGCGGCGTTTTTGAATGGCCCACGTGAGACCTGCCTCGATGGGGGATGTGGTGGGGGTGATGTCATTGCCATAGAGGCACAACCCGGCTTCCAGTCGTAGGCTGTCACGCGCTCCAAGGCCTGCAGGTTCACAATCTGGATGCCCCAGCATCAAGCGCGCAATGCGCTCAGCGTCAGCCTCTGGGATTGAAATTTCATAGCCATCTTCACCGGTGTAGCCCAGACGCGACAGGCGACATAGGGATCCGTCAATCAGTGCTTCCAAAGTCTCCATAAATCCCATCTCTGCCGCCTGCGGGCAATGGGCAGAAACCACGGCTTCAGCAGAGGGGCCTTGCACGGCAACCAGGGCGCGATCAAAAATTTCTGTGACGTCAATTCCCTTCAAAGAGGCGGCCATATAAGGGATATCCTGCGCTCGCATTGAGGCATTGACCACGACAAACAAATGATCACCGGCATTTGCCACGATCAGATCATCCATAATGCCGCCTTCGTGATTGGTGAAAAAGGTGTAACGCGCCTTACCTTCAGGCAGCTGGGTCAAAGCGGCCGGCACCAAAGCCTCCAGCTTGAGGGCCGCATCTGGGCCGTGCAGCAGAACTTGCCCCATATGGCTGACATCAAACAATGCGGCTTTGGTGCGGCAATGGGTATGTTCCCCCATAATGCCCATGGCATACTGTACAGGCATCTCCCACCCAGCAAAGTCGACCATTTTGCCACCAAGGGCACAATGTAGTTCATATAACGGCGTACGTTTTGTGGCTTGAGACATGAAGTGTTTCCGTTCCTAAGCAAATTTCCACTATAGGAAACTTAGATCTTTATACGGAGATTGGATTTCTTTTCAAGCCTAAACTCTGCTTTTATGCCCTAATCCAGCGCTATATGAAGGTTTCGCCTACCTTCTCAATGGCGCGTTCCAGAATATCGAACAGATCATCTATTTGTGATTTTGTGATGATCAAAGGTGGTGAAAATACGCACATATTGATCAAAGGCCGCACTATCAGGCCCATATTATTGCAAACTTCGTCCAGCATCGCTCCGATTTTGCGCTCATCTTCCAGCCTTGAGCCATCTTTGCTGAGGCGGGCTTCGATGCATCCAATCAAGCCATGGCCACGGGCGTCGCCGATGATCGGAAAATGGGCCAAGCGGGCGAGTCGGTCTTGAAAATAGGGCGCAATTTCGCGAACATGTTCTAAAATTTTGTCGCGCTCTAAGATCTCGATATTTTTTAGAGCTGCAGCGCAGCTGACGGGATGGCCGGAATAGGTGTAGCCATTCGAAAACAGCACCTCGCCTTGATGGGCCATGCGTTCCATCATTGCGTCAGAGATTATGCAGGCGCCCAATGGCAAATAGCCCGACGTAAGCCCTTTAGCGCAGGTGATCATATCGGGCTGAATGCCGTAAACCTCCTCGGATGCGAACCAATGGCCCAAACGACCAAAGCCGGTGACTACCTCGTCCGAGATGTAGAGAATGTCATTGGCGCGGCAGATATCAAAGCTGCGCTTGTGATACCCATCTGGCGGCACAATTACCCCACCAGAGCTGAGAATAGGTTCCGCAATAAACGCACCAATGTTATCGGCACCGATTGTGTCGATGGCCTGCTGAATATCTTGGATCTTGGCGTCGCACCAAGCTTCCACGCTCATATCATCCGGACGCAGGTAGGGGTTCACATTAGGTAAGAAGTGCACCAAGCGGCTTTCCACATCGAATTTGGTCGTGTCGCGCTCTTTGCCGCTGACGGAGGCCGCCAGGTATGTGGAGCCATGATAACCTTTTTCCCGCGCAAGGATCATCTTCTTTTCAGGGCGGCCAAGGGTGTTGTTCATGAATTGCATGGCGCGCAGAGCGGTGTCTACGGCTGTGGACCCGCCGGTTGTGAAAAATACATTGTTGAGATCACCAGGCGCAAAATCCGCCAATTTTTTTGCCAAAATAGCGCTGGGTTGGGTCACATTGGTGAAGGGGGACGCATAGGGCATTTTCATCACTTGATCGGCAATTGCATCTGCCATCTCGCGTTGACCATACCCAATTTGAACGCACCACATGCCGCCGGGCCCGTCGATGAACTGCTTGCCGGTTTCGTCATACATGTAAATGCCGTCGGCACCCTCAACCAGCATATTATCATAGCCGCGCCATGCGTTCATATCATGCCATGGATGAATGAAGTGCTGACGGTCCCAGCGGTGAATCTCTTCTGGTGATGGTGAATTGCGCATAAATTCCTCAATTTTTAGTCATCCACTACACCGTGTTTGAGGCCCGAAGTCAAGGAATAGCGGAATTAACCGCGTGTCACATAGCAACGGGTCGGACATGTGCGCGCGCAGATTGTCCTGAATTCCCGAAAAGACGGCGGCTCATTTCTATTTATGCAGGTCTTCGATTGGGGCTTCTGCTTTGGCCCAAGCGGTAAAGCCGCCGGCAATATGTGCCACGGGCGCCAGCCCCATATCTTGCGCGACCTTAGCGCTCAATGCGGATCGCCAAGCGCTGGCACAATAAAACACATAGGTTTTATCCTGATTGAATATTTCTTTGTGATAGGGGCTGGCGGGATCAATCCAAAATTCTAACATGCCGCGCGGGCAAGAGAAGGCGCCGGGGATTTTGCCGGTGCGTTGCAGCTCACGGATGTCGCGTAGATCAACAATCACATGATCCGGGCTGTCGATCAGTGCACGCGCCTCGTCAATCGAAAGGGTTGTGATCTGCGCATTGGCTTCTGCAACCATATGCTTGACGGATGTCTTAATATTTTGTGCCATGTGATGTGCCTCCTTATCTAATTCGTAACCTAAGGCTTGCGAATTGCAATTGTTGCGCTTTGCTTTGGTTTCTTACGACGCGTTACGGGCCGGGATGATGGTGCCTGTACAGGGCCCAAAGCCAATTTGATAGCCCTCACCTGTCGCCAGACCGCTGAGGGTGAGCCTATCTCCATCTTGCAAAAAACTCCGGGCTTCGCCTGTGTCTAGGGTGATTGGCTGCGCACCGTCCCAGCTCAATTCTAACAAAGATCCCCGCTCATGGGCGGCGGGTCCGCTGATGGTTCCGGAGCCCAATAAATCCCCCGCCGTCATGGCACAGCCAGAACTCGCGTGATGGGCCAGCTGTTGGGCCGCTGCATAATAGAGATGGCTGGCATTGGTTTTGGTGATCTGGCTGGCCTCACATGCGCCTTGGGGCTGAAGGCTGGCGGTCAGGGTGATGTCAAACAACATCGGTCCTTGGTCCCGCAAATAGGGTAAGAGCGGCACGTCGCGGGGAGGCGCAGCTCTGCGGAAAGGCGCTAGGGCCAGAGGGCTCACAATCCAAGGGCTGATGGTGGTGGCAAAGGCCTTGGATTGGAACGGACCAAGCGGTTGATATTCCCAAACCTGAATGTCGCGCGCAGACCAATCGTTGAGCAAGACATAGCCGAAAATCATATCATCAGCTTCCGTCACGGTGACGGGTTCGCCCATAATCGTATTGGACCCGACAATTGCCCCTAATTCCAACTCGAAATCCAACTTCTCGCAGGCGCTCCAGATAGGTAGGTTGACGTCGGGTGCCTTGATTTGGCCCATGGGGCGTTTGACCTCGGTACCGCTGACCACCAAGGTGCTGGCTCGGCTATTATAACCCATGGGCATATGTAGCCAGTTGGGGGGTAACATGCCGTCGACGCCGTGAAACAGCTGGCTAACGTTTCTGGCATGATGGCGGCTGGAGTAAAAATCTGTGAACTCAGCAACCACCAGAGGTAAATGCAAAGCCACTTCCGACAAGGGTACCAAGCAAGGCAGTAACAGAGCCTCAGCCGGGCTGTCATAGGTGAGTAACGTCTGAAGATCGTTGCGAAACGCGGCCCAAGCCTCAGCGCCTAATTCCATAAAGTCATTCCAATAAGGCATCTCAAACCCGGCGTCTGGATAACCCAGAACCCCTGCCGACTGAGCAGCAGCCAGATCCAAGACATAATCACCGATGGCCACACCGCAGTGCGGCTCGTCCTCCTCTCGGGCAAAAACCCCATAAGGCAGATTGTTCAGTGGAAATGGGCAAGTTGCAGTATTGGCGCTGGTCACCCAGCTTTTGAGCAGTGGCATCGGTTAGTCCTTTAAGCCCGGGGTTCCAGCAAACTTCTTTTCGAGATCGGCCCAACAGTCAATGGTATCATCCTGCAACGCCTGTGCCACATCCCCGGCCCTATTTCCACCAGTTCGCCTATGCGCTAATTGCTACTCACGGAGGGGTGGGTTCGCCTTATATCAGATCTGGGTCTGCAAAAACTCGAACAGCCTATGCATCCAAAAGGATTTGGCACAGCGTTGAAATAAGATGAAATCCGTTTTGACCATAGTATGCATGCAGCCAGCTTAATTGTGTTTTCATCGTACGCCAAGCCAAAGCTTTAGACACGCCAAAACCAGGCCGTGCATAAGCAAAAATTGCATCGTTTAGACATGGTTTCGTCGGAAACGGTGGTTTTAATGCTAAGACGTTCTGACTATTCTTTTACTCAATTCACCGATGTGGAGCAGATATGGCCAGAAGATCAACAAGCGGTGGCGCAAGGGCGAGGCAAGGCAGTGAGGCGGCGCTCAGTTCGGCGCCAGCCAGCCCCTATCTCAAACGCAGCTTAGCGTTTTTTGATCCATTGGATGCCGCCACCATGGCGAAGCTGGAAGCGCAAGTGGACTGGTTGATGCAAGACATCGGCATCGCCTTTCGCGATGACCCCAAAGCGTTGGAAATTTGGCGCAAAGCTGGCGCGCGGATTGAGGACGATATTGTACGCATGGAGGCAGCCCAGATACGGCAGCTGTGCAAAACCGCCCCAAAAGAGTTCACTCAAATTGCCCGCAATCGGTCCCGTGATGTGGTGATTGGGGGGCAAAACCAAGTCTTCGCCCCTATCTACGGCGCGCCCTTCGTTCGGGATCTTAAAAACGGGCGGCGCTACGGCGATATTGCCAGTCTCGAGCAGCTGATCAAGCTAACCTATATGCATCCCAATCTGCACCACGGTGGTTTGGTGATCTGTGAGCCTTGCGATGTGCCGGTGAGTAAACGCCATTTGGATATGTTGTTTTTGCACATGACCTGCTCTGACAAACCGCACCTTGGCGCAATCACTGAGCAAAGCCGGGCACAAGACAGTGTGGATATGGCTGAGATCGTGTTTGGCCGCGATGTGATGGACAGCAATTGCGTGATCATGGGCAACGTCAACACGAACTCCCCATTGCTGGTTGATAAGGTGGTGACACAAGCCATCGAGATCTATTGCAGCCGTGGGCAAGGGATTGTCGTGGTACCGTTCATTCTTTCAGGGGCCATGGGCCCGGTGAGCACTGCGGCCTCCGTGACCCAAGCTATGGCCGAGGCTTTGATGTGCTGTGCCTATTCGCAATTGGTGCGTCCCGGCGCGGCCTTTGTCTTGGGGAACTTTCTCAGCTCCATGAGCCTGAAATCAGGCGCGCCTACATTTGGCATGCCAGAGCCGATCATGTCGAACTATGCCATTGGCCAAATGTCGCGCGCGGCGGGTTTGCCGCTGCGCTGTGGTGGCTCTTTGACCGCGAGCAAAATCGAAGACGCGCAAGCCGCATATGAAAGTGCCGATTCCATGCATTCCACCATGTTGGCGGGGGCAAATTTTGTGCTGCATGCAGCAGGTTGGATGGAAGGCGGTCTATGCACCGGGTTTGAAAAGCTGGTGATGGATGCGGATCGTTTGGGCGGATATCAAAAACTTGGTGCAGGTCTGGACATAACAGATGAAGCCATGGCGCGCGATGCCTATCATGAGGTTGAGCCTGCGGGACATTTTCTGGGCTCTGCACATACGATGCGCAATTATCAAACGGCCTTCTATGAGCCGGTTCTGAGCAACAGTGAAAACGTCGAAAGCTGGGAAGATGACGGAGAAAAAGACATGCGCCAACGCGCCTATGAGCGCTGGACTGGGATGCTCCAGGCCTATGAACCGCCGCCCATGGACGCCTCTGTCCGTGAAGAGCTGCAAGCCTATGTGGATCGCCGCAAGGCTGAAATCCCCGATGCTTGGTACTAGCAAGTCACTATGATAATCTTGCGCCCACCCTTCAATAAGATGGAAATGCAATATGCCTGAAGTTCAAAAAATCGAAAATAGCGGCGGCGCAAAGCAGCTGCCGAGCCATGCCAAAGTGGTCATCATCGGTGGTGGTGTTGTGGGCTGTTCAATCTTATTTCACTTGGCCAAATTTGGATGGAAAGATGCGGTTTTGCTGGAACGTGATGAATTAACATCGGGCTCGAGCTGGCACGCGGCGGGACAAATTCATACAATTTCAAGTGATCCGAATATCAGCCGTCTGCAGGGCTATACCATTGACCTTTATAAAGAGATTGAAGAGCTGTCGGGGCATTCGGTTGGTCTGCATATGACGGGAGGCTTTTATCTTGCGTCCAATAAAACATGGTACGATTACCTAAAACGCGAACGCTCTAAGGCGCGCTACATGGGGCTCAGCCAAGAGTTTATCAGCCCGCAAGAAGTGGCTGAACGCCATCCATTGATTGATCCCAAATATTATCTGGCCGCCCTTTGGGACGAGCAAGACGGGGATCTCGACCCTTCTGGGGCCACCTATGCCTTTGCGAAGGCCGCTCGGGTGCATGGGGCGCAGTATTTCACCCATACACCGGCCACAAAAACCACTCAAAGGGCTGACGGCAGCTGGGATGTGCAAACCCCTCGCGGCATGATCAACGCCGAACATATCGTCAATTGCGGCGGTCTGTGGGCGCGTGAAGTGGGCAAGATGCAGGGGCTTAATATCCCGGTGCAGCCGATGGAACATCACTATTTGCTAACTGAAAAAATTCAGGCAGTGGCAGATGCGCCCAACCGTCTGCCATGTGGCATTGATTATGAGGCCAATATCTATTTCCGCCAAGAGCGCGATGGGCTATTGTTGGGCACCTATGAACAACGTGGCACGCCTTGGAAGGTGGGCGGTACGCCTTGGGATTTTGGCCATGAACTTCTGCAACCCAATCTTGAGCAAATTGCAGATCGCTTAGAATTTGCGTTTGACCGGATCCCTGTGCTGGCGGAGGTGGGCATTCGCCAAGCGATCAACGGGCCATTCACCTTTGGTCCCGATGGCAATCCGATGATCGGCCCGGTGCCGGGAATGAAAAACTATTGGTGCGCGGTGGGGGTGATGGCAGGGTTTTGTCAGGGTGGTGGCGTTGGGCTGACCATGGCCGAGTGGATGATTGACGGTGAGCCATCGATTGATGTTTGGGCCATGGATGTGGCCCGCTTCGGTGATTGGGCGACGCCGGATTGGGGCATGGTCAAATCTACTGAGAATTACGAGCGCAGATTTGTGATGACCTTCCCTAATGAGACCCTGCCCAAAGGCCGCTTGCAAAAAACCACAAGCCTTTATGATCACCTCCTGGCCAAAGGCGCGCGGATGGGCCAAAGCTTTGGGTTGGAGCATGCATTATGGTTTGCCGATGGGCCTGAGGATGCGCATGAGGAGCCAAGCTTTCAGCGCAACCGCAGCCATGATTATGTGGCTCGCGAAGTGGCGGCTGTGCGCAATCATGTGGGGGTGATCGAAGTTGCCAACTTTGCCAAGCATGAGTTCAAAGGACCTGGTGCACGAGCCTATTTGGACAACATGTTGGCGGGCTTTGTGCCCAAACCAGGACGTGTGACCTTGACCCCGATGTTGACAGAAAAGGGAAAATTATACGGGGATCTGACAGTGGCTTGCTACGCTGAGGACCATTTCATGCTGTTCGGATCTGGCACCATGCAAGAGGCGCATCGGCGGTGGTTTGAGCGCGCTCTGCCTGTGGATGTGATCTATCGAAACGTCAGTGATGCTTGGCATGGCTTGGCCCTGTCTGGCCCAAAATCCCGCGCCCTTTTGGCAGAACTGACCCGCGATGATATGAGCGGCGAGGCGTTCAAATTTCGCGACACCAAAATGACCTATGTGGGCGGCGTCGCTGTGATCCTAACTCGGATTAGTTTTTCTGGCGAGCTGGGCTATGAACTCTATTGCCAGCCGCAATACCTGCGGCGACTGGCTGAGGCCGTCGAGGCGGCAGGGGCCGACAAAGGCTTGGCATGGTACGGTGCGCGGGCCTTGATGTCGATGCGGTTGGAAAAAGGGTGGGGCGCTTGGGGCTTGGATTTCCGCCCTGACTTCATGGCGGCAGAAGCTGGATTGGATATTTTTATAAATTGGGACAAAGACTTCATTGGTAAAGATGCGGCGAAAAATGGGCAAAGCCCGACGCGCAGGTTGGTGACGTTGAGCATTGATGTGGATGGTATTGATGTCTCAAATGACGAGGCTATTCTCCATGAGGGTGCGGCGGTGGGCTATATCTCATCTGGGGGCTACGCGCATCATGTGTGCCGCTCCATGGCCATGGGATATGTGCCGGCCGATCTGGCCAGTGGGGGGCAAAAGCTCGAGGTTGAAATCTTGGGTGAGATGTATCGTGCTGAGGTGCAGGCTGTGCCGCTCTATGATCCTGATGGGCTCAAAATGCGGGGGTAAATGATCAGGCCCGCGCTGCGATGTGGGCCTGTCTGATCTGTGTTTGAATCTATTCGCTTTTGGGGGGGGCGCCGCCCAAAAACAGATTGCCGTTTTGATAATCGCAAGGCGCTTCTTGCATCTGCAAATGCAGATGTTGCCCATCATCGGCATAGGGATGGGCGCGGGCTAACTCTTCGTCAAAATCGATCCCAAGCCCCGGCGCGGTGGGGGCTGAAATAAAGCCGTTTTTAACTTGGATAGAGCTTTTGATCAAAGCATCGTGAAACGGGGTCTCAATAGTTTCCGCGATCAAAGTATTGGGAATGGATACCGATAGATGGATGTTGGCGGCCCATTCGACTGGGCCAGCATAGAGATGTGGCGCCATTTGGGCGTTGTATACTTCGGCGATGGCCGCAATTTTTTTGGTTTCCCAAATGCCACCAGAGCGACCAAGGGCCGGTTGTAAAATGGAGGCTGCCCCTTGGCGTAAAACTTCGGAAAATTCGGCCTTGGTGGTCAAACGCTCTCCGGTGGCAATCGGTGTGGTCACAGCGCGCGCCACTTTGGCCATCTCAGCAATATTGTCCGGTGGAACAGGTTCTTCAAACCACAGCGGTGAGAAGGGCTCTAATGCTGTGCCTAAGCGAATGGCGCCAGCGGTTGAAAACTGCCCATGGGTGCCAAACAATAAATCCGCCTTATCGCCGACGGCGTCACGAATCGCCGCGCAGAACTTCACCGATTGTGCAATGTCTGACATAGCCGGCATATGGCCGCCGCGCAGGGTGTAGGGTCCAGCGGGATCGAATTTTACCGCTGTGTAGCCTTTGGCCACAGCGGCGGCGGCAGCTTCAGCGGTTTGATCCGCATTGCCCCAAAATGTGTTCACGTCATGATGCGCGAGCGGATAGAGATAAGAATAAGCCCGAATGCGGTCATTCATCTTGCCGCCCAACAGCGCCCAAACCGGCCGGTCACGGTCTTTCCCGAGAATATCCCAGCAGGCGATTTCCAAACCTGAAAATGCCCCCATGACGGTTAGGTCCGGCCGTTGCGTAAAGCCGCTGGAATAGGCACGACGGAACATCAGCTCGATGTCTTCGGGGCTTTGGCTCTGCATATGACGCTCAAACACATCATGAATCACATGGGTCATTGTGGTGGGGCCAAGGCTGCTGGCGTAGCATTCTCCAATGCCAGTGATGCCGGTGTCGGTGGTGACTTTGACAAAAATCCAATAGCGCCCCCCCCAGCCTGGAGCTGGCGGTGCTGTGACGATGACTTCTAGGTCTTGCAGCTTCATGGCGGCCTTTCAGAATGTGAAGTGTGATCCGCCATACTTGCGGATCTTAGGAGTTTCTGCCGCTGGCGCGGCGGATGCTTGTGGCGCGAGTATTTGTGCCAGTCGAAGGCGGGATTACTTAAACAGGATCACATTTCGTTTTGCAGATCCAGTTTTTGTGTCAGCAATGGCCGCGTTGATTTGATCCAAGGACCAATGGGCCGATATCAATTCATCGAGTTTAAGGCGGCCTTGGCGATAGAGGTCAACGATCCAAGGGATATCACGTTGGATCACTACATCCCCCATTTTGGAACCGATCATGCTTTGAGAGGCGGCGGCAAAGTTGCCGGCCTCATAGGAGGAGGCGGCACCAGTGGCTGGCATGCCAACCATGACTATTTTACCGCCTGTGGCCAAGTAGTTTGGCGCTGTGGTATAGACGCCAGATGCTCCTACGGTGACAAAAACCGCATCCGCGCCGCGACCGAGGGCTGCTTTGGCATCCTCCCAAGGGGTGGCATTGCTGGCCAAGACTCCATGTGTGGCGCCGAATTCCATTGCGATGTCGAGTTTTTCAGGCAGCATATCGACGGCTACAATCCTACGGGCGCCAGCGATGCGGGCACCTTGGATGGCGTTGAGACCAACACCGCCGGCGCCGATGATCACCGCGTCTTGACCAGGCCGCATTTGCGCGGCATTGACCACGGCCCCCACGCCCGTAATCACCCCGCAGGCAATCAAAGATGCGACGTCCATGGGGATATCCTCGGCGATTTTCACCACTTGGGTTTGGGCCACAACGACGCGTTCAGCGAAGGCGCCACTGGCCATGGCTTGGTGTAATTTGCTACCGTCGAGCATTTTGAGTGGGCCGTGGTCGCCATCATAGGGCGTTTCGCAGCTGGTCGGCCTGCCAGTGTAGCAGGACGGGCAGGTACCGCATGATCTGATCAATGTGACGACCACAGGATCGCCCTGGCTGAGCCCTGTGACGCCCGCACCGGTGGCGGTGATGCGGCCTGCGGCTTCGTGACCGTAGACTGCAGGTAATGAGCCGCCCCAACCACCGTCTAGGTAGGTGATGTCTGAATGACAGATGGCGCAGGCCTCAAGCGTGACCTCGACTTCACCAGGCTTAGGTGCGGCCAGATGCACGTCTTGAACTTTTAAGGGCTGTCCGAAAGCATGGGCAACGGCTGCTTTTATGATCGGCATGATTGAAATCCAATGAGAAATACACTCACAGGCTACGGATTGCATGGAAAGGTGCAAGGGAGTTTGCGACATTTAACGGACAGTTTTGGTCGCCCCAATGCTGCCCTTAGGGCGAGCCACAAACAAAATGAGAGTGAGGCCAACGATGGCAGCGGCGAGTAAGAACGGGGCGCCGGGCAAGAATATTGGGCCATCTGGTCGGGTGCTGGCATAGAAAACGTAAGTAAGAACCAACGGTGCAAAAATAACCGCAAGTGATTGGGTCGAGGAGACGATGCCTTGAATCTCACCTTGTTGGTTGGCTTCGGCCTTATTGGCGAAGATGCCGCGCATGGCGGGGATCACTACCGAACCAAGGGCGGAAATGGGGGCTAACAACAATGCCCAAAAGCCTGAAGTCAGAAACCCGAGCACCACGAAAATCCCGATACTGAATATAAAGCCAAGAACAATTGTGCGCCGCTCGCCGAGCCAAGGTAAAATACGCCGAATTAAAATGCCCTCAACTACGGCAACCGAGATGCCAAAGGAGGCGAGAGACACGCCGAGCATGCCCGAATCCCAGCCGAATTGCGCTTTGGCATAATAGACCCAAACGGCTGGATAGACATAAAACGCAAATTCATAGAGGAAAAATACCAGCAAGAACCGAGATAGGCCCGGGATAAGGCGGATTTGTGTCAGCGCCCCCAATGGATTGGCGCGCTTGATGTCAAATGGGCGGCGTGTTTGGTCGGTGACGGTTTCAGGCAGAACGAAATAGCCCAGAATCAAGTTCAATGTGGCCAGAGCCGCTGCTGCAAAGAAGGGCACGCGCAGGCCAACTTCTCCCAAAAGCCCCCCCATGAGCGGGCCAAGGACAAAACCCACCCCAAAGGTTGCACCTAGAATGCCAAAGTTGGCGGACCGATTTTCTGGAGTTGAGATGTCGGAGATGAAGGCGGCGGCCGTTGCCTGAGTTGCCGCAGCGATGCCGCCGATGATCCGGGTGAACACCAACAACCATATGGAATGCGCCAGCCCCATCACGATAAAATCCACGGCGATGATCACCAAGGAGACCAAAAGAACAGGTCTGCGGCCAAAGCGATCACTGAGCGACCCTATGGTGGGGCCAAAGATGAATTGCATCACCGCAAAAACCGTAGCCAAAATCCCGCCCCAAATGGCCGCATTGCCCAGATCTCCGCCTTCGATCTGCTGTAAAAGATCTGGCATCACTGGAATAATGAGGCCAATCCCCATCGCATCAATGGTTAAGGTGATGATGATGAAGGTAAAGGCCAGACGCTTGTTCATATAGAGATCCTTGGGGCGCTAAATGTGACCGGTTGCGCGTATAAAGTCACTCAGGAGATGGGCAAATTCCGCCGGTTGCTCCACGCAGGGCAGGTGGCCCGCGCCGCGGATGATGTGAAAGCTGCTACCGGGGATCAAATCCAGGGTTTCGCGAACCAAATCTGGCGGGGTGGAGCTGTCGTGATCTCCGGCAATGCCCATTACGGGAAGGCGCAGTGCAGATGTTGTGGTCATAAAATCAGTGCCAGAGATGGCATGGGCACAGCCAATATAGCCGTCTGGTCGCGTAGCGCACAGCATGTTTTGCCACGGCGACATCGCCGCGGTACTGTACATTTGGGGACTGAACCAGCGGCTCATCGTGGCTACGCTGACTGGGCCAATGCCCTCTGCGCGGATGCTGTCGATACGGTCTTGCCAAATGGCGGGGGTGGCAATTTTGGCGGCGGTATTCGATAAGACCATTGCTCGGATCAGATCCAGCCGCTTCGTGGCCAATCCCTGCGCTATCATGCCGCCAATCGATAGGCCAACAAACAGGCTGTTGCGCACCTCTAAATGATCCAGAAGGGCTTCAATATCGGAAATCAAAGCCCCCATGGAATAGGGCGCATCCGGGCAATCGGTCAGTCCATGGCCACGCATATCATAGCGAATGATCCTAAGGCCCTGTGGCAGAAGGGGCATGATTTGATCCCAGAGCCGCATGTCTGTGCCCAGCGAGTTTGAAAAGACCAGCGGGGCGCCATTGGGATCACCGTCTTCGCGGTAATGAATGTGCATACCATTTTTCTCAAATACCTGCATTGCTCTTCCCCTTTGATCCAGTGTCGCTATCGTTGTTTCAAACTTATGGAGGATTCTATGGCTATCACAACCTGTGTCTTTGATGCTTATGGCACTTTATTTGATGTGGCTGCGGCCGCACGCAAGGCCGCCGCACGTCCTGATAACTTTGAGATTTCTAAAAATTGGGCCAAATTGGCTAATGATTGGCGGCTGAAGCAGCTGCAATACTCTTGGCTGCGCGTCATAACAGATGCGCATACCGACTTCTGGGAGGTCACGCAGAACGGACTAGATTGGGCCATGGAGGCCAATGGTGTGAGTGACACAAGGCTGCGTGCTGAGCTTTTGGAGCTGTACTGGAACCTAGAGGCCTATCCTGAAGTGCCAAAAATGCTGGCTGATTTGAAAGATGCAGGATTGCAAACTGCGATCCTGTCGAATGGCTCGCCTGATATGTTGGAGGGGGCCGTGTCCTCGGCCGGTGTAGGCGATCACTTGGATGCCGTTTTATCGGTGGAATCTGTTGGTATTTTCAAGCCTGACCGCAGGATTTATGACTTGGTGGGTGGGCATTTCAACTGTGTGGCCGATGAGGTGTTGTTCGTGTCCTCCAACGGTTGGGATGCTGCTGCCGCTTCAGGATATGGGTTCACAACCGCGTGGGTTAACCGGAGCGGGGAGCCGATGGATCGGCTGCCGTGGACGCCGCAACATCAACTGACCAATTTGGTCGACATTCCAGTTTTGGCGAGAGCTTAAAAGATGAATATTGCGATGATACGGGCGGCAGCTTTGCGGCTTGAGGGGCATGTGCGCCGCACGCCATTGCTGAACTCGTCCTTTGTTGATGAGATTTCTGGCCGCCGGCTGTGGATGAAAGCAGAGGCCCTGCAACATACCGGATCGTTCAAATTTCGGGGTGGTTGGTCGGCAGTGTCGGCTTTATCATCGCAGGCCCAAAAAGCGGGTGTGATTGCCTTTTCATCTGGCAACCATGCTCAAGGCGTGGCCCTTGCAGCTCGGATGCATGGGGCATCAGCGGTGATCATCATGCCGTCGAATGCGCCGAAGTCGAAAGTGGAAAACACCCGCGCTTTAGGGGCTGAGGTGATTTTGTATGACAGAGACACAGAGGACCGCCAAGAGATTGGGCGCAGCTTGTCACAGGCGCGTGGCTTAACTTTGATCCAACCCTATGACGAACCTGAAGTAATCGCAGGTCAAGGCACGTGTGGGTTGGAAATTGCCGCACAGGCCGCTGCTGTTGGCATCACTGAGGCGGATGTTTTGGTCTGTTGCGGTGGGGGTGGGCTGACATCTGGTGTCGCTTTGGCACTCGAGGCGGAGGCGCCCAACATGTGGGTACGCCCTGTTGAGCCAGTCGACTTTGATGATGTGACCCGATCACTGGCCACGGGCATGGCCCAAACCAATGCCAGGCTTGGGGGCAGTATTTGTGACGCGATTGTCACGCCAACCCCGGGTGCTTTGACGTTTCCTATCATGCAGCGTCTTTGCGGCGCGGGCATTGTAGTGCCAGAAGAAGACTGCCTGCGCGCAATGTCGGTGGCTTTTGCCCGTTTTAAGATTGTGCTTGAGCCTGGCGGCGCCATAGGTTTAGCGGCAGCTTTGTATCATGGGGATCAAGTATCGGGGAAGGATGTGATTTGCATCGCCTCGGGGGGCAATGTCGATGCAGAGATGTTCGCGCGTGCTCTTGCGGAATATCCCTGCACCTAAAGTCGTTTTCTGTCGGAGGTCTTAGAAGTTTTCCGGTTGTGGAAGCCCCAAAATATGCATACCCCCATCTACCATGATGGTTTCGCCCGTTGTGCATTCGCCGTAATCAGAGGCCAGATACACCGCTGTGCCACCGATAGAGGCTTTGGTCGCATTGGCGCGCAAAGGCGCGTTGGCTTCGGTAAAGCGGAATGTTTTGCGCGCCCCGCCAATTGCCGCACCGGAGAGGGTTTTCATTGGTCCCGGTGATATTGCATTTACCCGGATTTTCTGAGGCCCCAAATCATTAGCCAGATAGATCACTGCGGATTCCAAAGCAGCTTTGGCAACGCCCATAACGTTATACCAAGGTGTCGCTTTGTGGCTGCCTTGATATGTCAGGGTGATCAATGTTCCGCCGCCTTTCATCAAAGGTTCGGCTTTTTTGGCCATGTCGATGAAGGAATAAGCCGAAATTTCCAGTGAATTCTTGAAGTTTTCTCTGCTGGTGTTGATGAAGCGTCCTGTCAGCTCATTCTTGTCGGAATAGGCAATTGCGTGAACCGCAAAATCAATGCTGCCCCATTGTTCGGCCAATGTGTCAAACGCCGCTTGGGTACTGGCGTCATCTTGAACGTTGTAATCCAGGACCAAATCCACACCCAGCTCAGCGGCCAGAGGTTTTACCTTTTCGCCGAAAACATCCATTTGAACACCGAAGGCCAACTCAGCGCCCTCAGCTTTCATAGCTTCCGCAATGCCCCAAGCGATAGACCGGTTGTTGGCGATCCCTGTGATCAAACCGCGTTTGCCTTTGAGAAGTTCTGCCATGATTTTATCCGTTAAATTTGCTCAAGATCAATGTTGCATTGGTTCCGCCGAAGCCGAAACTGTTGGACAGGATGGTGTCCAGCTCAACATTGTCTTGTCGTGTTGTGACAATTTCCGCGGCATCCAGTGCGGGATCGAGGTCTTGGACGTTGGCTGACGCCGAAATGAAGCTTTGTTGCATCATCGACAGCGAATAAATCGCTTCATGTACGGATGTTGCGCCCAATGAGTGCCCGGTCAACGACTTAGTTGACGAGATCGGTGGAGTTTCACCGCGGCCAAAGATATTGCGAATGGCTTGCACCTCGGTCACATCGCCTGCAGGGGTCGAAGTGCCGTGAGCGTTGATATAGTTGATCTTGCGATCTGGATCGAGCATTGCAATCGCTTGACGCATCGAACGTTCGCCGCCCTCACCAGAGGGGGCCACCATATCTGCGCCATCGGAGGTTGCACCATAGCCGGTAAGCTCGGCATAGATTTTGGCACCACGGGCTTTTGCATGCTCCAGCTCTTCGATAACCAAAACACCGCCGCCGCCGGCAATTACAAAGCCATCGCGATTAGCATCATATGGCCGTGACGCTGTTTCTGGTGTGTCGTTGTATTTGGACGACATCGCATTCATCGCGTCAAACAAGCACGACAGGGACCAATGTACTTCTTCGCCACCACCGGCGAAGACGACATCTTGCTTGCCTAATTGGATTTGCTCCATGGCGTTGCCGATGCAATGTGCAGAGGTCGCACAGGCAGAGGTGATCGAGTAGTTCACTCCTTTAATTTTGAACGGCGTGGCAAGAGTTGCGGAATGTGCCGAGCTCATGCAGCGTGTGACCATGAAAGGGCCCATGCGTTTTGGTCCGCCACGATTTTTAACAACGTCGAAAGCTATATGGAAATTCGCAGTGGATGGACCACCGGATCCCATGATCAAACCTGTGCGCACATTGGACACTTCGTCTGGTTCAAGACCCGAATCGGCCACGGCCTGCTGCATCGCTAAATAGTTATAGCCAGCGCCGACACCCATAAAACGCATGTGGCGCTTGTCGATGTGATCGGCGGGATTTATATTTGGAATGCCCGCAACTCGGCTCCGAAACCCGTTTTCGGCATATTCTGGTTCAAACGATATCCCTGAGCGGCCGGCTTTCAGCGCATCGGTGACTTCTTCGAAATTATTTCCTATAGGTGAGATGATACCCAAACCTGTTATGACTACGCGGCGCATGTGGCCCCCTCAGTTTAATCGGTGAACAAGCCAACTTTCATGTTGGCGGTTGTGTAAATTTCTTTGCCATCAGCAAACATGCGGCCATCGGCCATGCCCAGTTTTAATTTGCGGTTGATAACGCGCGTGAAGTCAACATTATAGGTAATCATCTTAACCGCAGGTGTCACCATATCCGTAAATTTGACTTCGCCCACACCCAAAGCGCGTCCGCGCCCAGGCATGCCGCGCCAGCCCAAATTGAATCCGGTCAATTGCCACAGAGCATCTAAGCCCAAGCAGCCTGGCATGACCGGGTCTCCGGGGAAATGACATTTGAAAAACCACAGCTCAGGATTGATGTCGAACTCGGCAATCACATGACCCTTGCCATGCAAGCCGCCATCTTCGCTTATCTCAGTTACGCGGTCCATCATCAGCATGGGAGGTTCGGGCAATTGAGCATTGCCTTGGCCGAACAGCTCGCCGCGGGCACATTTCAAAAGACCTTCTTTGTCGAATGACGTCGGGAAATCTGAAGGCATGTCGGGCTCCTACGTTTATTAAATTATACTGCTAAGTGCTCTATATACTTCTCAGGTCATGAGGCAAGGGCAGCATAACTTAGATATTCTTTAAAGCCTGCCGCTAATTTACACGATTTGCCATTGAAAATTGCCTACAAGGCGTCATATTGCTCTCATGGACCAAAGTAATATGCATAGTCACCCTATTCAAACTGTTGATCAATGGTTATTCAAGGGCGGATTGCGCCCCACGAGGCAGCGCGTGATTTTGGCGCAGCGTCTTATTGGGGACGGTCAAAACCGCCATGTTACGGCTGAAAGCCTGTTTGCAGCGAGCAATGATCGTGATGATAAAGTGTCTCTGGCTACGGTCTATAACACTCTGCGGGCCTTTTGCGATGCTGGTCTCATGCGTGAAATCACCGTGGATGGGGCTAAAAGCTATTTCGACACCAATATGACGGATCACCCACATTTTTATTGGGAAGATACCGCTGAGCTGGTGGATGCTCCAGCCGATCAGTTGAAAATCAGCGTTTTGCCTGATGCGCCAGAGGGTGCGGAAATTGCCAAAGTTGATGTTGTGATCCGCCTGCGGCGCAAGTCCTAAAACCCAAGTTCTAAATCCATTGACCGGGTTCCATAAATCCTAAGTCCATCAGCTGTTGTGAATGCCACTCAAATTTTGTTGACCCGGGATTGCCATTGAGGGCCTTGGCTGCGCGACACGAGCACACTGATGCGGTGATGTTATGATGCCATTGGCTTGAGTGCTTGTTATATTCCGGATCATTGGTTGTAAAAATTGACCTAAACTCTAACCGGGCTTGGACTTGAACAAGGCCACCCTATCAATTCGGCGCTTGGCTGTCAGAATCATGGTGGGCTTCTGCATAATATTTGCTGGGGTCAAAATAAGTCTTGGTCAGATCAACGCCGCTGGGGCTTGACCCAAGATTTCCAGCATAAAGATCCAGCACAGGGTCATGATTTTGGCGTGGCGTTCTTCGGTGTTAAAGCTGACTATTTTTCCGACGCTGCGGGTTTCGCAAAATGGGTAGAAAAGATTTTACGCTTGTACCCCATATACAGTCATTGCACTGGCAATGCCTTGATGATGGTATTCACAGCTTTGCTGATATCGCCGGAGGCTGGGCAGTCATGGACCACCTCCGCCATATTTTCTGGCGTTGGATCACGCATTGAGATGCCTAGATTACCCAATACCACTACATATTCTAACTCGAGATTGATATAATGGGCCACCTCCACATCATCTTGGGTAAATAAGAAGGCAAAGGGGCTAAGGTGGTATTTGGATTAGGCCCATGCCAAATAACTATTAAGTTACTGAAACTTAATAAAAATACCTTTTTAAACACTGAGGCAGAATTTTTTCCAAATCGACACGCATTGCAAGGGGC
>FLMP01000089.1_pt1 | contig 23200 bp, 23 predicted proteins | sample 887161 | NCBI WGS metagenome assembly FLMP01 (sample SAMEA4017660, study PRJEB14154) | seawater metagenome
GCTATGCTTTTGAACGGATTTCATGTTTTTGTTCTTTGACTTCTCACGCATCCGACGTTTGGCAAGAATTTTCGTGTTTTCCACATCTTCAGCCACCAGCTTAAGCCAGCGCTGTATGCGCTGCACATCAACGTCACCGCTGGCAACGGCTGCTTGAACTGCGCATCCCGGCTCTTTGTCATGGGCGCAATCGTTGAATTTGCAGTTTTGCCGCAAGGCATGCAGATCTGCGAAAGTTTCTTCCAGCCCTATGGACACATCAGTGAGCTGTAGTTCTCGCATTCCAGGCGTGTCGAGCACGGCACAACCCGATGGCATGATATGTAACTGTCGCCCCGTGGTGGTGTGACGGCCCTTATCGTCACTGCTGCGTACCTCTTGGGTCTGAATTGCGTCATTGCCGGCCAAAGTGTTTGCCAATGTGGATTTGCCAACGCCGGAAGACCCTAGAAAGGCCACAGTTTGCCCTGGCGCGCACCATAAGGCCAGATCTTCCAGCACTGAGGAGCTTCTGGCGTTTAAGCTGACCACCGCTACGCGCTCGGAAATGGTTTTGGCTTGTGACACGAAAGACTCTACATCTCTGGCCAAGTCGATCTTGGTCAAAACGATCACCGGTGTCACATCGGCTTCGTGGGCCATGGCGACATAGCGCTCCAACCGGGCGACGCGAAAATCATTATTGCAGGACGACACGATAAAGGCCGTGTCCAAATTGGCGGCGATCAACTGCTCTTTGCGGTCATGACCCGGTGCGCGGCGCTTGATCAAACTTTTGCGATCTAACAATTGGCTAGAGCGGGCGTCTTCGCGGTTGAACAGCAACCAATCCCCGACTGTTACACCGTGCAGAGAGGGGATCATCATGTCGAGGTTCGCGCCTTGGATATGCAAGGTATTTCTGTGCACTTGAGTGATGCGCACTGGAGGAGTGTTTTCGAGCTCAGCCGGATTCACTTGGTTCCAAAGGTACGCACTCCATCCCAAATTCCGAAGCTGGGTTTCAGCGTTGGGGGGGGCTAGGGCATCATCATGTGACGTGTCGGGCAGCATTGCTCGTTCTTTCCTCAGCGCGTGCCGCGCTTTTACCACATAGTGTCACATTTTAGGGCTATTGCCAGCACTCTTCGCGAGAGTCTGGCAATAGCGCTAAAATCGAGTTTTAAATCCTATGAAGTTTTAGCTGCTTTGGGCTTTTGATGCGTATCGATGAATTTCAGCACCAAGGGCCGGATGTTGTTGCGCCAGCTTTTGCCCGCGAAAATGCCGTAGTGGCCAGCGCCCGGCTCAAGATGTGCGGCTTTGAGATTTTTGGGCAGGCCTGTCAGCAGATCCAGAGCGGCCAAACATTGACCAGGGGCTGAAATATCGTCTTTCTCGCCCTCAACCACAATCACCGGTACATTTTTGATCTGTGAAATGTCAGCATGAACGCCGTTCACATAAAACGCATTGCGCGCCACTTCGCGATTTTTAAAGATGCGATCCACCGTCGAGAGGTAAAACTCAGCAGTCATATCCATGACGGCTAGATATTCATCATAAAATTGATTGTGTTTGTCATTATCGCGGGCTTCGCCCTGTGCCGTTTTGGTGATCTGATCACTAAAGGCTTTGCTGTGAGTTTCACCGTTCATTGACATGAAAGACATCAATTGTAGTAAGCCCGGATAGACCCTGCGCCCAACGCCCGCATGTTGAAAGCCAACCTGCTGGATCATGGTTTCTTCCAGCTGGCCCATTTGAACCCGATGGCCGAAATCGGTGATATCGCTGGGGTTTGCATCTGGATCGATGGGACCGCCAATTAGTGTTAGGCTGGCAGGCTGTATTCCTGGGTTTGTGGCCGCCAAATAGGCCGTGGCCACAAGTGCTATGGGCCCGGGTTGGCAGACTGCAATCACATGTGTGTCAGAACCCAAAGTGCGCATGAACTCGGCCAAATAAAGCGTGTAATCCTCAACATCGAATTTGCCTTCGCTAACGGGTATATCCCGCGCGTTGTGCCAATCGGTGATATAGACTTCGCAATCGGGCAAAAGGCTGCGAACTGTCGAGCGCAAAAGGGTTGCATAATGCCCGGACATCGGCGCGACCAGCAAGACCTTGCGGTCACGGACTTTGCGGCCTGGAACGGAGAAGTGAATCAAATCGCCAAACGGTTTGGCCAAAATGGTTTCAACTTCAACCAAATGATCTTTGCCATCCTCGGTCGAAACAAAGTCCAACCGCCAGCCGGGCTTTACGACCATGCGTGAAAAAGCGCGTTCTGTGACCTCACCCCAAGCCGACATCCATTGAAAGGCGGGATTGGGAATCATCGCGAACATCGGGTAGGAGGCCATAGCTTTTGCCGTCGCCCCCATCCATTGGTTGGTGTTGCGGAGGGTTTCCATCATATCGTAGGTTGCCATGTAGCGCATCGACATCTCTTTCCTTGCATGGCAGCTATGCATCATTATATTTTGAAATAATGTTAATTTACACATATGCTGCAACTGCAAACTAGGAGGCTTTTGTCGACATGACAACTGATAACAACGATGCAGGCGCAGCATTAGAGCGATTAAGCTCGAATTTGCAGCGTGTTGATGCACTGACCCAAAGGCTTTTGGCGGCTGTGGCCCATAAAAAGCCTGTGCGAACGTCGCTTCAGGGGCCAAGCCAAGAATTGTTTACCAAGGCCGCAACTGCCTATGTGACCGAAATGATGAGCAATCCCTCACGCATGATGGAACAGCAAATCGCTTACTGGGGCCAATCCCTCAAACATTATGTCGCCAGCCAGCAAAATAACAGTGATCGACGCTTTGCAGATCCAATGTGGAGCGAGCACCCCTATTTCAATTTCATCAAACAGCAATATTTGCTGAACACCCAGGCCATGGAGACCGCCGTGGCGCAGATGGACAACCTAGACACTCGCGAGCGGCAAAAGCTGGATTTCTTCAGCCGTCAGATCATGGATATGTTCAGCCCGAGCAATTTTCTGGGCACCAATCCACAGGCCCTGGCGCGCGCCGTAGAGACCGACGGTGAAAGCTTGGTTCGAGGGCTTGAAAATCTTGTGCGTGATATTGAGGCCAATGATGGTGACTTGATGGTAACCCTTGCGGATCAAGGGGCGTTCGATGTGGGCAAGAATTTGGCTACCACGCCGGGCAAGGTGGTGTTCAGCAACCATATGTTTGAGCTGATACAATATAGCCCTACGACTGAGACCGTTCAGGATGTGCCTTTGGTGATCTTCCCGCCTTGGATTAATAAATTCTACATTATGGATCTGCGGCCTGAAAACAGTTTGGTCAAATGGGTGGTTGATCAAGGCTTTACGCTGTTCGTGGTGAGCTGGATTAATCCAGACGCCAGCATGCGCGAGACGGGTGTCGACACCTATATAGAAGATGGCTTTTTGACTGCGATTGCGAAGGTCAAAGAAATTTGTGATGTGCCACAGTTGAATGCTGCCGGTTACTGCATTGGTGGCACAACATTGTCGCTGACTTTGGCTTTGATGGCCAAGCGTGGTGACACGTCAGTCAAATCGGCGACGCTATTTACCACCCTGACTGATTTTTCAGAACAAGGAGAAATGTCTGTCTTTCTGGGGGACGATTTTGTAGATGGAATCGCTGCCGAGGTGGAAGAGTTTGGCATGTTGGACAATATGTTCATGTCACGCACCTTTTCGTTCCTGCGCTCTAACGATCTGATCTATGGCCCGGCGATTCGGCATTACATGATGGGCGAGACGCCTCCTGCTTTTGATCTTTTGTATTGGAACGGAGATGGCACGAACCTGCCAGGGCGTATGGCTATAGAATATCTTCGTGGGCTATGTCAGCAAAATCGATTTGCGGATGGTGGGTTTGAGGTTTGCGGCGAGCAATTGTATCTGAGTGATGTTGCTGTACCGCTTTTAGCTGTGGCGTGTGAAACTGATCATATTGCCGCTTGGGACCAATCTTACCGGGGTGTTCAGCAAATGCAGGGGACCGAAAGGCGCTTTATCTTGGCTGAATCGGGCCATGTCGCAGGAATCATAAATCCGCCGCAACGCAATAAATATGGATATTACACCAATCCTGATCTGCAAGCTGACCCAGTCGACTGGCAGTCCAATGCCGAGCATCACGCCGGTAGTTGGTGGCCCGCATGGCAAGATTGGCTTTTGCTGCATTGCGGCAATACAGTGAAGGCCCGTAAGCCCAAAGCGACCAAGGGGTTGAAGCTAATAGATGCACCCGGAACATACGTCCAAAAATAATTTATGCTGCGGTGCAGAAAGTTCTTGCAATGCTGCGCCGCAGCATGTACCTATCCCTCAAATAGCCAACCACACTTGAAGGATTAAGCACATGACACAGACACCAGATATCACCGCGATGTTCAAAGACATGATGGGTAAATTCCCAGTAGATATGTCTGCTTTTGAAGATGCATTCAAAACCCAAGCCGCTTTTGGCGAAAAAATGTCAGCGGTTGCTTTGGAAGCTGCCATGAAATCTGCTGAGATTTCTTCTACTTGGACAAAAGCGTCCTTGGAAAAAGTTGCAGACCTTTCAAAAGCTAACACTGATCCAGCGGCAGCAGCGCAAACTCTTTCTGAGTTCGCTTCTTCTTCCGCTGAAATGGCTGCCGAGAACATGGCTGCGATCGCAAGTGTTGCTAAAAAAGTTCAGCTCGACTCTGCTGAATTGATGATGGCTGCTGGCAAAGACGTAAGCGCTGAAGCAAATGCTGCAATAAAAAAAGCCGGCAAAGTTGCAAAAGCTGCTTAAGCTGAACATAAAGAATTAGGATCAACGGTCCTCCCAAATTTAGTTGAACCAACCGAAGAAGGGCGTAGCATTTGCTGCGCTCTTTCTTTTTGTGCTGCGTTTGCATAGCATTGCCGCAGTGCCGCGCAATCGCGGTGAGTCGCTGTTGTAAAGGGCTGGATATGACCGAAAAGACCAAACCACTTTTGATCAAACGTTACGCGAGCCGACGTTTGTACAATACAGAATCAAGCGATTATGTGACATTGGAAGACATTGCGGGTTTTATTCGCAGTGGCCGTGAGGTCCAAATTATCGACCTGAAATCTGGGGACGATCTGACCCGGCAATATTTGCTACAAATCATCGCTGAGCATGAGAGCCGGGGCGAGAGCGTTTTACCCGTCGAGGTTTTGACAGACCTTGTCCGTTCCTACGCAACCCAAGCGACATCCGTCGTGCCGCAATTTTTGGCGGCAAGCTTTGAAATGCTGCGCGATGGGCAATCAAAAGCGATGGAAAATTTGACGGTCGTCAATCCGATGGCGGCCATGCCAGGTTTTGAAATCATGAAAGCCCAACAAGAAGCCTTCATGAAAGCTATGACCGGGGGGCTTTCTGGTTCCCCCGCGCCGAATGATGCAGAATCTAGTAAAACTGGGTCATCCGATGATTTGAGTTACATTAAATCACAATTGGCGGCGCTTCAGGAAAAGCTTTCCAAACTATAAGGCGGTAGAGCCTGTGGCGGGGACATGTCCCGCCACAGGCAACCTATGCAACCTCGGAAAAAACCTGCTTCAAGGCTGCTTCAAGCTTTTCGAACATCTCATCAATATGGCTTTTGGTGAAGATGAACGCTGGGCACAAGACAATAGATTGCCCCAAGGGCCTACAAATCAACCCATGATCTGTACAAGTATTGGCAATCCGCTCACTGACCGAGAGATTGGAAGCGAAGGGGGTTTTGTTGGACTTATCTTGCACCGCTTCCAACGCGCCCATCAAACCTTTGCCGCGGGCTTCCCCGATATTTGGGTGCTCCAACAATCGCAGCATATGCGCCTCAAAATAGGGTGTGAGCTTGCGTACATTTTCGGCAAGACCCTCATTCATGATCACATCAATCGCCTTCAGAGCTATGGCGGCTCCGACCGGGTGGCCTGAGGCCGTAAAACCATGCGGAAATTCTTCGATGGCCTCAGAGGCCGCTTGTAACCTGTTGGTCAGCTCCGCGCCCAAGATGACGGCACCCATTGGGAAATAGCCTGCGGTGAGGTTTTTTGAACTGATGATAGCATCTGGTACAAAATTATAGGCTTCACAGCCCCACGTGTGACCGGTGCGTCCAAAGCCACAAATAACTTCATCTGAAATCAACGGAATGTCATATTTTTGTAAGATGGGTTGCAGGGCTTGGAAATACCCAGCCGGTGGCGGAATTACACCGCCGGCGCCGAGAACTGGTTCGGCGAAAAAGCCGGCAATGGTCTCCGCGCCCTCGGTCAGGATCATATTTTCGAGTTCCTTGGCCAATCTGGCGGTAAACTGTGCTTCGCTCTCACCGGGGCGGCCTTCGCGCCAATAATGTGGGCAGGTCAGGTGCAAAAAGCCCGGCAGCGGTAGGCCGAATACGGAATTATAGGGTTTACCAGTCATTGAAGCCGAAACTGCCGTCACGCCGTGATAGGCGTTCTTGCGGGTGATAACCTTGCGCCGCTCGGTGTTGCCTTCGGAGCCATGCAAGAACCACAGCATTTTAACCATGGTGTCATTTGCTTCAGAGCCTGAGTTGGTGTAAAAAACTTTGCCACTGTCAAAAGGGGACACCTCCACAAGTTTCTCGGACAGCATCACAGTTTGATCTGACATACGCCCGAAAAAGGCGTGATACCCTGGAAAGCGATCATATTGATCTTTGGCAGCTTGAGCGATGCCCGCGTGATCGAAGCCTGCGACCATGTTCCAAAGACCAGAGTTGGCATCGAGGAACTTGCGACCATGCACGTCAAAGACATAGGGGCCTTCGCCATGGGTCAAAACGGTTGCACCTCGGGTTTCAATCGTCGGCAAATCGGTAAAGCCGTAAAAGGAATGGGCATCTGCCCGCGCTTCCCAGCTGTTGGGGGATTGGTCTTTCATGAGGGGACCTTTGAACATATTGCCGGTGCTTGTAGCCTCCGGTGGGAGTATTTTAGCCCAGAAGAATTTAAGGCCGGTTTAACAGGGGGCAAACTGCCCTTGGTTGCACTGTGGCGGCGCACCGGCCCAGGCCCATGTACCATTGGACACTGCAAACCAACCGGGGTTGGACACGTTTTTTGGCGATCTGTGGCACGGGCGCATCTGTTTCATAGGCCCAGCTTATCGCGCAGAGAGAACCATGTCATTGCTAAAGTCATAATGGGGCTGCGGAGCGCCTGTCCACCGGGAAAGGCAGGGCCCGGGAGCTTGGACAGCAGATCAAAGCGGTTGGCATTGCCGGCGATGGCTTCTGCGAGCACCAAGCCCGCAAAACCTGCCAGAGCAATCCCATGGCCGGAGTAACCAGAAGCTGTGAGCTGTTGGTGGCCTACGCGCGCGAACATGGGCAGCCGCGTTGTTGTGATGCCAAGGGTGCCGCCCCATGCATGGGTCAGATCGACATCTGCGAGTTGGGGGAATATCTGCGTGAGGGGGCGGCGTACTTTTGCGAAGATATCCTTGGGAAATTTTGCGCCATAGCTTTCGCCGCCGCCAAAGATCAGCCGATTGTCATGGCTCAGGCGGTAGTAATTCAGCACAAAACGGTTGTCGGCTACGGCAATATTTTTGGTTAACACAGACTGTGGGTCTGCAAGCGGGGCGGTAGCCACAAGGTAGTTGTTGATTGGCAGGACCCGCTTCGCCTGTTTTCGGTTGAGGCTGTTATGATAGCCATTGGTGGCATGGACCACATAGCCGGCCTTGACCTGGCCGTGCTCGGTGTCAACAATATTGGGCGTGCCATCTTGTACCTGCAGCACAGCGCTGTCTTCATAGAGGGTGGCGCCTGCTGTCTCGGCGGCCTGAGCTAGTCCCATGGCGTAGCGCAGTGGGTGCAGATGTCCGGCGCCCCAGTCTAGAATTCCACCGGCATAAGACGGGGATTTGATCAGGGCGGATATTGCCGATTTATCGAGGCATTCAATGTCCGTATAACCATAGTTGCGCGCCAAATAATCGGCTTTGGCGTGGCTGGCGTCGCTGTCGGATTGGGTGAAATCAGCCTCTGCCACGCCCGGCTGATAGCCTGCCTCAGGGGCATGCTGCGCGATCAAGCTGCGGGTCAGGAATTTTGCCTCTTGGGTCATCTCCCACAAGCGATGCGCAGCGTCCTGGCCTAGAGTTTTTTCCAACTTGCATTGATCTTGGTTGAGCCCTGAGCCCATCTGCCCGCCATTGCGGCCAGATGCGCCAAAGCCTACCCGATGGGCCTCCAACACGACAACGCGAAAGCCTTTTTGCGCCAGATGTAAGGCTGTGGACAGGCCAGTAAAGCCAGCCCCGATCACACAGACATCGCAGGTCAACGGTTGGTCGAGCCCCGCGCGCTTGGGCCCATGGTCAACGCTTTGAGCGTACCAACTGGACGGGTAAGTCGCACGCTGATCATTGGCGTAGAGAAAATTAGACATTCAGCAACAGATGCTCGCGCTCCCAAGGCGATATCACCTGCAGGAACTCGCTATACTCTGTGCGTTTTACAATGGAATAGACCCGGGCAAATTCAGGACCAAGTACCTCATGCAGCCGGTTGGCTCCATCGAACAAATCAAGTGCTGTAAATAGGTCATGGGGAATGGCTTCTTCCCCATCATAGGCATCACCTTGATATTGCTTATCCGGCCGCGCTTGGTCTTGCAGCCCAAGATAGCAACAGGCCAATGAGGCAGCGATGCCAAGGTAAGGGTTGCAATCCATGCCAGCCAAGCGGTTTTCGATCCGGCGAGCCTGTGGGTCTGACAACGGGATGCGGATGCCGGTGGTGCGGTTGTCGCGGGCCCATTCAAGGTTGATCGGGGCGGCATGGTCTTTGACGTAACGCCGGTAGCTGTTCACATAGGGGGCCAACATGGCGATCACTGAGGGCAGATGATTTTGTAGCCCGGCAATCATATAATAAAATACATCTGTTTCGCCGCCCTGTGGCCCCACAAAAATATTATGACCGTCTGAGTCCAAAAAGGAGTGGTGCATATGCATGGCGGAGCCAGGCTCTTGTGCGATCGGCTTGGCCATGAACGTGGCAAAGCAATCATGTTTAAGCGCTGCTTCACGGATGAGGCGTTTGAAGTAAAACACCTCATCGGCTAGCTTAACAGGATCGCCATGGCATAGATTGATTTCCACTTGGCCGGCGCCACCCTCTTGGGTGATACCGTCAATCTCAAAACCCTGTGCTTCGGCAAAATCGTAGATATCGTCAATTACCGGGCCATATTCGTCTACGGCGGACATAGAATAGGCCTGACGGGCTGCGGCGGGGCGGCCAGAACGGCCCATCATGGGCATGATGGCTTTCGCCGGATCTATATTACGGGCAACGAGGAAAAATTCCATCTCAGGTGCTACCACAGGTTCCAATCCTTTGTCGCGAAACAGCTGTACCACACGCTTGAGCACATTTCGTGGGGCTGTGGGGATTGGCATATTGTCGCGACCATAGGCGTCGTGGATCACTTGCAGGGTGACATCTGCTGTCCAGGGTGCCGCAGTGGCCGTGTCCATATCAGGCCTTAATATCATGTCTGGTTCCACCCAGCCTTCTTCGCCAGCCGCTTCTGCCCATTCACCAGTCAGCGTTTGCAGAAAGATGGAGTTTGGTAGGTAAAAGTGTTTTTGCTTGGCAAATTTTGAGGCAGGAACTGCTTTACCGCGCGCAACGCCGGGAAAATCTGAGATGATGCATTCCACCTCATCCAACTGGCGGTCGCCAATATAGGCTTTAGCAGCTTCAGGCAGTTCATTTTTCCAGCTCATTCGAGCACCTCATGTTTGAACGTCCCCTTGAAGAAGGCCGCAATATCATTGGCTATAAGGCCGTCTTGTATTGGGATATTGGTCGTTTGATCCGCGCGGTCCATCAAGGCTGCAGGATAGGCTGGGCTGTCACGGCGGGCGCTGACGTAATCGGAGAACACCGGGTTACTGAATTCAGGATGCGGTTGGATGGTATAGGCCTTATCTTCGTAGACCAGAGCGGCGAACTTGCAAAAATCATTGCCAGCTATGACTTGAGCCTCGGGCGCCAAAGCGATCACTTGATCTTGGTGCCAAGCGTTGAGGGCGATAGTGCCGTGACCTCCAAAGGCATAATCTTGACGACCAATGGCCCAGCCGCCATCAAACTTCTCGACGGTCCCGCCCAATGCCTGAGCGATCATCTGATGGCCAAAGCAAACTCCAACCATCGGGCGGGCGCTAGCATAGATCTTTGTGATCAAGGCGCTGAGCGGCGTGATAAAATCATGACCCTCATAGACACCATGCTTTGATCCGGTGATCAGCCAGCCATCGACTTCAAGCGGGGAGGCGGGAAAATCATCATCTACTACATTCCAAGTTTTAAAGGTAAAACCATGGCCCTGAAGCAGAGCTGCGAACATAGTGTCGAAATCACCGTGCAGGCTTTGTACGTCGTCGGGCGCATGGCCGCACTGTAGAATGCCGATAAGCATTGGATCCTCTTTCAGATTTTACGTTAACCTAGGCCTGAAAAGATCAATTGAAAAGACCTGTTTACGCGGTGTCGATCAGAGCCAAAATAGCCTCATGATCTGACATTTTCTCAAACAGGTCGCGTTCCTGCGACTTGGTGGCCGCAAGGTTTTCCAAGATCATACTGGGCATAAATTCTTTTAGAAGCGGTGCGCCAAGCCCGTCGATGGCAGCGGTTAAATCAGTGAGAAGGCCCGGCATCAGTACCGGTTGTCCATAGGCATTTCCGCTTATGGGAGCCGGTGCGTTGGCGTTGCCTTCCATGCCCTTCAAAGCCGCACCGAAAATGGCTGCGAACATCAGATAGGGGTTTGCATCACCACCGGCGACACGGTGCTCAATTCGGGTGGCAGCCTCTGGTCCGCTGGGGATTCTCACTGCAACGGTCCGATTTTCATAGCCCCAAGTTGCAGAGGTTGGCGCATGGGCGCCGCCGACAAACCGCTCAAAGCTGTTGGCATAGGGGGCAAAAAACAATGTGCTGGCCTCAAAGGCCTGCAAACAGCCCGCAACAGCGGATTCTAAAGTATTTTCATTGCAAAAAATATTCTCGCCCGTGGCATTCAAAACGGAGAAATGGGTGTGCAGCCCATTGCCACTTTCGGTGACAAAAGGCTTGGCCATGAAGGTAGCGGCCATGCTGTGATTGCGTGCGGTACCTTTGATCAGCTCTTTGAGCAATATCACGTTATCGGCAATATGCAGCGCGGGGCCGTGGGTCATCGTGACCTCGAACTGCCCGATACCAGCCTCGCCGGTAATGGTCAAATCGCCAAGCCCCATCATCTTTGCGCCATCTGCGACATCGTTAAAAAACACGTCGAATCCATCAAGCTCGCGCATTGATAGGATCTCAGTGCCGGACAGACGACGGCCTGTCTTTGGGTTTATCGGTGGCGCTAGATTGCCCCCATCCTCCAGCAGGAAAAATTCCAGTTCACAGGCTGCAATAACCTGCCAGCCGTGAATGGCAAAACGCTTTAGGACTTGGGCGAGTGCAATGCGAGGGTCACCCTCAAAGGGTGAGCCATCCTCGTTGTGCATCATGCGAAGATCCAAAAGCGCGTCGCCGGCCACCCATGGCAGGGGAATCGGGTCACGGTCGGTGGTCTCCATAATACCGTCTTGGTCTCCGCTTTCAAACACCAGCGGCGAGTCCTCAATGTCAGCGCCAAATACATCAATATTAAGCACAGACAAAGGCATCCGCATTTGCTTGTCTGCCATCCCAGCCGCGACGCGTTTGCCGCGCAGCTGGCCGTTGAGATCAACGGCTGCGACGCGAAGTGATTTACTCATCTGATTACCTGTGGTCGGTAGCGCAGTTTTGGACGCGCTTCTTGTGGAAGATGTCGGTTAAGCCGCTTGTTGATAAACCCGAATACCCCAATGATAGTGAAGGTCAAAATCACAAAATAGAAGGCCAAAATTGGGTAGGCCACAAAGGGGTTGAAGGTCTTATCAGCAAAGTAGCTTGCATAGTAAAGCGCATCACCGCGTTGTTGCCAAGCCGGGAATCCAGAGAAAAATACCAAGGTTGTGGCGTGAAACAGGAATATGGCCTCATTTGTGTAGGCAGGCCAAGCCAACCGCAGTGTCGTTGGCCAAATCACCCGCCGGAACCGTGACCAGCCATAGAGGCCATACGCATCGGCGGCCTCAACCTCACCTTTTGGCACCGAACGCAACGCGCCGTAGAATATCTCAGCGGAATAGGCTGCGGTGTTGAGGACTAAAACCAGCAGGGCTCCGAATTGCGCGGCGGTGAGCCAGGGCAGTATGCCTTGCTGTTTAAGCCTTAAAAAGATGAAATAGGCCAAGAAGAATTGGATAAATAGCGGCGAACCCCGAAAAACCAAAATGAACCATTCCGCAGGAACTCTTATCGCCTTGCGCGGGCTGGCCTTGGCCAAGGCTACAGCATTCGCAATGAAAAACCCGGCAAGCAGCGCCAAGAATCCGAAGTAAATGTTCCAAATCAAGCCCGAGCCAATCAAGGTGAAATGTTGACAGAGGGTGAAATCTGTCTTTGGCAAAAGCCGGGCGCCATAGCCAAGGGAGCGCAGCCCATAATCTAGAATGGTTTGACCACAACTCATGTAACACCGCCCAATGTGCCTTGCCCGTGGGTGAGGCGCTTCATGACCCGCTCAAGTACGATTTCAGAGAGTTTTGTGAAGGTCAGATAGAAGACGAGCAGGAATAGGAAATACTGCATGCGCCAATCTTCGTGGGGGTAAGCTGAAAACTTGGCCTGTTTGGTGCCTCCCAATTCACGTGCCCAATAGACGATATCTTCGACCCCCAAAAGGAACAACAATGGCGTGGCCTTGATCAAAACCATCCAGAGATTCGACAGACCTGGCAAAGCATAGACCCACATTTGTGGAACCAAAATGCGCCGAAACACTTGGCCTTGCCCCATGCCATAGGCCTGCGCTGTTTCGATTTGCGCTTTGGGCACGGCCCGCATGGCCCCGTAAAGCACATTGGCGGCAAAGGCTCCGAAGACAATGGCGAAGGTGAGCACAGCGGTAAAAAAACCATAGATTTCGTGGACATATTGCGGTGAATTTCCAAGTGGCAGTTTGGCCGCTGTGCAGACGACAAAGTCATTGCCTTGCCGGATAGCGTCGGGCCAATCTGGGCAAAAAGCTTGATGGCGCAGCCATTCAAAGCCTTGATCTAGGGCAATGACGAAAAACAAGAAAAATGCGATATCGGGCACGCCGCGTACGGCTGAGATGTAGATCTTACCGATCCAGCGTAGTGGAAACAGCCGCGACCGTGCCAAGGTAGCACCGCCAAAGCCGAATAAAAGAGCGCTGGGAGCTGTGACGGCCAGCAAGATGATAACCGTGCCGAAGGATTGGTAAAACATCAAATGTTTGCCCGTGGTCAGGTAGCAGCTGAGCCAAGTCAGGCCATCGAGGAGGCTGGGATCTGAACAAAAGCTGAAAATTGGATTAAGACCTTGGCTGAGGCTCGTTGTAGGCGGGCTATGATGTTTGAGTATTTTTGGCTAGAAGAAGGAGGACCCGGAAAGAATGGGAGGGCGAGGTTTTGGCCCCGCCCCTGAGTTATTCTAAGGTTCAGTTTAGAACTGTTCGCCAACTTCCCATTTGGCGATCAAAGCGTTGAGTGAGCCATCGGCTTTCATCGATGCAATAGCCGCGTCGAATTTATCCCTCAGGTCGTTGTCAGATTCACGAACACCCATGCCAACGCCGCCGCCGATCAGTTCTTGCTGGGCCAGAAGGACCAAGCTGTTGTCTGCCTCAGCGACCGGTACGAGATAGGATTTATCTGCCAAAACTGCATCTGCTTCGCCATTTTTTACAGCAGCCACAGTTTCTTCAGGGGTTGAAAACTCAACCAATGTAGCGCCTGAAGCTGCGACAAAGCTGGCTTGGATGGTGTTGGTTTGGGCGGCAATGACCGCGCCGGAGAGGTTCACGTCTGCTGAAAGCGCCATATAGGCAGATGCATCAGGCTGGGTGTAGTTTTGTGTGAAATCGATGACTTCATCACGTTCAGCGGTGATCGACATGCCAGCGATAATGGTGTCGTAGTTTCCGGACACCAAGTTTGGAATGATGCTGTCCCAGTCGTTGACAACCCATTCACAGGTCAGTGCGGCGCGAACGCAAAGCTCATCGCCCAATTCGCGCTCAAAGCCATCGACTTCGCCGGCGTCATTGATGAAGTTATAGGGGGGGTATGCGCCTTCGGTGCCCATACGGACGGTGTCGGCAAAAGACATGCCTGCGGTGAGTGCCAATGCGGCGGTGGTTAAGATCAGCTTGTTCATGGTTGTCTCCCTAAGATGAGTGGCTGAGTTTGGTTAAGCGACGGCAGAAAGAAACTGCTGTAGCCGTTGTGATTTTGGGGCACTAAATAGCGCATCGGGCGGGCCTTGTTCTTCGATCAGCCCTTGGTGCAAAAATATTACATGATCGGCCACATCACGGGCCATGGCCATATCATGGGTGACGATCAACATCGTGCGGCCCTCGGAGGCTAGATCTTTGATGACGCGGATCACCTCTTGTTCGAGCTCTGGATCGAGTGCGGATGTGGGTTCGTCAAACAAGAGCGCCTGTGGCTCCATCGCCAAAGCGCGGGCAATAGCGGCGCGTTGTTGTTGCCCGCCAGACAGCTGAGCGGGGTAGATGTCGCATTTTTCATCGATACCGACTTTTTGCAGCAGGACGCGGGCGCGGGTCTCGACCTCGGCCCGGTCTTGCTTAAGCACGGTGACTGGGGCTTCCATGACATTTTGTAAAATGGTCATATGGGCCCAAAGATTGAACTGTTGGAAGACCATGGAGAGATTGGTGCGCAATCGGGTGACCTGTGCGGGATCGGCTGGACGTCGATTGTGGCCGGTGCCTTTCCATTTGACAGCTTCACCTTGAAATAGGATGGCGCCTTCTTGGCTGATTTCAAGCATATTGCAGCAGCGCAGAAGCGTGGACTTACCAGATCCGGAGGAGCCAATAAGCGCCACCACATCACCGCGCTTGGCAGTTACGTCTATGCCTTTCAGCACCTCCAACTCGCCATAGGCTTTGTGCAGGCCTTTAATCTCGATTATAGGCGCGTGTTGATCTTGCACAGAGTTCCCCATCTCATCTTAGGCAATACTAGGCTGCGCAGGGCGGATTATACAATCTAAAAGCGGCATTCCGCGTGGTCAAGGGGTCGGGGGAAGGGGGAAATATAGATACTTTTCTGCTTTTATGTCGACTAACCCGAAGATTTGCAGCGTTTCACGGTCTTTTGGATCCAACGAGAGAATCGCTCGATTTAATCCGTGCCGGAGGGCGTTCGCGTCCTGGTTTAGTGCTGTAATATAAGGAAGGTTTGGGGTTGTGGGGGTCGTGATTAAAACCGTCAGACTGGAGGCTTTGTCCCAATCGCGTGACAGAAAATGCCAGCTGAGCGCATCTATGGCGGCCACATCGGCAGTCCCGTCCATCACAGCCTGCGCAGAGGCTGCGTGCCCACCGGTTTGCACCCGCGATACGCCAGTGATGCCGATGGACTGTGGCGCGGCCCATCCAGATTGTGACAATGGCTCATTATAGGCTAAAACAAAATCATTGGCGGCCAAGTCTGGATCTGAACCTTTGCGCGCAAGGATCACCGAATGGTAATATCCAGCAGTGCAGTTGGGAATTTTATTGTCAGGCGTGGTGACCAGCTGCACTAGCCCGTGCAGTTTGGCGCGAAAGGGCAGGCCGCAGGTTTGTGATAAAAACAGATTGGGGCTAAGCCAATCGGTGATAAGATCTCCTGGGGCCGGTACCAAATTTGGTGCCGAGGGCATGACGTCCTGAACCGCCTGCCACAGCCGCAAATGCGCTGCGCGGTTGGATGGCACATCATACATGGGCAGATGCGCGAACAATGCAGTTAGGCCTGTTGGCGGGCAATTGCGCTGTCGCGATCACTCACGCCCAACAGGCTGGCCAATAGACGCATTAGGGCATCTTCCTCATCGTCACGCGCGCCGTCTGCTAAGACCACTTGCCATAAGGCACGCACAACGTCGAAGCGCTCCTCATAGGGGACTTCCTCTTTGATGGCGCGGGTGAAGCGGACGGTATCTGGTGCATCGGCTTCTAAAGCTTCAGCACGCAGGCGCAGTGCTGAGGCTTGAGCTGTGGATAGGCTATAGAGCACAGACAGAACCGCATCGATCCGCTCACATTCGGCGGTAGCGTAGTCATCGTCAGATTTGGCGATCCGCACCATCAAAGCTGCCAGAGCCAACGGTGCGGTAATCTCTTCAGTCTCTACGCTGGGTTTACGCAAAAATAGATTTGCAAACATTTTAGCCTCCAAATTGGGCAGCACGCCGTGGTGCCGCGGATAAATTAGCCGTCATAACCTTCAACAATGACGATATCACCGATTGAGACCGGCTCACGAATGGTCTTGGCAACCTGATAGGTCGCGCTGGCGTAACAGTCTTGCGCAGCTTGGAGGCTGGGGAATTCAATCACAATCGTACGAGGGCGCAGAGAGCCTTCGGGGAACTCTGCCGCACCGCCCCGGACCAAGAATTTTGCACCATAAGCTCGTAGGGCCGGAGCCGCGGCCACCTTATAGGCTTCATAGGCTTCCACATCGGTGACTTGATTGTGGGCGATCCAATATCCTTTGGCCATGAGTTATTCCTTGTTCTGGGCTGGCCTTTTAGATCAAACGGCTCATTTCTTTCGCGGCGCGCACGAAGTCCCGAAACAAGGGGTGCGGGGCGAAGGGTTTGGATTTTAGCTCTGGATGAAACTGAACCCCAATAAACCATGGGTGATCTTTGACTTCCACGATCTCAGGCAAACAGCCATCTGGGGACATGCCGGAAAAAATTAGACCCTTTTCTTCGAGCTGCTCGCGGAATTTGATGTCGACCTCATAGCGGTGGCGGTGGCGCTCTTCGATTAGGGTGCTGCCATAAATTTTGGCCACCAATGACCCAGAGTTCAGTGTTGCGTTATAAGCGCCCAAGCGCATGCTGCCGCCTTTGTCGTCGGATTCTTTGCGACGCACCTTGTGGTTGCCCTGCACCCATTCTTTCAGGTGATAGACAACCGGGGTGAACCGCTTTTTGCTGGATTCGTGATCAAACTCTTCAGAGCCAGCATCGGGCACATCAATCAAGTTGCGTGCAGCTTCGATGACGGCCATTTGCATGCCAAGGCAGATGCCGAGATAAGGCACTTTGCGTTCACGGGCGAATTGTGCGGCTTTGATTTTACCTTCGGTGCCACGCTCGCCAAAACCGCCAGGAACCAAAATAGCATGGAACCCCTCCAGATGTGGCGCGGCGTCCTCATGATCAAATACTTCTGCGTCGACCCATTCCACATTCACTTTAACGCGATTGGACATGCCGCCATGGGTGAGCGCTTCTTTGATAGACTTATAGGCATCTTCGAGTTGGGTATATTTACCGACAATGGCGATTTTGACCTCGCCTTCGGGATTGTTCACCCGGTCTTGTACATCGACCCATTTGCTCAACTCAGGTTTGGGAGCCGGTGATATGCCAAACGCGTCAAGAACAGCTTGGTCCAAGCCCTGCGCGTGATAGGCCAAAGGTGCCTCATATATCGATTTCAAATCATAGGCGGCGACCACGGATTCTTTGCGCACGTTACAAAACAGCGCAATTTTCTCACGCTCTTTCTCTGGTATTGGATGCTCCGAGCGGCAGACCAAAATGTCAGGTGCGATCCCGATGGATTGCAATTCTTTTACGCTGTGTTGCGTTGGTTTGGTTTTCAGTTCACCGCTGGCGGCCAGATAGGGCAGCAATGTGAGGTGCATGAAAATACACTCGCCGCGGGGCTTATCATGGGCAAACTGTCTGATGGCTTCGAAAAAGGGCAGGCCTTCGATGTCGCCGACTGTGCCTCCAATCTCGCAGAGCATGAAATCAACCTCATCGTCACCGACTTTAAGAAATTCTTTAATTTCATTCGTGACATGGGGGACAACTTGGATGGTTTTGCCGAGATAATCGCCGCGACGCTCTTTTTCCAACACGGTGGAATAGATCCGACCAGAGGAGACAGAATCGGTCATGCGGGCGGCCACGCCGGTGAAGCGTTCATAATGGCCCAAATCCAGATCGGTTTCTGCACCGTCATCGGTTACAAATACTTCGCCATGTTCGAATGGGGACATCGTTCCAGGGTCGACGTTCAAGTAGGGATCAAGCTTGCGCAACCGGACTGAAAATCCACGGGCTTGCAGTAAGGCGCCCAAGGCCGCTGAGGCTAAACCTTTGCCAAGAGATGAAACGACACCACCGGTAACAAATACATAACGCGCCATAAAAAGGGATCCCCGTGTTTCAAATTTTGGTAATAAAATTTCACCTAACCACGGGATTAAAGCCTTAACAGCTTCACGGTGATTCTGCAATCTTTAGATCAATATAAAGCGGCTAAAATTATTCTAGCCGCAATATTTAGGGGTTGGTTACTCAGCAATCGGCAAAAGAGGTGCAGAGTCTGCGGCCGATGGCGGCAACAGGTCGTCTGCACTTTGGGTGCTGGATTGCTCTGTAACTGGCATCAACTGATCCAGAACTGAGCTGCCGGAGGACTTCTGAACTTGAAGAATCGTTAAGCCAAGTGATGTGCAAATAAATGCAATAGCGAGGATCCACGTCAACTTGGTCATCGCAGAAGCCGCTGCACGGCCGGACATCGCGCCATCGCCGCCACCACCCATGCCCAGGCCACCGCCTTCAGAACGTTGCAACAGAACGAGGCCAATCAAAGTGACGGCCAAAAGAAGGTGGATGATCAAGACGACGTTTTGCATTATAATTTCCTGGTTCAGGTCATGGGCTATCTAAGGAAGGATAACCTATTTGCCAAGTGAAAACCTAAGTATTGCAGCTGTTGATATCAAGTAGGGTCCGAAATGCTGCCAAAGTGGTCCCTAAAATAGAGGCGCGGCGCCTGAAATTTGCGGATTCCAAGCCAAATTTTTGATATCTCTAAAATGGAATTCTTAGCTAATTCGCTGCATATGCGCCCCACGTCAAGTTAGCAGTTTCCCTTGGTTAATATCCCGGCTATACCTCCCACGTTTTGATCCGATCGAAAGAGGATAAGTTATGGCCAATGTTGTTGTAGTGGGCACCCAATGGGGTGACGAAGGCAAAGGCAAGATTGTCGACTGGCTTTCCGAACGAGCTGATGTGATCGCACGTTTCCAAGGCGGTCATAATGCGGGCCATACCTTGGTGATTGGCGAAGAGGTTTACAAACTTCACGCATTGCCCTCAGGCGTGGTACGCGGCGGCAAGCTATCGGTGATTGGCAATGGCGTCGTTCTGGACCCTTGGCATCTGATCAAAGAGATTGAAGGCATTCGCAAACAAGGCGTGGATATTAATCCCGAAAACCTGATGATTGCTGAGAATACTCCGCTTATTATGCCTTATCATGGTGAATTGGACCGGGCTCGTGAGGGTCAAGTGTCCGTTGCTAAGATTGGGACAACCGGCCGTGGTATTGGCCCATGTTATGAAGATAAAGTCGGCCGCCGGGTTATTCGTGTTGCAGATTTGGCCGATGCCGCCACGCTTGAATTGCGCATTGATCGGGCATTGTTGCACCATGATCCGCTGCGCAAAGGTCTTGGCCTTGAGCCCGTAGATCGCATCGCCCTGCTCGAAGCATTGAGCGCCATTGCAGCCGAAATTCTGCCCTATGCGGCACCAGTGTGGAAAGTTTTGAACGAAAAACGCCGGGCTGGAAAACGAATTCTGTTTGAAGGTGCGCAGGGAGCATTGCTGGATATCGATTTTGGCACATACCCTTTTGTGACATCGTCAAATGTAATCGCTGGCCAAGCCGCAACCGGCACCGGCATTGGACCGGGTGCGATTGATTACGTCTTGGGAATCACCAAAGCCTACACAACCCGTGTGGGTGAGGGACCCTTCCCAACAGAGCTTGATGATGCCGATGGTCAGCAACTTGGTGAACGGGGTCATGAATTTGGCACAACAACCGGGCGCAAGCGCCGGTGCGGTTGGTTCGATGCCTGTTTGGTGCGCCAAACCTGTGCTACCTCAGGGGTGAACGGGATTTCCTTGACCAAGCTGGACGTTTTGGATGGCTTTAAAGAACTGAAAATCTGTGTGGGTTATGATTTGGACGGCAAACAGTTGGATTACTTGCCTACGGCCGCCGATCAACAAGCGCGTGTTACGCCGATATATGAAACAATCGAGGGCTGGTCCGAGAGTACAGCCGGTGCGCGCTCTTGGGCGGAATTGCCGGCGCAGGCCATCAAATATGTACGCCGCATCGAAGAGCTGATCGATTGTCCCGTGGCACTTGTGTCAACCTCACCCGAGCGTGAAGACACGATTCTCGTCACTGATCCATTCGCTGACTGATGCCGCTAAGTTATAAAGCCCGCCGCCGGTGGTCGCTCATTATTTTGGTGATCGGCCTGCCGGTCTATGCCGTTTTGGCGGTTAATCTGGTTGCGATTTTACCGGCACTGCCGAAATTTTTGGAATTTATCATGTATGTCATTTTGGGCACTGCATGGGCATTTCCTTTGAAGTTTGTCTTTCAAGGAATCGGTCAAGCCGATCCAGATGCTGAGGATGAGCAAAGCTAGGCAGTTGGTGCTCTTTGTCGCCGTCGCACTGGACTGAGATCCATCCTTGCATCCGGTGCCATCGTGTCAGCTGCCGCTTTTTGGGGCGTGTCATTTGGTTAGGCTGGCGCATGCTCGGGTGTTTGCCCTCTTATTTTGTCTAGTTTTTAGATCAAGACCGCATCTTCAGGCATAGACAGTTGCACTTTGGGATAGGGCTTGTGCAGGAGAGTGTCCAACCGTGTAACTCGATGTAAGGCCATAGCGCTGCCTCAGCTCTAGCGCCACCGGACAATCATTTAGCGTTCACTCGGTACCTTGGAGTGAGTGAAAAGGGGGCTGACGCGCGCTGGTCATGACATATATCCACTGATTTCTGCCAAACTGACTGCACTATATTGAGCCTCCCCCTTTGAAGTGGTCCGCCCCTATAGTTAGGAAAGCGGAGGACCAAAGATGGCCATCAAGAGACCCAAGCCCGAAGAGATTGTCGTGAAGTTACGGCAGGTTGAAGTTCTGATGGGGCAAGGCATGCCCCGGATTGACGCGATCCGTCAGATCAGTGTGACTGAACAAACCTATTACCGTTGGAAGAAGAAGTACGGCGGAATGGGCACAGAACAACTCAAGGAACTGAAGCGGTTACAGAAAGAGAACGAGCGTCTTCGCCGAGCAGTATCGGACCTTACGCTGGACAAGCTGATCCTAAAGGAGGCTGCATCGGGAAACTTCTAAGCCCTTCGCGTCGTCCCGCTGCCCGGCAGTCGTTTGCTTGCAAACGATGAGAGGGGGCTTGCATTGATCTCGTGCGCAGTCAGATGAAGGTTTCTGAGCGTCGAGTGTGCCGCGCGTTGGGCCAACATCGATCCACACAACGTCGATTACCCAAAGGGCGTGCCGATGAAGAACGCTTGGTCGCAGACATGATCGAGTTGACCCGCCAGTACGGTCGATATGGCTATCGCCGAGTCGCGGCCTTGCTAAGAGACGCGGGTTGGCAAGTGAATGACAAACGTGTCGAACGTCTGTGGCGGCGCGAGGGGCTTAAAGTGCCAATGAAACAACCAAAGAAAGGGCGAATCTGGATGAATGACGGATCGTGCGTCCAGCTGCGTCCTGAATATCAAAATCATGTCTGGTCGTACGACTTCGTACATCACCGAACCGATGATGGCAGGGCATTCAGGACACTGAACATCCTGGACGAGTACAGCCGGGAATGTTTGGCAATTCGGGTGAAACGAAAGCTGAATTCGATTGAGGTCATCGATGCCCTAACGGACCTGTTTATTTTACGCGGTATTCCCGCCTACATCAGGTCGGACAACGGTCCAGAGTTTATCGCTGAGGCGCTCAGAGACTGGATCAGAGCTGTCGGAGCAAAGACGGCTTACATTGAGCCGGGGTCGCCCTGGGAGAACGGATATTGCGAAAGCTTCAACGGGCGAATGCGAGATGAATTGCTCAACGGCGAGATATTCTACTCACTACGCGAAGCTCAAATAATCATCGAACGCTGGAGAAACCACTACAACACGAAACGACCACACAGTGCATTGGGCTATCGCCCACCTGCGCCGGAAGCCACCATCCCGGTAGACCAAAGGCCAGTCATGCACTAACTTTTAAATTGGACCACTCAAGTGGGGCTGCTAAATCAAAGTTGTGAAAGAAACGCCGTCACACAGAAATCAACGCCCGTCATGGCTACGTATAATGGTCCACTAACTTTACCCTTTATGCGCCGAAATGAGGTAATGGTAATGATCGACTGGAGATCAGAATGACCTATGCTCCCTTCTTAGGGATAGTGCCTCACAGACGTTCAGCAGCACTGGAGCAGATGACCCAACCTTTAAGATATTTGACCTCGTACTATGACTAAAATGCTTACTATCATGCTGGTACTTATGATGGGGTGTAGCACCCAAGCTATTGCCCACAGTGGTGGCTTAAACAAACAGGGATGTCATGCTGGCTCTAAGCCCTACCACTGCCACAGAGCCCCTAAGACAGCTGTTAAGGTCCCTTCTAGCCCATCCATCCTGAATGGCACTGTAACCCATGTCAGGGATGGCGATACCATAGAAGTAAATGGAGTGGCCGTCAGGTTGTCAGCATTGGATTGCCCAGAGAACGGTACTCGACAAGGTGACAAAGCAACAAGGATCGCCAAGCAGTTCAAAGGGTCTCTGGCTCGGTGTGAACTTACAGGAGCTAAGACCTATGATCGTTTAGTGGGCTACTGTTCTGTTGGTGGCTCAGACTTTGGATTGTACATGATGCAAAACTCTTCATGTAAGGTCTGGGAAAAGTACGACGTGTGGAACAGGTATTGAGATGGACAACTACCTTCACCCTGCCAATGCCCACAAACAACGATGCCCTAGATGTCAGTCTCCACTGAACACGGTTGTTGTTCATGGTCACGAGCAGTGTGTGGTGTGTAAGTCTAACATCTTTGAGTGCTGCTCAGGTGACACTTGCGAGACAGATCACAACTTGGCTGTTGGGTATAAACGAGGCTGACGACCCCGAAGCTATCTAGCGATTTAGTA
>FLMP01000091.1_pt1 | contig 23129 bp, 17 predicted proteins | sample 887161 | NCBI WGS metagenome assembly FLMP01 (sample SAMEA4017660, study PRJEB14154) | seawater metagenome
AGTAACGGCGTCTATATTTCGAAAGTGGTTATAGGTGCTCCAGCTGCGCAGGCGGGTCTGAAGAAAGACGACCAGCTTGCTTCGATTGCGGGTCGCTCAATTAAGGACGTCTTCGACGTCCCGGGAGCTTTCTTTTTCACTAGGGCAAATCAATTTACCCCAGTGGAAGTTTATCGGGGTGAAGAACTACTCAAACTCTCCGTTAAGACGCTGCCTCGCCCAGAGAAGGAACCAATCATTATGGTGGAGCCAGAAGATACCGCAGCTACGAGTCAGCCAGTCGAGTAGGCACTTGACTGCCAAGACATGCCCTCGGCTATGTAGCTTATATTTAATGAGCGAACGGTGCGTTAACCCTTGTGTTGACCTAGGCTTCAACTGATTCAGCTAAATCACATAAAAATTCAGCAGCCGCTTCAAAATCCTTACGAGTGGCTTCATTTGCGATCAAACCGAGTTTGGCATAGGCGAGATTACCGCCTCCTATGTAGAGTGTAGCTTTAGACTTTTTCAAATTACTGGTGAGCCACATCCGGCGCTCTTCAGTTAGTAGTGCAACAAGTGCCCCGCCATGATCGGTCCGCACGTCGACTGTTTGGTCGAAGCGCTCGTCGCCGCTCTTCCATCGAGCTTGGCCGCGGCTATCGCGCTGACGTAGACCACCAAGTGGGCCAGCGGTGGTTAGTTGGGCGCTCAGTTGGCTGCCTTTGAGCTCTAACTTGAGCACACTCTCTATTTGGCGGGTGTTTTGTAGGCCCTTTCCAGGGACGGAAATGGACATTTCGCGGCCCCGATAACTGCCGTAGACCGAAGGCTCGGGGCGGATAAAGCCTCTCATTTTTGCGGCAGACTGGTTGAGTACTAGCTCAAAACGCGCAGCTAGAAGCTGGTATTGAGTTGCGATTTTTTCGGCCGAGCTTTTTAGAACAATCCAATAGACCAACGCCACGGCGATGATTAGAGCAATGATGAAGATGATTTCGGATCCCATTCCTGCAAGCAAAGCCTGCATATCTATGAGGGCGAGTCTTTAAGTGACAGGTAGTTCAATGGCTTCAACGATCTTTGCATAGATCTCGCCGACGGTCATTTTTGCCAGTTCGCTGGAGTGTATGCGGGCTACATTAAGTATAGGTAAGGTTTCCAGTGATTCGGAGAGGCAGACATCGCGGTTGGCTTCCACTTCTTCAACCCGGTCGATGCAGGTAAAGTGAGGCGCACTGATGAGGGCTTGCGGATGCTCTTTAATTAGCCGGAGGATCGCTTTGACGGCTTCGGCGAAGCGGTCGAGCTCGGCTTTACTGTAACTCTCAGTTGGTTCAATCATGAGACCGAGGGGCTCTGGCCAAGCAACGGTCGGCGCGTGAAAACCGAAGTCGAGAAAGAGCTTGCCGATCCGTGGTGCGGCGTCGGTCTTGCGCAAGCCGACACTTTCAAGGGCGGCGAAGTCTTCGGTTTTTAAGGTAAGAATAAACTCGTGCATGCGCGGTTCAGCGTCAGAGCCTGTGGGCAGCGTAGCGTAGTCTTCGCGCAACTGCTCGTGGAGGTATCGGGCGCTGAGCACGGCAATGGCCGACATGCGGCGCACGCCCTCGCGACCGAGGCGGAGCAAATAGGCGTAACAGCGCACCTTATGGGCAAAGTTACCCCAGTGACGATGAAAAGAGCCGATGCTTTTCCCGGGCTTAACTGAAGTGTAAGAATCGCCGTCAAATTCGATCTGATAGCCGGGAAGAAAAGGGATTAGTTTTTCGCTAACGGCGACGATGGCATCGCCAGGGCCGCCTCCACCATGGGGAATTGTCCAAGTCTTGTGTAGATTGTTATGCACCGCATCGACGCCGAGCTCATTCAGGTCTATCCACCCTGCGATGGCATTCATATTAGCGCCGTCCATGTAAACGAGGCCACCAAGGGCGTGAATCTTCTCGGCAATTTGTTTGAAGGAGGTCTCGAAGATACCCGATGTGTTGGGGTTGGTGATCATGATACCAGCAATACGCTCGCCATACTCTTCGATGCGCAAGTCGAGGTCTTCGTTCAAGACGCGGCCTTCGTTATCGGCTTCGAGATAGACGATTTTGCCCTGTTTGCCGCCGAAGCCAGCCATGGTTGCAGTGGCAAAGTTCGTGCCATGCGCTGAGCGGGGAATTAGAATAATATCACGGGTTTCACAATTGTCGCGGTGGTATGCTTGGAAGAGTTTGAGGCCGACGAGTTCTCCCTGTGCTCCGGCGAGCGGTTGGGTGGTGACTCCGGGTAAGCCGGTAATGCCTTTGAACCATTCTTGAATCTCGTGGAGAACCATGAGGCAGCCCTGCGAATCCTCGATTGGGGCTTGCGGGTGAAGATCCGTAAACCCGGGCAAGGCTGCCGCCCAGTCGTTGACCTTCGGGTTATATTTCATTGTGCAGGAGCCCAGTGGATAGCAACCGTCATCGGGGCTGACGTTCAAGTGCCCAAGCTCTTTGTAGTAGGCAATCACTTCTTCGGCGCTGTAGCTTGGTAGACCAGGGGCGACTTGGCGTTTCTGCTGGGCGGCAACTTCAGGGACCGATTGTGAGTGGTTCTGCGGGGCTCCAAAGACTGATTCGAAGGCGGCCAAGAGGCCGTCGAGAGGCTGATCCCGATTGGAGAAAGAGAGTTTTAGTAGCTGACGTCCTCCTTCGATTCGTGTGGATACATCGACACCCGCGAGGACGCCTGATTGTCTAGCAGCAGCGAAGACGGCCTCGGTAGGCTTCGAGAGCTTAAGGGTCACCTCATAGTAACTTATGGAATTAGGAAATGCCAGCTCGACGCCTTCGAAGCGTGTCAATTGCGCGATAGCGGTCGCTAATTTATCGCGCAGCTCGACCAAGATTTGTCCTAAGCCTTCGTCGCCGCGATGGAGAAGTGCTGCCCCGACTAGGGTTGCGATAAAGGCTTGGTTGGAGCAGATATTCGAAGTGGCTTTGTCTTTGCGGATATGTTGTTCGCGGGTCGAAAGCACACCGACACGGCAATCGCGACCGGAGCTATCTTTCGCTTTCCCTATGAACCGGCCAGGTGCTGCGCGCACGCCGTTACGATCTTTATTGCTGAAGCGAACGCCGAAAAGCCCGAGGCCGGGGCCACCGAAATTGGGCGCGAGCGCGAGGTGGTGGGCTTCGCCTACGATGATGTCGGCACCGTTTTGGCCAAAGTCGCAGGGAGCTTTGAGCCCACCGGGCGCAAGAAGTAGAGGGTCGATCACGGCAATGGCTTTGAGCCCACGGGCGGCGGCAAAATCGGCTAGTGAGTCGACGTCTTCAATGAGGCCAAAGGTGTTGACTTGAGGGAAGACGATCGCAGCGAGTCTATCAGCGGCTTCGCTGGCGGCCGCTTCGAGCGCCTTGCGATCGACCAAGCCCGTCTCGGCATCTGTAGGTATGCGGATAAGCTCGATTTCGGTGCCTTTGGCGAGTGTCGCGAGTACCTCTAGGTCCCCAGGGTAGAGTGTTTCGGGAATGAGTGCTGCGCTCTTGCCACGGCACATGCGGAGTGCGGCACAGATGCCTTCGTAGATTGATGTGGAGCGGTCGTAAAGCGAGGCGTTGACCGCCTCAAATCCGGTCAGCCGCGCCATTGAACATTGGTAGATCCAATGTGCGAGAAGGGTGCCTTGACTTAGCTCGGGCTGATAGGGTGTGTAGGCCGTAGTTAGGTTCCGAATGTCACAGATCGGCGCCACCACGGGCGAAGGGACGAAGTCAGGCACACCATCGCCGAGAAAACTGGTGCCGATACGGTTCTTCGATGCGATCTCGGCGAGCCGCACTTTAAGTTCTTCGTACCCGAGCTCCTCTGGAAGATCGGCAGCTTCTGCGAAGCGTACATCTTCCGGGATGTGATCGAAAAGATCGTCGAGGTGCTCCTTCCCGATGACGTCGAGCATGGCTCGAATATCGGTTTCGCTGGCAGGAATGTAGTGGCGTGCGTGCTCACGCTGGTCGGCTAGTGTACTTGGCATAACTGTATTTAAAAAGATGCTGTAAAACGAACGATCCAGACTTGTGCCGCTCGTAAATACTATGATTGTCAGTCAAGTCTTCTCAATCGCCTTCGCAAGTTTCTTTGCGAAAAACTAGACACTTTCACTTTTTTAACAGACCGATTTTTTAGCCATGGCTGGTGAATTACAGATTCCGCTTCACGATTTTCATTCCCAGCAGGGTGCGCGTTTCGTCGCTTTTGGCGGTTGGAATATGCCCGTGCAATATACGAGTATTCTCGAAGAGCATAAAGCCGTGCGCAGTGCGGCTGGCCTCTTCGATGTGAGTCACATGGGGGAGTTTCATGTTTTTGGCAGTGAGGCAGCTCTTTTTCTGGATCGGCTCGTGGTCAATGCCGTCGCCACCGCACCTATCGGCAAGGCGGTCTATTCCCCAATGTGTAATAGCGATGGTACGGTGGTCGACGACTTAATCATCTACCGCAAGGCCAACGACGACTTTCTTGTCTGCGTCAACGCGAGTAATATCGAGAAGGATTTTGGCTGGTTTCTTAAGCAAGCCGAGCGTTGGAGATTTGAGGTCGAGATAGAGGATCATTCCGACGAGTATGCTTTACTCGCGCTTCAAGGCCCTAAGGCCGAAGCGATCCTTACAGCAATTGGCCTGGGGGAGGTCAAAGACCTTAAGCGCTTTTGGCATCGCCTGGTAGCATTTGGTGGCGAAAAGATCCGCATTGCCCGCACTGGCTACACGGGCGAGGACGGATTCGAAATCTACTGCTCGCCAAAGGCAGCGGAGTCTTTGGCTAAGCAGACTTTGGTTGAAGGCGCGGTACACGGGGTCAAACTTTGTGGCCTAGGTGCGCGAGACAGTCTACGCCTTGAAGCAGGCCTCCCGCTCTATGGCCACGAGCTCAGTGATAGCATTACGCCACTTGAAGCTAGCCTCGATTGGACGGTGAAACTGAACAAACCCGATTTCATTGGTAAAAACGCTCTGGCCGAACAGAAAGAGAAGGGCGTCCCGCGTCGTGTGGTCCATTTTAAGCTCGAAGGTCGCCGCATTGCTCGAGAAGGCACCCCTGTCGTCGATGTCGCCGGTGAGTCCGTTGGCATGGTACTCTCTGGCACCCAGTCGCCGATTCTCAATTGCCCGATTGGTAGTGCTATTGTGCTTGCCGAAGCTCAAAAGGCGCCGCTTTTTGTCGATTTACGCGGGAATCACTTGCCGCTACAGCTTGCGAGACCTCCGCTGCATAAATTGTAATGCAGTGGGAGTATTCTGCTCCCGTTTAGTTGGCTTGGAGCTAGCGAGAGCTTTTGTAGATGGCCACTAATGCAGTGAAATCTTCTTCACGAGTGCCACTTAGGATCGTGTGGTCGTAGTGCTTACTGCACCGCATTTCCTCCACGGCGACCGCCATGCGGCGTTGGATCTCGTCTTCAGCGTCTGTGGCGCGTCCGCGTAAGCGAGTAGCTAGCACTTCGATCGTGGGGGGCATGATGAAGATGGTGACGACTTTGCCCTTGAGCAGCGGGTCGTTTTGCGCGGTCTCGCGCATTTGGGCGGCACCTTGCACATCTATATTTAGTAAGAGGTCGATCCCTGCAGCAAGTTTGCCTTGCACCTCACTTTTGAGGGTTCCGTAGAGCTTGTTGTGAACTTGGGCATACTCGTAAAACGCACCAGCGTCAATTTTGGCTTGGAAGGTGTCGCTGTCGAAGAAGTAGTAATCGACGGTGTCGACTTCGCCGCTGCGCGGAACACGGGTTGTCGAGGTAACTACGCGTTCGATGCCAGGCACTTCTTTCAGTATGCGGTCGCAGACAGTAGTCTTACCGCTACCGGCAGGACCCGATACGATAAAAAGAAAGCCACTTTCTTGCTTAGACATTAATAGGTGAAAGCCACGACCGAGAGAAGGAGGCCGGAAACTACAAAGATCCCACCGAATACGCGTGGGCGAATTTCTTTTTTATAAAGCCACTCGAAGAAGTCGCGTAGCTTGTAGGGGTTCGCGCCAAGGATGAGTGCAATGACGATGGAGATGTATACGTAGGCCTTTAGAAATAAGGCACTGCCATACTGCATGTAGCCTACATCGAGCAGCGCGCCTGCGGTGAGTAGTATGAGGGCAGCCAAACCACGAACGGCGAGAAAGTCAGGCACAAAGATGAAAGAGCCGACGGCTACAACGAAGAACAGTATAAATAGCAGGTTTTTATATTGCCCAAAATCAGCGGGGCCTAGTTGGGTGACCTTAAAGAGGAACCAAACGGCTGCGGACCCGAGAAGGATGTAAGCAGCCTTCTGCGAACGTGGAAATGCTTGCACACTTTTAGCCGAGCACATGCCGTGCCAGAGAAAGTGGGCGCCAAAGGCGAGTAATAAGATTCCGGTGAAGAGGGTGGCCAGGAATAGGGTCATAATGATTCTAGAATATATCCGGTTTTAGCAAAATACGCCGGGATTGTATTGTTAGTGGAGAATGACTTTTGGGGAAGGAAAAAGCGCAATTTGGATTTGTTTGATTATAAAAGCGGTTTTATCGAGGCGCCCTTTTTTGCGTTGCCGCACCCGCACCTGCGGTAAGTTTCCCTTGATATTATGGGCGATTTACGCATGATTTTTCCATCACCGCTGGATTATGTCACCCCTCGGTGCTTAATCTACAGGAACAAACTTCCAGAGAAGAACCCCGCTCAGATAGTTTGTGATCATCAAACACACGTATGAAATTTGACTTTATTATAGGGGGCATTGCAGGTGCCTTTGTCGGCGCGCTATTGCTATACATTGTGACAAAACGTCGACTCGCTCGTCGGGAAGATGCTTTACGCACTCAGCTTGATGTGGAGCAGCGCGAAGCCAAGCTCGCACAGAAAGAGGCTCATTCTGAGTTGGAGCTCAGCTTTAAGAACAAGGAGATCGACCAGAATCGCGCCCTGTCCATACGTGAAGACGAGCTCAAAGTTCGTGCCCGCGAGCAAGAGCGAGAAAAGGAACGTCAAGCAGAGCAAAAATCACATGTTGATATTAAGCTGAAAGCACTGACCCGAGATCAGCGGCACTTGTCAGACGCTGAGCACGAGGCTGAAAAAATCCGCCGCCTCTATCGCCTCAAGCTTCATCAGATCACCCAAATGGAGCGCGACGAAGCTCGACAACTCTTGATCAAGGCGACCGAGCAAGAGTGCGAGCAAGAGATCCGTGATCTACGCCGGAGCAAGCTAAACCGTGCTGAAGCTGATGTTGCTGATGAGGCTAGGCGCATTCTACTGGCCGCCATGCAGCGCATCACCAGCCAGCCCATGAATGACGCCACCGCGACCGTCGTCAACTTGCCCAGCGCCGAGATGAAAGGCCGTATCATTGGTCGCGAAGGTCGTAACATTCGCACATTTGAACATGCCACAGGTACGACGCTTATGATCGATGAGACGCCGGACTCAGTGCTTATCTCCTGCTTTGATCCTGTGCGCCGAGAGATCGCCCGCATTGCGCTGGAAGCCCTTCTACGCGATGGTCGGATTCATCCTTCTAGTATCGAAGATGAGATCGTCAAAGCCGAAGAAGAGATGCATGCCAACGTCATTGATCTGGGCGAAGGTGCCTTGCATAAGCTACGTCTACACGATGTTCATCCCGAAGTGGTGGCACTACTGGGCAAGCTGCACTATAGGCTGTCCAATAACCAAAATACGCTAGCACACTCGGTTGAGGTAGCCAATCTTTGCGCGCTCATTGCATCAGAAATTGGGCTAGACCCAACGATCGCCAAACGCGCAGGGCTCTTTCACGATCTCGGTAAAGCAGCTGATGAAGAATACGAGGATAGCCATGCAATCGTCGGTGCGGAAATTATCAAGCAACACGGCGAAGATGCGCGTGTGGTCAATGCCGCTGCCGCCCACCATCAGGAAGTGCCGGCGGAGAGTGCTTATGCTGGGCTCGTAATGGTCGCCGATGCACTCTCTGCCGTGCGCCCGGGTGCCCGCGCATCTTCGATTGATGGTTTTATTCAACGCGTGCGGAGTATCGAAGAGATCGCTGCCGCCTTGCCCGGCGTGAACGAAGCTTACGCAGTGCAAGCTGGTCGTGAGGTGCGAGTCATCGTCGAGCCAGAGGTCGTCGACGACGAAGAGGCACGCCAACTCGCGCGCACAATTCGCCAGCGTATCGAAGCGCAATTGAACTATCCCGGTGCAATTGAGATTACCGTGATCCGCGAAAAAAGGTATTCTGAAACAGCGGTATGACGAAGCTCCCTCTCATACTTCTACCCCTATTTATTTTTGCCTTGGCTTCAGCCAATGCCACCCTTTCCGTTGTCGCCCTTGATACGGGCGAGCAACTCATTGGCGAGATCCTGACGCAGTCGTCCACAATTACAGTTATCATGCGCTCTCCGTTATTGGGTGAGGTTAAAGTGCCGCGCGCCCGAGTCATCTCGATACGGGCGAAGGATTCGAAGCCGCCACTGATTAAGTCCAGCTCTGCGGCGCAAGGCAAACCCAAGAAGACAGAAGAATCAGCGATCAACAAAGAAACAATTATCGAAACACTCCTCGACCTTAAAGCCCCCGGTTACTGGTCGGGTAACATGCGTCTGGGTATCAACTTGAGCCAAGGTGATCGAAAGTGGGAAGAGACCTACGCAAGGGGTAAACTGGAGATTGATCCAAAGCAGAGCCCTAGCTTCTATCGCCTCAGTGGTTCATATACGTATCGTCAGAGCGAACGAGCAAACGGTGATGAGTACAAGTCTACGGATAAATACAATGCAGAGTTTATTTATCGCCGCTCGTTCTTTGAAAACTGGTTTACTCAAAATGCGCTTGGATACCGTGCCGATCGGGTTAAAGGGATTGATCGTGAAGTTCAAGTAAGTGCAGGCATTGGTTATCAATATAAGCCTTCAAATCGTTTCAAATTCCTCTTGGGCGGAGGCGCGGGTGTTGAGAAGCTTGATTCCAATTTTGGAGACTCTCGAGCAGACTCGTCTCCATTTACCAATATTTTTCAAGAAGCGACTTGGCGACCATTTAAACGGACCTCTGTTGTCCAGAAGTTTAGCTACTACTGGAATCCGAAAGATTCGAATCAGTTCAATTATGTACTAACAGCGGCAGTTCGAGTGCGCTTTACTGATCTACTAGGTTTTGAGTTCTCTTACAACAAAAGTTTCGACAACGATTTGGGTAACAGTGAAGCCAAAGACGACGCGCAGTGGCGCAATGCGCTTGTTTTTTATTTTTAGAAGGAAGTGCGTCTGCCTCAATATACCAGACGCCCTAGACGAGAATGGTTGCCAACTCAGGTGCGTTTGGGTCTTTCTCGACCTGCGCAGCGTTAGTCAGCGGATAGCGATACTCGTCACCATTGAAGTTACGCATCACGATCGCTTCGTTGGTGATTTCCTTCACGTAGTCAGGATTGATTGGTATCTTACCACCACCACCTGGGGCATCGATCACGAATTGCGGGATCGAGTAACCTGTCGTGTGGCCGCGTAGGCTTCGTATGATCTCGATGCCCTTCCGTGGGTCCGCGCGTAAGTGAGCGCTACCCGTAATCAGGTCACATTGATACAAGTAGTAAGGGCGCACACGCATCATCAGCAAGCGGTGTATGAGCGATTGCATCACTTCAGCATTATCGTTCACCTCTCGTAAGAGAACGGACTGATTGCCGATTGGTACGCCTGCGTAAGTCAGTTGCTCGCACGCGTCACGCAGGGCGTGCGTGCATTCATTGGGATGGTTGACGTGGATACTCATCCAAACAGGGCCATGCTTTTTGAAGATCTCGCAGAGCTCTGGCGTAATCCGCTGCGGGAGGAAGACAGGTATGCGCGAGCCGATGCGGACGAATTCTACATGGGGGATTTTGTTCAGTTCGCCTAGCAAATAATCGATCTTGCGATCCGAGAGGAGCAGGGGGTCGCCCCCGCTCAAGAGAACGTCGCGGATTTCTGAGTGATTACGGATGTATTCGAGGCCACTTTCAAATTCTGGGTGGAAGTTGTAGTCCTGCGCGTTAGAAACTAGACGACTTCGAGTGCAGTAACGGCAGTAAGCGGCGCAACGATCTGTGACTAGAAAGAGCACGCGGTCTGGGTAGCGATGAACGATGCCATCGACGGGCTTGGTGTTTTCTTCACCCACAGGATCGAGCATTTCCTCGGGCGCGGTCTGCATCTCGCCCGAACGGGGGATGACTTGCCTGCGCACAGGGCAGTTAGGGTCTTCTGGGTCGATCAGATTAAAAAAATAGGGAGTTATGGCCATCGCCAGCTTATCCTTGGCAAAAAGGCAGCCTGCGCGTTCTTCGGCAGTTAGCTCCATGTATTGCTCCAACTGCTCTAACTTGGTAATACGGTTCTTTAGTTGCCACTTCCAACTATTCCAGTCATCGGCAGGCACATTCCTCCAATGGCCTTGGCCTTCGTGCCAGTTTTCGAGTGAGTCGTTTGGATACATCTTTGAGGAGGAGCGGTGAAAGGTGCGAGGCCGGGTAGGGGATGTCCTGTCCGTCGCCGTAAATAGTGAATAGGCAGAGGGTTCTCAAAAAAGAGAATCTTCGGCAGTTGACCTGTTGATATATCTATATACTTAAATATGTCAATGTCATCGATCAATGCAAATAAAGATATTTCAGATCTGGCTAAACAGCTCTGGGCACTGGGTGATCCCGTGCGTTTGCAAATATTGCGGCTCTTGCCAGCTGGGCCTACCTGTCATAACGCATGCAATGTGTCAAAAATAGCTGAACAAATCGGCCTCTCACAGCCAGCCACCTCCCATCATTTGCGTATTTTACGGCAAGCAGGCGTTATTTCAAATCAGAAAAAGTGCCGCGATATGATCTACTGGATCGATCAAGAAGCTGCCAGTGCAGTGAATGCACAATTGAAGGAAGTGCTGGGTTGATTATTTTGAATTGCATGGCGCGAGATTCTCGTTTGGCTCCTGCGCAACATGGCTAAAACGATTCGCACAGGACTCATTGCATTTGAAGACGGAACCGTTTTCCGTGGGCGCGCCTTTGGGGCAGTCGCAACCAACGTAGGCGAGGCCTGCTTTAACACCAGCATGACGGGCTATCAGGAGATTTTAACGGATCCTTCCTATTTCTCACAAATTGTTACAATGACTGCCGTGCAAATCGGCAATTACGGCATCTGCCCCGAGGACCTAGAATCGGATGGCCCTAAGGTCAAGGGCTTCGTTGTTCGTGAGCTTAGCCAAGTAGCGAGCAACTGGCGCAGCAATATCTCGATCCAAGACTACCTCGAGGAAGCCGGTGTCCCTGGCATCGAAGGGGTGGATACCCGCGCTATCACCAAGAAGCTCCGCGTCTCTGGCGCGCTCAAAGCTTGTATTACAACCGAGGAGATCACCGAGGAAGAGGCGATCAAACGAGCCAAAGAATTCGGCGGCCTCATCGGAGTGGATTTTGTTAAGGAAGTTACCGCGAAAGAGTCTTACCGTTGGGATCCTGAAATGAAGGAATCGACCCCCTTCACTGTGGTCGGCACAGATCTTAGACTAAATGATGATAAGACCGAGAAGCCGCGGTTCAAGGTGGCTGCACTCGATTTCGGCGGAAAGCTTTCCATCTACCGCAAGTTGCAGCATCATGGATTCGACGTGCATGTTTTCCCTGCGAGCACAACAGCGGCTGAGATCAAGGCCTTCAAGCCAGATGCGGTCTTTCTCTCCAACGGTCCAGGTGACCCGGGGGCGGTCGATTATGCGCACGCCACGGTTAAAGAGTTGATCGAAGACTACCCGACTTTTGGCATTTGCCTTGGGCATCAAATTATCACCCATGCATTGGGCGCGAAGACTTTTAAGCTCAAGTTTGGCCACCGCGGCGGCAACCAACCTGTCAAAAATCTGGAAACGGGTAAGGTGTCGATCACAGCACAGAATCACGGCTTCGCTTCGACTCGCGAGGAGCTGGAAAAAGCTGGAGCCATCGTGACTGAGATCAACTTAAACGATCACACAGTCGAAGGTCTCCGCCTTAAAGATAAGCCCGTTTTCTCCGTGCAGTATCACCCTGAAGCAGCACCGGGTCCAAACGATGCGGATGCCCTCTTTGTAGATTTCTACAACATGGTCGCAAAGCACGCAGGCTAAGTATGCAACCTACAAGTCCTTTGATGTCTTGGGCTTGTCCAGCGCTTGCACCCAGTCGGTCATAATACGGGCACTTTCACGTAGGTAGATGTCGTAGGTGGGTTCGTCTTCTGCCTCTTCAATCTCGTCGATACCCGCCCCTGCGGCTACTACGCCGACTGTCGAATCGGCGATCTCTTTGATTGGCTCCGAGAGGATTTCCTTTGAAAGTGCATCTTGATCTTCGGTTACTTTGAGGAGGAACTCTTCCATTGCGTAGTCGTTCTCACTCAAAGCCTCGTAGGTATCATCGAGTTCATCGATATAAACTCTCTCGTTAATTTTGCGTTGGATGCGATTATCTAAACTGATGGAAATGGCTTTCTCTTCGTAACGCTTCTTGCGCCAGTTGATTTGCTTTTTAAGAAATTTGAATTCTTCGAGCGACTCTTGGCGTGCTTGACTGGCATCGGCAAGTGCGGCCACGAGTTTGGGGTGCTCTGGGCTATCTACTTCCAGCTTTGCCCAGTCGTTAAACCAGTCGACGGCTTGGACTTCACCCCAAGGTAATGCGTGCGGTAGATCGTCCTCGCCAATGGGAAGGAACTCATTAACCGATGGGAGTGCGATATCAGAAGGTACGCCTTTGACTTGTGTAGAACTGCCATCAGGCAGGTAGAATTGCTTGATTGTGATCTTCGAAGCGACTGGGCGAGCTTGTTTTTCCGCGTTGCTGAAAAAGGAGAAGGGCATGCGGTTGTTCATATGGTAGACTTCTTGCACGGTGCCTTTGCCGTGGGTGGAACTATTGCCGACGATCAGTGCCCGGTCGTGGTCTTTTAGTGCACCAGCGACAATCTCGGAAGCGGAGGCACTGAAGCGTGAAGTCAGCACAATGAGTGGGCCATCCCAGAGCATACTAGGATCACGGTCGGATAGGATATCTTTACGCCCGGAGCTGTCGCGCACTTGGACTATTGGTCCTATCGGGATGAAGAGACCCGCAAGGCGAACCGCCTCGCTGAGTAACCCCCCTCCATTCATTCGAAGGTCGAGAATGATACCTTCTGCACCGGCGGTGCTTAATTTCCTGATCAATTCGGACACGTCGTCCGTCGTGGTGGTGAGGGTGCTGCCTGCGCCGATGTTACCATAAAAGGAGGGTAGCTCGATCACACCAACGGGGACGGTCTCGTTGTCGCCAGTTGGGACGCTGATTAACTTACCCGTGGCTAGATTGGCGGTGAGTTTGACCTCGCCACGCACGATAGGCACGATCTTGCGAGCGGAGGGATCCGCCGCGTCACCTGAGCGGATAAGGAGGCGGACGGTGGTGCCCTTCTTCCCCTTAATCTTGCGCACGATGTAGCGTAGTTGCATGTCGACGACGTCATCAAACTCTTCGTTGCCTTGAGCGACCCCTAATATTTGGTCTTCTGCTTCAAGTAAGCGCGAGCGCTCAGCGGGGCCACCAGGAAGTATTTCTTTGATCGTGCAAATGCCGTCGTCGTCTTCGAGGAGAGCGCCGATGCCAACGAAGGAGTTTTGGACTGCGGAGTTGAAGCTCTCTAGGGTGTCGGAGGAAAGGAAGGAGGAGTGCGGATCGAAGAGTTGTGTCATCGCATTGATGAAAGACTCTTGCACCTCGGGGGCTTCACGGGCGAGGGTGTGGTTTAAGTTACGCTCGTAGCGACGGCGGATTTTTTCGCGAGCTGCGTCGATTGTTTGAGCGAAGAATGCTTTGTCTTCGATCAAGCGCAGTAGCCTCGTAGGGTCGAACGCTTCATCGTCCTCGCTTTGATCGGGATCCAGTTCTTCGGGATTGCTCACTGAGAGCGAAGCATCGCTCTTTTCGTTATCCTCGGATGCGAGCGAGAGCATTTCGTTGAGCAGCTCATATTTTAGGCGGCGTAGCCAGAGTGCTTCAGCCTCTTCGGGACTCGCCGGCCACTCCGCATCGCGGCGATCTGGGGTGAAGGTTTCATCGACGGTAAAGTCAAAGTCCTGCTTCAGTCGCGCAAACGCCCATTCGGTGCGCGCTTCAGCCCTTGCCTTAAAGCTTTCATAGACTTCGAAGGCGGCGTAGAGGTTGCCTTGTTGCAGGAACTCCTCCATTGCGTTGCCAAAGCGAAATATAAAGTCGTCGATTTCAGGACGGGTGAAGTAGATACGTCCATAGTCAAAGGAGGCGATGTAGGCTTCGACCATCTCAGCACCGTCGAGTTGCTCCATCGTGCCGCGCAGGTAGTGGCGTGCGTTGATCGTATTAACGACCCAGCGCGTCTGTGACGCCATCTCGTTAGAAGAGTCAAGCTTGGCGTTCGTCGATAGGGCAAAGGCGAGTATGCCTGCCACAACAAGTGCGATCCGAAAGATTCGTTTATTCATATGTGATTTAGAAGTATTGTCGGACATCTAAAATAGCGCTGGTTTAGCGGTTTAAAATATCTTTAGCACGGTCGAGCGTTTGTTTCTCACTTGCGCTGAGTGATCCGAAGCCGGAGATGTTGATTTTATCGAGTATGCGGTCTACCTCGATCTGCAAGTCGTCGCGCTTGCCACGGTTGACCTTGTAGCTTATGTGCTGCCCTTTCTTCTCGCGGCGTTTAAACCATGCCGGCTGCTCGACCGTAGTCTGGGCGCTGCCCGAGCCAAAAAAGCTGATAGAGCGGTTATGAAAGTAGCGGTAGTAGAGGATGCCAGCAAACATACCGCCAAGGTGAGCCGAGTGAGCGACATACGACTTGTTGGGTAGCTCGTAGAATAAAATGCCACCTGTGGAAATTGCGAGCATGCCCCAGAATATCCACTTCGGCTTCATCGTGACAGGAATGATAAAAAAGAGTAGCAGCGTGATCGGACGTTCAGGATAAAGTAAGCAGAAGAAAGCTAGAATAGCCATGAGCGATGCAGAAGCACCGACCATGCTTTGGAAGATTAGCTCGCCATTTATTTGCCCAAGCGCCGGATCGTTAAAATGTAAAAGCAGGTAAACTGCGCCTCCGATCAGCGAGCCTGCTACGTATAAACCAAGGAAGCGTTCTCGACCGGTTAAAGGTTCGACCATGCGCCCGATAAAAAAGAGCCCCATCATGTTGCCGAGTATATGATAGAAGCCCGCAGAACTATGAAGTAGGCCGTAGCTGAGGATCGTCCACACCTTTAACTCACCGAAGTTATGACCGCTCAGGGCGAACCAATCAGTTAAAAAACTGTTTTCACGTCCACCAGCACCGGGAAAGAATGTATTCATGACCTGCTGTAGCACGAAGACGGAAATCGTAACGACCATAAGAGTCGTGACCATCGAAGCCTTCTGCGGAGCGCCACCATTTGAGGACTGGTGCATATACGGACGGTCGTAGAGCATGTTCTATAAAATAAAATTTCTGCCGCGGATTCGTCCGGAAGCTAAAGGAAGAGCTTATTATGGTAGCCTCAACCCTAGGGGCAAGTGTTGAGATGGTTAAACCTCCTTTGGGCGCTTATACCAAAAGCTACAAAGTTTGCGCGAGCGTACGGCAAGGGGCATGAGTATCATCAGCGCGATCCACCCGAGTATCTGCGGGCCGCTATACCAGTTAAGTTTACGGGCGGAGGTGAGAGCTGGTGATTTGTCTAGGATGACAAATTCGAGGCCATAGGATTTCCCCCATTTTTTGATCAGGCGAGAGAAGCGAACTTCTTCGCTGGCGTAGAGCGACTCGTCGTAGCCTCCCACGGCCTGAAAGGCTTCGCGGCGACAAAAGATAAAACTGCCCGCTGCAATGCGAGCGAACCTAGAAATATGCTCCCACAGCCCTATGCCTATACGGCCGAGGGTGCTAACTTCGCTTTCAAATTTAATTACAGAGCCGCCTCCCACGCAGGGTGTTTCTTCGAGTCTGCGGAGTGCTTCAACCAGTAGCTCGGGCGGGATACGTGTATCCGCATCTATGAAGATGAGGGAGCGCCCGCTCGCTTTGGCTGCCCCCGCGTTGCGAGCTCGAGCGATCTGGTTGATCGGCTCTTGCACAACAAGATCGGCACCATGTGATCGAGCTACCGCAGTGGTCGAGTCGGTCGAGTTGTTATCTACGACAATGCACTCACCCTCAAGAGAAACAGCCTCCATCGCCCTGCGAATCGAGGACAGCGTGCTTGGTAGTTCAGCCGCCTCATTGTAGGCAGGAATGATGATCGAATAGTCGAGTGGCATGGATTATTCTTTGACCAACTGGACGGGGATGTGAACTTCAAATCGCTTAAAAAAGCCCGGTATAAACGGACCATTCCAAAAGACACCGCGAGCCTCACCTATAGCTTCATAAGTTGGGTTTTTGAGCAACCACGCACTGAGTTTGGCCGCCGCTTTGTTAAAGTTACGTTCCATGTAGCCGCCGCGAACGCCGAGACTAGCTACTAGACGCTCTGGGAGTCCGTGCACGCTGACGTTTTCGGTAGCATCCAGCGCGTCGGTGCTCACGTTGGCACCGATGTAGAAATACATCACGCCAGGGTTGATCTCTGCCTCGACGGGTGTCGTCATAGCGATATCGCGCGAAGAAATGTAACGAAAAAGCGGACGGAAAAGGCGGTTGTTCTCATCAAAGTAAGCGGCATCCGTCTGGCTCGCGATGAGTCGAGCGGGGGGTAAAGCTTTGACTTCAAATTCGCCCACATCGGTTTTCGCGAAGGCTTGCTCGTAGGCAGAACTCATAATTGGGATCAATGCCAGACAAAGGTAGAAAGTTAAATGTAGCACTTTTAATTATCTCGAATTAGCAAGAATACTTACAATCTAGGCAATTACACTTAATCTGGAATAATCCTGTCTACACTGCTATCTATTCTCTACACATGTTGAACCTGACGACACGATTTTTAGTTTTTCTGCATTTTATTCTCCCCCCCGCGGCGTTCGCGGCGCCGATACAAGCCGACTACGCGACGGTTGAGCTGATCTCTGAATACGATGCCGTCGTGCCAGGACGGAGCTTCGATCTCGCGGTGCGTTTCGATCTTGAGGAGCATTGGCACATTTATTGGAAAAATCCGGGCGCTAGCGGGCTAAGCACGACAATTGATTGGGTGCTTCCCGAGAGCATTGAGGCGGGCGAAGTACAATGGCCGGCACCTGAGCGAATCCAACTGGGCGGGCTGATGAATTACGGCTACGAAGAGGAGGCGGTTTTTATCGTCACTCTGCAGGCCCCTGAAGATTTGAAACTGGGCTCCGACTTGGCGATCACCGCCAATCTCTTTTGGCTGATTTGTAAAGAAACCTGTCTGCCGGGAGAGGCCGCGCTCGATCTAGTTTTGCCTGTCGCGTCCAAAGCGGAACCAAGCGCTGAAGCCACTGCTTTCGCCGAGGCGCGGAATCGCCAAGCGCGGGCTGCGCATCCTTGGGTAACTACTGCATATCTAGAGGAGGAAGCACTTGTCGTAGTGATTGAGGGGGAGGAGCTGGCGGCAGATTTTTATCTTTATATCGATTCGGAAGGCCTCGTCGATCCCAGTGCGGAGCAGGTGCGGAGCACCCCAGCGCCAAACCGAGCTGAGCTACGCCTAGCGCTAGATGCGCCGTTTTTTGAGAACCAGCCATTGGGTATTTCGGGCGTGCTACAATCGGGGAATGACTCTTGGGAATTCAATACGGAAATTTTGGACACGCCGCAGCTATTTGCTCGGACTGCTCCTAAGCCTGTCGGTTTTGAACAGCGCTTGCTTGCGTTTGGTCTACCTGGAATTTTGGCCTTAGCTTTTCTCGGCGGCCTGATCTTAAACATCATGCCATGCGTCTTGCCGGTGCTTTCGCTTAAGGTGTTTTCACTTTTAAAACATGCGGGGCAGACGCGGAGCGATGCGCTGCGGCACGGACTGGCCTACACTGCTGGCGTGGTGCTCAGCTTTATTGCCTTAGCTGGTGCGCTCTTTATCCTTCGTGCCTTGGGAGAACGTATTGGCTGGGGCTTCCAGTTGCAGAGCCCTGGTTTCGTTGTAGTGCTATCGGCGGTATTTTTCTTATTCGGCCTCAATTTAATGGGGGTCTTTGAACTGGGTGGACGTCTCGTCGGTGCCGATAATAAAGTAGCAAGGCGTAAAGATGTGCTTGGCTCTTTTGCTATGGGTGTGCTTGCCGCGGTGGTCGGAGCGCCGTGTATGGGGCCGCTCGTCGCGGGGGTCAGCGGGCTGGCGGTGCAGGCCAATGTGGCGACAGGGCTCCTTACTTTTGGCATGATGGGGCTTGGGCTGTCCTCGCCTTTTCTCGTGTTATCGGTCTTTCCAAAGCTAGTCGCTTTCTTGCCAAAGCCCGGTCTCTGGATGGAGTCATTTAAGCAAGGCATGGGCTTTTTGTTGATGGCTGCGGTCGTCTTTCTTGCGCTAGTTGTTGGGCGGCAAGGTGGCGTCGACGGGATCTTTATTCTGCTTGTCGTCATCCTGTTGAGTAGTGTCGCAGCGTGGATTTTTGGACGTTGGGGTGCTGCTGCACGTTCAAGGCGCTCGCAATGGGTCGCTCGACTGCTGGCTCTTTTTTTAATTGGAGCATCTCTGTTTTACGGTGTCGGATCAATTAAGGAGGCTTATCTCGATTACGGAAATCAGGAAACCATTGCCGACAGTTCGGGACAGTGGGGCGCATGGTCTTCCAGCAGGGTGGACGAACTCTTGGCCGAAGGTCACCCCGTTTTCGTCGATTTTACTGCGACCTGGTGTTTGATTTGTCAGGTGAATAAGAAAGTCGCACTCCGCACCGACGCGACGGAGTCGCTTTTTACCAAAAAAGGCATCGTCGCAATGGAGGCAGACTGGACACGCTACGACTCCGACATCACTGATTCGCTCGAGGAGTTTGGGCGTTCCGGCGTGCCGCTCTACTTATTGTATACCCCTGACGGCGCGGTGACCGTGCTGCCGCAGAGTTTGACCAACGGCATTGTCCGTGACGCGGTAGAAAAAGCATTACCTTAGCGTGCGAGCTTGAACATGCGGAATGTTGATTGGCCTGGATAAGTGCAGGAGCCGTCCTGTGGAGGTGTCGAATCTGCGGGGGGATTAGATTTGCAATGCGCGTGGACTACGCTGAAAAGAGGTCATGTTTTACGACGAGGTAAAAGTAAGTTTCAAGGCAGGCAACGGAGGCGATGGCTGTTTCAGCTTCCGCCGAGCCAAGTATGAGCCCAAGGGTGGACCTGATGGCGGCGACGGTGGTGTGGGTGGTAATGTGTATATAATAGGTGACACCAATGTCGCTGATTTGACCGACTTCCACTTTAAGCCCGGGTGGAAAGCTAAAAATGGTGAACCAGGACGCGGGAGTGACCAGCACGGCGCCAAGGGGGAACACATTACTCTCCGTTTACCTGTTGGAACCATCGTCGTGGACCGCGACTCGGGCGACCCCATCGCCGAAGTACTTGAGCACGGCGACGAAGTATTACTGCTCGAAGGCGGTGTAGGCGGCAAGGGTAACGAGCAATTTAAATCCTCGATCAATCAAGCACCCAGGCAGTTCACACTTGGCAAGCCTGGCGAGGAGGGCGACTTTCGACTCATTATTAAAACAATCGCCGATGTCGGGCTGATCGGTTTTCCTAACGCGGGTAAGTCTACTCTGCTCAACATGATCACAAATGCGCACCCTAAGACTGGAGCGTATCCTTTCACTACGATTTTCCCCACCGTTGGGGTACTTGAGTTTCCCGAGCAGTATGAACGTATCACCGTGGCTGACATACCAGGCCTGATCGAAGGTGCGAGCGAAAATCGAGGTCTCGGGCACCGCTTCCTCAAGCACGTTGAGCGCTGTAAAGTGCTTATCATCATGCTCGATATGGAAGGTACTGATGGGCGTGATCCGCTCGGTGACTACCGCGTGCTTAAGAGCGAGCTCAAGCTTTACATGCCTGGCCTTGTGCGTAAGCCCGAACTAATTTGTGCCAATAAGATGGATGAGCCGAATGCAGCCGAAAACCTTAAAGTCTTTCAGAAGAAGGTAAAAGACAAGGTCTACCCCATTTCCTGTGTATCTGATGAGGGCTTTGAAGCCATCACACAAGCGATGCTAGTCGAGGTGCTCAAAGTAAGAGAAGCCGAGGCCGAAGTGGAAGTCTAGGCGGGCCATATCTGGAAAAGAGTTGAGGCAAATAGTAGAGCACTATGCATTAGTCGTATGATCGACCTTGATGAAGCCGCCTTTCAGCAACGACCCGAGCTAAGGAGCCACTTGGCTTACGAGAGTTTTGTCTCGCTCGCGAGTCGCCCGCGTCAAGAACTGATTGTCGACCGCAGCACACAACGCCGTACCATGAAAAGTGGCTTCCTGCTCGCCGTTTCCTTCATGCTCTCGCGGCGCTTGACTGGTTGGACGTCTAAGGCCCGTGTCGGTATTTTGTTCCCCCCCGGGTTAGGTGCCTATATTGCGAATCTTGCGGTCGTACTCGCGGGTAAAGTCCCAGTCAATTTGAACTTTACCCTAGGCGCTTCCAGTGCGGCGGCTTGCCTACAAAAAGCAGATGTCGATTGCTTGCTTACGACGAAGCGGGTGCAGCATAAGATACCGCATTTCCCGTGGCCAGAGAGTGGCATTATCGACCTCGTCGAAGAAATGAAATCGATGCCCAAGGCTAAAGCACTAGCGCTGCTTAGTTGGATTCATCTATGCCCCGCAAAACTACTCGCGAAGATACTTAAGGTCCCCGCTAAGGGTGGCGAACTTGAGGCTGGCTTGCTCTTTACTAGTGGCAGTTCTGGCGAACCTAAGGGTGTCGTGCTGACACATCGTAATATTCTGGCCAATTGCGCACAGATCGATGCCACAGGGCTCTTGCCCGCCTCTGAAAAGGTCATAGCGAACCTTCCTATCTTCCACAGTTTCGGTTTCACCGTGACGCTTTGGTATCCACTCTTGCGCGGCTGTAGCGTGGTCACACTGCCTAGTCCGCTCGATGTGAAAAAAGTCGCTGAAACGATCAAGGCGGAGTCGGCTACTATCCTGATCGGCACACCGACCTTCCTTAAGCCCTATATGAAGCGCATCGAACCTGAACAGCTGGCTTCGCTTAAATATGTAGTCGCGGGCGCGGAGAAAACCCCCGAAGGCTTTGCCGATGCATGGGAAGCGCATTTTGGAAGTTTGTATTTGGAAGGCTATGGTCTGACGGAAACCTCGCCCGTGGTTAGTATAAACACGCCTTGGATGCCAAAAGGTGTAAACTACCCCGGTGGTTCAACGGAAGGCAGTCGTCGTGGCTCGGTTGGTCGGATGATGCCTGGGCATGCTGCGCGTATTCTAAATCCAGATACGATGAAGGATATCGAAGTGACCGCGGTCGGTCTATTGATGCTCAAGGGACCGAATATTTTTAGAGGCTATCTCGGCGAGCCAGAAAGAACCGCAGAAGTGAAGCAGGACGAGTGGTTTATCACTGGTGATCTTGCGCGTTTTGATGAAGATGGGTTTTTATTTATTGAGGGGCGACTTTCCCGCTTCTCCAAGATCGCTGGCGAAATGGTGCCGCATGGCACGGTGGAAGAAGCCTTGATGGAGGCCTATAATTTGTTAGATGCAGAACAGCCCATACTCGCTGTGGCCGGACGACCTGATGAAGCAAAGGGCGAGGCCTTGGTCATCTTGGCTACGATGGACTTAGAGCTCGATGATGTACGAGAGAAACTGAGTGCCGCAGGGCTAACGAATTTGTGGATACCTAAAGAGATCAAGCGGGTAGAAGTTATTCCGACGCTGGCAACGGGTAAACTCGATCTTCGCAAGATTCAGGATTTGGCTTCGGAGTCTTGATGCTCGCAGGCCTTACGCAGGCGAGTCTGCAAATGGGTCCGGCGGATTTGTTGTTCGTTGTTTTTAATCGCCATCGCGTAGGCGTCGATCGAACCGACGATGTAGACCTTACTTCGCGCGCGGGTAATGCCAGTATAAACAAGGTTACGCTGAAGTAGTAGGAAGTGCTGTTTGAGTAATGGGATAATTACGATAGGATATTCACTGCCTTGGCTTTTGTGGATCGAAATGGCGTAGGCATGTTTGATTTCCGACAGTTCTCCTTTCGTGTATTCGATGGCTTCGTCGAATTCCACAGTCAGGCCAGAGCGGTCGGCTGCGATAGCTCTAATGATGCCAGTATCGCCGTTGTAGACGTTTTTATCGTAATTATTGCGGGTTTGGATGACTTTATCGCCGATCCTAAAAGTGCTACTCCCGTATTCAATTTCTACGGGTAACGGCTTGCGTGTCTTCTCGCGAAAGTGAGTCTGGGCAGCCGGCGCGTAGTCGGGGTCTGAGCGTAGTCGGGAATCAGCCTTGCTCTTGGGGTTGAGCGCTTCTTGTAGCTCTGCATTCAGAATCGTGATGCCGCCACTACCTCGGTGAATGGGCGACATGACTTGAAGGTCTTTGATCGGGTCTACGTCGTGCGCCTTTGGGATGTATTCTTTGGCGAGGTACTTGATCGCTTGCACGCACTGCTCAGGTTGCTCTGCTTCGATGAAAGTGAAGTCCTTTGACGGGTCAAGGTCGCGGAGGCTGCGAATGGTCATGCCTGGATGCGTTTCACCCTTTAGGATCGCATGCGCGGTAGTCACGATGCCGCTTTCTTTGCCTTGTCGGTAGATGGTTTCTAGGCGAGTGACTTTTGCTGGCGGCGCGGCCATCAGATCGCCCAGTATATTACCCGCACCGACCGAGGGCAGTTGGTCAGCGTCCCCAACGAGGAGTAGGTGAGCGCCACTCGGGACAGCTTGAAAGAGGCTCGCGGCGAGTCGTGTGTCCAGCATACTAGTTTCGTCAAGAATCAGGAAATCGCAGGGCAGAGGGTTCTCTTCGTTGTATTTGAAGCGACGGGTTGTTGCCTCGTATTTGAGTAAGCGGTGAATAGTACTTGCGGGTGCGCCAGAGGCCTCGGAGAGCCGTTGTGCAGCGCGGCCAGTCGGGGAGGCGAGACAAAGGCGGGCGCGCTTAGCGCGGAGGATCTCGACGACCGCGCGCAGGATAGTGGTCTTGCCCGTGCCAGGACCACCAGTGATGACGGAT
>FLMP01000118.1_pt1 | contig 21100 bp, 20 predicted proteins | sample 887161 | NCBI WGS metagenome assembly FLMP01 (sample SAMEA4017660, study PRJEB14154) | seawater metagenome
CAATAAAGCTGAAGTCAATACCAATACCCGCCATCTCGGTACTCAATGATATTGAGTAATCATCAATTGCATCCTCGAAAACTGCGTTATAGGCCACACTGTCACCGGAATCCATAGATCCATAGTGAAGCCCAAGGCTAAAATTTTCACTGAGCGTGAAGCCATAATCGATATAGAAATACGTGGTCTCGCCAGTAGAGTCGAAGTAATCATCTGAGTAGTTGAAGCCTACGGTGGCATCGCCAAAAGACACACTTCCATAAAGCTCTTCAAAGTCCAAAGACGTATCGCCAGGGTAACCATAGAACAAATAGCCAACGTCATAACTTACTGCTTCACTGAATGATCCACCGTAACCTGCGTAGTAATCCAACTCAGGGCCATTACTAAAATCGATACTTGATGCCCAGGTTCCAACGTAAAACCCGCTTTCAAAGGCTACATCAAAGCCGCCTGAGAGTGCTTCTCCGCCTGACTGATCAACACCACGAAAGAAATATTCAGATCCCAACGCCACGTTTCCTGATACTTCGGCAGCCATGCCGGTTACAGCTGTCATCATCGTGGCTGCTGCTATTACTGTTTTTAATGCTTTCATTTGTGTATCTCCCAAGAAATTCAAAAAGTTAATTTAGTTTTTTCGCCTTTTAGAAAAGACAAAAACAACATTGCATATTGCGTGCCAAGTTCGAAAATAGGGCTCAAAGGATCAAATTGAATGGCTGAACGAGCAGCATGCGCCACAGTGGTGCGCCATTTAAATCAACTCAGGTAATGCGTGCACCATAATGGTTAAAGAGTTCATACTGTTGGAAGGGTTAGTGGCCCAGCAGAAAATAAGCTGACAGTAGACTATAAATTCGGAATAATACGGATAGACTTCGAGGAAAAAAATAATGGATCATCAGGACTTTTATACTAAATTTAGCGCCAATCTAGATCAGACATTTGTCAGTGGCCAGGCAATTGGCGATGAAATCCATCAGCTTTTGCGTGTTGCTATGACTAAAACATTATCAGGACTAGATATCGTTTCCAGAGATGAATTTGATGCGCAACAAGCAGTATTGAAACGGTCTAGAGAAAAAATTGACGTTTTGGAACAGCAGGTATCAGAGATGGAAGCGTTAATCAAAAACATAGCGCCCTAGAATTACGGCATATAAAGGACTATCGTCATTAAGAGAGATTGCATACATGGAGGTATGTTATGTCACTTGCGGTTGTGCAAAGTCGTGCCAAACTTGTTATTGAGGCACCAAAAATATCGTTAGAAGTTCATCTATCTAATGGGCTACCGGCATTCAATATCGTCGGGCTCCCAGAAACATCCGTCAAAGAAAGTAAAGATCGCGTCCGCAGCGCTATCATTAATTCCTATTTTGAGTTTCCTGCCCGACGTATTACGGTCAATTTAGCGCCTGCTGATATTCCCAAAGAAGGTAGTCGATTCGATCTTGCTATTGCTATTCTCGCCGCCTCAAAACAAATACCTATGGATCATTTAGACGACTTTGAGTTTATTAGTGAACTCGCTCTCTCTGGCGACATGCGATCAATAGAAGCGTTACTTCCCTCTGCGCAGGGCTGCTCGGCTAATGGTAAACAGTTAATTGTCGCCCTCGGCAATGCTGATGAAGCGGCCTTGGTAGAGTCACTAACCGTTTTACCCGCTAAACACCTCCTTGAAGTATCTGCGCACTTACATCAGAGGGCATTCCTTCAACCTTGGGTTAAGTCAGAATCTGACTCCTATCAAGAGCATGCGCAGCTGATGGATATCATAGGGCAGATGCATGCTAAAAGAGCTATGAAGGTGGCCGCCGCTGGAGGTCATCACTTGCTATTCTGTGGGCCTCCGGGTACCGGTAAAACGATGCTGGCCAGTCGCTTGGGTGGGATTCTACCTCCCCTGTCTAACTCTGAAGCAATGCAGGTGGCGTCCATTCACTCGGTTGCAGGAAAAGGGCTCCGTGAAGATCTAGGGTCTCGTCCCTTTCGAGCCCCCACCATACTGCATCGGCTGCGGCCCTAGTGGGCGGCGGTAGCTCACCCAAACCTGGTGAAATATCCTTAGCTCATCACGGGATACTATTTCTTGATGAGCTACCAGAATTTTCACGCAGTGTTCTGGAAGTCCTCAGAGAGCCCTTGGAATCAGGGCAAATTTTGATCTCTAGAGTTGCCGCCCAAACACGATATCCCGCTATCTCTCAGCTAGTTGCTGCCATGAACCCATGCCCTTGCGGCTATCTAGGCTCTAAACGTTGCGCATGTAGTCTCGATCAAATTAACCGTTATCAGCATAAAATCTCTGGCCCTTTGCTAGACCGAATCGACTTGCAGGTTCAGGTCTCGGCTATTGAAAATCAACAATTACTCGATCAAGAGAGGAAAATTGATGGCGACAGCAACCAAACAATCCAAGCTCGTATTTGCAAAGCGCGCAATATCCAGCTGGAGCGACAGGGAAAGATTAATACTCATTTAATCATCCAAGAACTCAACCAAATATGCCCTCTGAATAAAGAGCTAAAAGCTTTGTTAGACCAAGCTATAGATCGGTTTGGGCTATCGACCAGAGGTTTTTATCGGGTGCTTAAGGTTCCACGCACCCTTGCTGATCTGGCCGGGATGGAGCACCCAAAGTTACCCCAGTACCAAGAGGCCTTGAGCTACCGATCAACCATAGATAAACGGGTTGGGATTAATTCTTAATAATTCTTTCGGGCAGAGAAACCCCGCACTGAAAACAGTATTCAGCTTCTGTGTGGTGACCACTCCGATTGCATACATTGCATTGTCGATTATTACTTTCCGTGATCATCTCGCGGGCAATTTCAGCAGTAAATATACCGGTGGGGATAGCAATAATACTGTAACCGGTAAGCATAGCCATAGTCGCAATAATTTGCCCAAATACAGTTTGAGGGGTGATATCCCCGTAACCCACTGTGGTTATAGTCACAATGGTCCAATAAATGCTGCGCGGAATACTGGTAAAGCCATTTTCAGGGCCTTCGACCAAAAACATTAAACTACCAAAGATCACGCAAATGACCAAAACAACCGTGAAGAAAACGAGGACTTTACGACGTGCTGCATACATAGATCGCAACAATAAGTTGGCCTCGGTCAAATAGCGAACCAACTTAAATACCCGAAAAATACGCAGTACTCGCAAAAGCCGAATCACTAACCAATAATTTGCTGCGGGGAACAATAACGCCAAATAGGTGGGAATAATGGATAACAGGTCAACCAACCCATAAAAACTAAAGATATATCGAAATGGCTTTGGTGAAGAGTAAATACGTACGGCATATTCCATTGAAAACAGCAGTGTAAAGGCCCATTCAAGACTAAATAGCCAGTCGCCATACTGCATTTTTATTGATTCGATAGAGGCCAATACAACGGCCAAAACACTGACCAAAATGAGGTAAATCAATGCAATATCAAAACGCTGGCCAGCCGGGGTATCGGTGCCAAAGATGACCCTATAGGTTTTCTCTCTCAAGGATGGTTTTACCATTTGATACGCCTCTGTAAAAGTCTATAACGGTATTGTAGGCAGTAATAAGGTATTAAACTAACATCAAATTTTATTCATTTCATACAAACCTATTTTTCAGCATCTATTACTAGTCGTTTAGGCCAGCGGCCGGTGTTAGTATTACGACCGACGATGCATCCCTCGAATACTTAAAAGATTAAAATAATGGAATTCACGCAATGATCAATCAAACAATGTCCGCCAAAGACTGGTCAATGCTATTAATGCTGTCATTCCTGTGGGGTGGCTCATTCTTTTTTATTGGTGTCGCAGTAACAGAATTACCGCCATTGACCATCGTTACACTCCGGGTGGGTCTTGCGGCGATTATATTATGGATTTTCTTTCTTGTTTCAGGTCAAGAAGTCCCTAAATCTTTTAGTCTATGGCGGACATTCTTTGTGTTGGGACTGCTCGGTAATGCGATCCCTTTTTCACTTATTGTATGGGGACAAACTCATATTGCCTCAGGTCTTGCATCAATCATCAATGCAACAACTCCACTATTTACAATTTTGATTGCCGGCACGCTCTTATCCGATGAGCGTATAACGGGAGGGAAGCTAATAGGGGTTGTACTAGGAATCTTGGGGGTCGCTGTACTAATAATTGGCCCTTCAAGAATGATAGAAATCACATCAGATACTACCGCGCAATTAGCCGTGGTAGGTGCGGCCATATCCTACGGCTTCGCAACGGTTTACGGCCGACGATTTAAAGCCATGGGGATTAGCCCTTTGACAACAGTTATTGGTCAGGTCACTACAGCGACAGTTATCTTACTGCCATTGGCGCTGATTTTAGAGCGACCCGATCAGTTATCTAATCCGAGCATCCAAGTTTGGTTAGCAGTTTTTTCACTTGCCGCTTTTTCAACCGTATTAGCCTATATTCTTTTTTTCCGGATACTCTCTTCAGCAGGTGCCACCAATGTTGTGCTAGTCACTTTTTTGGTGCCCATAACGGCAAGCCTGCTAGGTTGGTTAGTGCTCGATGAACAGCTTTATATTGAACATTTCATTGGTATGGTATTTATAGGATTAGGGTTGGCCTCGATAGACGGTCGACCTTGGCGTTATGCTAAAAAATTAACTGCTCGCCATTAGCGACAGTGACTAGGTTGACTTCTCCGGCACTTAAAATACTTATAGTTAAATATCCATTTTAGCATTGAGGCTTAAATAATGAATCTGCCAGTTACCCAAGTTAGTATCGAAATAACTCACCCGGGCGATCCCGATGTGTTGCAAGCATGTCAACGACAAACCCCTGTACCCAATGATAAGCAGGTGCTGATCAAAGTTGCGGCGGCTGGCGTTAATCGCCCGGATGTTTTTCAACGCCTTGGCTTTTATCCACCACCACCGGGCGTAACTGATATTCCAGGACTAGAAGTGTCTGGAACGGTTGTCGCAATGGGCTCTGCTGTGACCCGTTGGGCATTAGGCGATGAGGTCTGCGCACTTCTCTCCGGCGGCGGCTACTCGCAGTATGCGTTCGCAGAGGAGGCGCTATGCTTAAGCATTCCAAAAGGACTTTCGCTGATTGATGCGGCGGCACTCCCTGAAACCTGTTTTACCGTATGGCACAATTTATTTGAGCGCGCCGAACTAAAGGCGGGCGAGTGGTTGCTAGTGCATGGTGGAGCAAGCGGGATTGGTACGACGGCCATTCAAATGGCGACTGCACTTGGCGTAAAGGTGATTGCAACCGCCGGTTCAGATGAAAAATGCGCTATGTGTGAGAGTCTCGGTGCCGTGAAAGCCATCAACTATAATGATGATGACTTTGTCGCCGAATCTTTGAGGATAACGGGCATCGGAGTGAATGTGATTTTGGATATGGTGGGTGGCGACTATGTTCAGAAAAACTTTAGTGCCTGCGCACCCAAGGCTAGAATTGTTAGTATCGCGTTTTTGCGTGGTTCCAAAGTGGAGGTTGACCTCATGCCACTTATGTTAAAACAACTAGTCATCACAGGGTCTACCTTAAGGTCACAACCCCTTGAAAATAAGGCTCGCATTGCCAAGGGTGTAGAAAACAATGTCTGGCCGCTCATTGAGAAACAACAATTTAAGCCAATTACAGATAATACTTTTGCCTTAGTTGAGGCTAGTGACGCGCACAAACTAATGGAATCAAATAAGCATATTGGGAAAATATTGCTAATTGCTAACAGTACAAAAGGATGAATTATGAAGGATAAAGAGTCCAGGCTAGTTTATTCCACCGATGGTGGGCGGGTTACGCAAACCGCTACTGCTGAAGTATTGGTAACGGATGGTGTTGTGCGTATCCGTCGAGAAACTAAAGGTCGCAAGGGTAAAGGCGTTACCACTCTAACTGGCTTTTCTCTCTCTGAGACTGATCTAAAACTGTTGGCTAAGCAGTTAAAGCAAAAATGCTCTACGGGTGGAACGGTGAAAGATGGCATTATTGAAATTCAGGGCGACCACCGAGAAATACTTAGGGTCGAATTAGAAAAACGCGGTCACAGGGTTAAATTAGCGGGAGGCTAAGGTGTCACAAGAAAAACTAACAAAGCCCTATGGAAGTTGGCCGTCGTCGATTAGTGCCGAACTCATTACTCGTGCGGCGCCAGGTATTAGCAGCGTTCAATGTCATAGTGAGACGCTGTTTTGGGTGGAGAGTCGCCCCTGGGAAGCCGGTCGCAGTGTCATCATGTGCAAACGCGCCGACGGTACAATTAGTGATCTGCTGCCGGAACCTTTTAGTCACAATAGCAAGGTCCATGAATATGGCGGTACAGCCTATACAGTGACAGGGAATATACTCTATTTTGTGAATGGACCGGACCAACGTATTTACGCTCTGGACCTGAACGTGAAGAGCATGCCTGTGGCGCTAACGCCGCTAGGACCCTGGCGTTTTGCTGACCTTATTGTTGATACGCGTAACGAACGTATCATCGCGGTCTGTGAGAAACATGGTGAGAGTCATGAACCTGAAAACTACCTCGCCAGCATTAGTCTCTGCACTGACAATACCGATATCGAACCAATAGCCTGGGGTGCAGACTTTTATGCCTATCCACGCCTGAGTCCAGATCAAAAAGAGCTCTGCTGGATTCAGTGGGATCACCCCCATATGCCATGGGACAACACTCAGCTTTATCTTGCGAGCAACGTCAGTGAAACACTGGCGGATGTGAAAGTCATCGCCGGTGAAAATTTGGATGAGGCCATTTTCCAGCCTCAATGGTCTCCCGATGGAGAGCTATATTTTGTTTCGGACCGCAATAACTGGTGGAATATTTGTCGATTTACGCAAGGTAACCGAGAAACGGTAATTGAGGCTTCCAGCGAGTTTGCTACACCTTTGTGGCAACTGGGGATGAGTACTTATTGTTTTCTTAATGCACAGACAATTGGCTGTATTTGGACCAACGATGGAGTTTGGCATACCGGCACTATCGATCTATCCAGTGGGCATTTAGTTCCTTTTGATTGCAATTACACCAGCATGAGTAGTGTCTGCAGTTATCAAGGAGCACTATGTATGGTGGCAGGCGCGGCTGCTATTCCCGGTGAATTGGTCTCGATAGATCAGTTGTCAGGGTCAACAGTCATTTATGTACCCGCATCACTCTCAGTAGACACCAAGGAGCTATCACAACCTCAATCAATTCTTTTTTCAAGTGCTGAGAACGCGCAAGTTCATGCCTTTTTTTATCCGCCAACCAGCGCTCACTACTGTGCTGAAGAGAGTGAACTGCCGCTGGTCATCGCCATGTGTCATGGTGGCCCTACTGGTGCAACAGACAGCGGTTTAAATCTCAAAGTTCAATACTGGACTAATCGCGGTTTTGCCGTGGTGGACATTAACTATAGAGGTAGTACCGGTTTTGGACGGGATTACCGTCAAGGTCTTGTCAATGCATGGGGTGTGGCTGATGTTGAGGATACCCAATACGCTCTAAGTCATCTCGCAAAAAAAGGCAAGATCGACGCTGATCGCTGCATTATTCGTGGCGGTAGCGCTGGCGGATATACGGTCCTCTCTGCACTGACCTTCACTGATACCTTTAAGGCGGGTGCCAGTCTCTATGGGATTGGTGATTTAGAAACACTTGCCACTGATACTCATAAATTTGAGTCGCGCTACCTGGATAGCCTAATTGGACCTTACCCCGAGCGTAAAGATATTTACAAGGCTCGTTCACCCACCCACCATGCTGAGGGGCTCAACTGCCCAGTCATTTTTTTGCAGGGTCTTGAAGATAAGGTGGTACCCCCCAATCAAGCTGAGATGATGGTCGACATACTACAAAACAAAGGAATCAAGGTAGCTCATGTGACCTTCGCGGATGAGGGTCATGGGTTTCGTAAAGCCGCTAATATTATTCGCGCCATGGAGTCAGAATTAAGCTTCTATAAAGAAGTATTTGATCTTGCCGGAGCACCGTAACCAGATGTCACGTTATCGACCGCCAGGTCCCAAAAGTTCTCCGTATATTACCGCTGAGGGCGCTGCAGGTATTCGGGCAGAAATTCGCCAACTGTGGAAAGTTGAACGCCCCGAGGTCACTCAGGTTGTCCATGAAGCCGCTAAAAATGGTGATCGTTCAGAAAACGGCGATTATATCTATGGTAAGCGTCGTCTTCGTGAAATTGATAGCCGAGTAAGATATCTAACCAAACGACTTGAAGACGCGAAAATTATCGAAGACAAACCCAGAGATCCGTCGATGGTGTTCTTCTCAGCCTGGGTTACAGTAGAAGACCAGGACAGCGTCGAGCAAATTACCTATCGCTTGGTCGGGTCAGATGAAATTGATGCCAGTCAAAATTGGATAAGTATTGATTCACCCATAGCCAGAGCACTCGTAGGAAAATCAGTCGATGATGAAATTACGGTAAAAACGCCCTCAGGAGAGCGCTTTTTAGTGGTAACAGCCATTAAATATTAGGGTGAAAGCCTAGAAATACCCCAGTCATGCTCTTGGCGTTGAAACGAAAATCGGTCATGCAATCGATTCTCCCCGCCCTGCCAAAATTCAAATTCTTCGGGTACGACTCTAAACCCACTCCAAAATTCTGGAACAGTAATGTTGCCTGAAGAGAACTGCCGCTTAACGGCTTCGAACTGAGCTTCCAAAACAGAGCGTGACGCTATTGGACTACTCTGTTGAGAGGCCCAGGCGGCTAGCTGACTGGATAATGGTCGACTATAAAAATAGTCACTGACCTCCGACTCAGACAGCGCCTCTGCCCGTCCACCTATGATGACCTGCCGATCTAACTGTAACCAGGGAAACTGCAGACTAACATGAGGGTTAGCTGCAATATCAGTCGCTTTACGACTTCCTAAATTGGTATAAAACACGAAACCGCGCTCATCAAAACCTTTTAGTAGCACCATGCGCTGCCAAGGCTTTCCGCCTTCACAGACCGTGGCAACGCTCATTGCAGTAGGATCAATAATGTCGGCTTCAATAGCCTGATCCATCCACAGTGAAAACTGAGTGAAAGGGTTCTCGTTCAGACTATCTCGCGACAGTGTCCCATAGTCATATTCACGGCGGTTGTCTTTAAGGCTCATAGTAAGATCCGTGGTCAAATAAGTTACATATTACTAATAGATTGCCCGCCATCGACCGGTAATGCAACACCATGTAAATAAGATCCGGCATCGCTGGCTAATAGTAAAAAGGGGCCGGTTATCTCATCCATCTCACCAGCTCGTCTAGCAGGTGAAGAACTTAGAAACTTTTGGCTTTCAGGTGAGGCAAAAGCAGCTTCTGTCATTTCAGTCAAAAAATAGCCTGGGCACAACGCATTAACACGGACACCCTTACCAGCCCACTCCACCGCAAGTGCTTTTGTCAGCTGAATCACAGCTGCCTTTGAGACAGAATAACTAGACTGCCCAAAGCTCACACGTAAACCCAGTATAGATGCAGTATTAACAATAGCACCACCAACACCCGCTGAAATCATTCGTTTAGCGGCTTGCTGTGCAACCAACCAAACACCTTTTAGGTTGGTATCCATCATATGATCCCAACTCGACTCATCAATTTTGAGCGCACTGCGAACGTCCGCAACCCCAGCATTGTTGGCAACCAGAGTAATAGTGCCAAATGCGGCTTCTCCTTGATTAAAGGCAGCCTCAATAGAGTCAGCACTGGTGACATCCATGGCGACAGCTACGGCTTCTCCACCAGCGGCATTAATCTCAGACACCAACGACTCAAGACGATCAACGCGACGGGCCGCTACCACGACTTTAGCCCCTCTTGCAGCCAATATTTTAGCAAAATGCACGCCAAACCCACTGGATGCTCCTGTCACCATCGCCACTTTGCCACTTACATCAAATTCTGAAGTCATTTTTACTATCCTTAATTAATTAAAAAATTAGCCGTAGGTTATAAATTTTTCCATCTCATTACTCTCAAAGTGAGCAATGTTGTTGAAACTAGTCAGATTCATTTTCTTTTGATTAAAAAAGAAATGACTGATCGCTGTATTTTTGTACTGCAAGTTAAGATCAAATACATTTTCGTCCGGTATTTCAAGCACCATTCCGACGAACGTACTAATCGAACCCCCTGATCCTATGGCCAATATTTTATTCCCCTCGTCGGCCATAGATTTAATTTGATCATGAGCATCGGCCACTCGGGCTTTAAACTCCACCCATGTCTCTGCCACTCCAGGAATACTATCGGACGTCCAGGCCGTAAGTATTTGCCGCAACAAACGATAGAAGTTCTTTTTATCGCTTGGGTCTGCGGTTATTTTTTGAAAGAGAGAATTGTCTCCGTTGCTTTTACCGTACGCCTCAGTCAATTCGTCAAAGTTATACTCATTGAGCCCCGGTAACACCAGACGATCACTGCCATCGATGCCCAAACCGTCACATATGCCATCCATTGTTTGATGGTGGCGATGCATGTCTCCAACAATTAGTCGATCAAAGGTCATATTTCGTCGCTTAAAGTAATCACCTAAAAGGCGTGATTGCTGATGCCCTAAATCTGAAAGCTGATCATAGTTTGCAGACCCAAATGAAGCCTGTGCGTGCCGAACCAGATGAAGCTCACTCATAAGCGATCCTGTGTGGGGGATTGTTATACTTTTAAAGACCGGTATTTAAACGCAAAAAACCGTCGATAGATAGGTGTACTAACGCTATACAGGCTATATCTAAAGGCTAAAATGTTAATTTAGACAGTAAAATAACCCTCTCACTTCGATTTTTCAAGTGGCTATGAAGTCAGTAACTTTAACTACTTAAAGCTACCTTTGGTTTTATCCTCGTGCCCAATGGCTTCTCTTTTCTTAAAATTTTCGATTCTCAGCAAATCCAACGTAAATAAACTATAAAAATGAATAACTTAGGCGTATACTGCGCGGCCTCTAAACCGGGGCCTAAAAAACCCAAGCCACAGGTAATTTAATGTCATCCACTGACTTCGCTGAACTGGGCATTTCTGCCCCCGTACTCAAAGCCGTCCAACAACTTGGCTATGAGCAACCCTCCCCAGTCCAGGCTCAGAGTATCCCCATACTGCTTGAGGGAAAAAATTTGCTCGGTACGGCGCAAACTGGTACCGGAAAAACCGCCGCGTTCGCATTGCCGTTTTTAAGTATGCTGGATGAAAAGCAAAAAACACCTCAAATTCTGGTACTGACACCCACAAGAGAGCTAGCGATTCAGGTGGCCGAAGCTTTTCAAAGCTATGCCAAGTTTATTAAAGGGTTTCATGTTTTACCCATTTACGGCGGCGCCGATATTGGCGGTCAGTTGCGTGGTCTTAAGCGAGGCGCACAGGTTGTTGTAGGTACTCCGGGTCGAATGTTAGACCATTTACGCCGTCGTAGCCTTGATCTCAGTGAAGTCAAAGGTCTCATTCTTGACGAAGCTGATGAAATGTTGCGTATGGGATTTATCGACGATGTCGAGACCATTTTATCTAAAACACCTGATAACTGTCAGCGCGCACTATTCTCAGCCACCATGCCACCCGCTATTCGGCGCGTTAGCCAGAAATATTTGGGCGATGCTGAGACCGTTAACATCCAGAATAAAACCAAAACAGTTGAGCGGATTGAGCAACAGTATGTAACCTGTAAGAGCCACCAGAAAATGGATGCTCTTACCAGGGTGCTTGAAGTAGAAGCCTTTGACGGTATGATTATCTTCGTGCGCACCAAATCATCAACCGTTGATATTGCCGAACGTCTTGAAGCTCGAGGGTTCTCATCAGCAGCACTAAATGGTGATCTCAGCCAAGCCTTGCGAGAACGCACGATAAATCGCCTCAAGAAAGGGCAGGTAGATATTGTTGTTGCCACGGATGTCGCTGCTCGTGGATTAGACGTTGAGCGTATTAGTCACGTCATTAACTTCGATGTTCCTTATGATAATGAATCCTACGTTCACCGTATTGGCCGAACCGGCCGCGCTGGGCGTGAAGGTAAGGCGATATTATTTATTACGCCTAAAGAAAACCGTATGTTGCGCTCTATCGAGAAATCGACGCGTCAAGTCATCAAGCCAATGGCGATGCCTAGCAATGAAGAAGTCAGTGGTCAGCGAATACAGCAGTTTACTGAACAACTCATGAAGACTATGGCGCTGCCTAAACTCGATAAATTCCGTTCGCTAATCCAACAATTAGCCGATGAAAACGAGTTAGATATGGGCGACATTGCCGCGGCTTTAGTCTTTGAAAATCAAAAAGAAAGACCTCTCTTTCCAAAGCTTGAGACAATTGTAGCGCCAAGTAGCCGCGATCGTGATGGCGACTCAGGACGAGATCGTAATAGAGATCGTGGCGATAGAAACAAAGACCGCGGCGATAGAAATAAAGACCGTGGTGAGCGCAAAGAACATCGTGGCCAGCGCACAGAGAACCGTGATACACGCGGCGACCAGCGTAACGAACGTGCAGAGCGAGCGCCTCGCGAAGCAAGAGCAAAGGATGCTGACGCTAACCGTGATGGCGTTCCAATGATCACTTATCGTCTAGAGGTTGGCAACAATGACAAGATTACACCCAGTAACATTGTCGGCGCTATAGCCAATGAAGCTGATATCGAAAGTCGTTTTATTGGTGAGATCAAGCTCCATGATGAATACAGCACGGTAGATTTACCACAGGGTATGCCCGCTGAACTGTTAAATCACTTGAAAAAAGTACGTGTATGCGCAAAACCAATGCAAATCAGCGTTCTAAATGGAGAGAGTTCTGGCCCAGACGGTGCCAGCTATGCTACTAAATCGAGATCTGAGCCTAGAGCCCCAAGAAAACGTGACTTTGATGACGGTGATAAAAAGACCCTGTCTAGAAACGTAAAAAACAAGCGTACCGCTGAGGAACCTAAGCCACCGAGGCCGGTATTTAAAGGTAAAAGCAAAACTGATGATGGAGGCTTTAGCAAAAGCCCCAAAGAAAGGCGTGTAGCAAAAGACAAACCTGTTGCTGATGGCAGCGCTCCTCTCAAAAAGAAAAAGACCTACACCAAGAAGCCTAAGCGCTCGTAATAAGGTGATCGATGCTGGCTAGTTGGTTTATAACCGCTTCAGCATCGATCAGGTTTATCCGATAAAATTCTTCCGCCATTGGCGCCACACTGCACGATTCTGGCAGTGAATCCCTGTTATCACAGCTAAGTTGCAAGCGAGGAATAAACACAAACTGTAGCCACTGGCTAAAAGACATTTTATCAATAGCGAATGGCTCAGTACTTACTAAGTCTTTTGGTGTCATGTCTTGGGTAGCCCACTGCTGTTTGATAACGAGCTCTGCCTCTAAATCCCTCAAAAGAAGCTGAAGTTGGGCATAGATGTCCATCATCTGTTCAACAACGCTTTAATGACCAATTTCCCGCCTGAACGGCGGTAATGAATTAAGCAACTGTGACCCATATCGCTTGGTGATCAAGCGCTTGTCTAAAATGGTCACCGTCCCAGTATCGGACTCCGTGCGCAACAGACGCCCAGCGGCCTGAATCAACCGCAAAGAGGCCAATGGAAGCGAAATATCAAAAAAAGAGTTGCCACCACGAGACTCAATCCACTCAGCAAGAGCCTGCTGCAAGGGATCATTGGGAACAGCAAACGGTAGCTTGGCAATTACCACGTGGCGACAATAATCACCAGGTAGGTCGACACCTTCGGAAAAACTAGCAAGACCCAGTAAGACGCTGGTGCGCCCCTGATCAATGCGCTCTTTATGGAGTCTCACCATTTCTCGATTAGAGTACTGGCCCTGCATTAAAATCATCTTTGCTAAATCATTAGGAAGCTCATCAAAAACCTGTTCCATCTGTTTTTTAGAGGAAAATAATACTAGAGTTCCGGCCTTGTCTTCAATCATAGACTCTAAATTTTGAACAATATAATCGGTATGTTCCTCGGCTTTATTACCCTCTACAGCATCCGCTGGCACTCGCACTGTTGCCGCTTTAGCATAATCAAAAGCGCCTGCAACCGACAAAAAATGGGCAGAATCGGGAATGCCTGTTTCTCTTTGCAGAGTACTGAAGTTTCCAAGTGATCTTAGTGTTGCAGAGGTCACTACCGCTGCATAACAGTTGCCCCAAAGACTATCCCGAAGAATTTCTGCAGCTTGAATGGGGCTCGCATTGACTGAAATATCGACATTTCCACCAGAGGTATCTTCGATTTTTAGCCAGCATGCCATCGGGATAGAATCTTGCTTTAGCTCTCGATGTAATCTATCCCAAAGAGATACGAGCCTTTCTGCACCGGAAAGCCAGGTGCCTACCTGCTGATAAAATAATTCAATATCAGGTATCGCCACTGAATACTGTTTGTCACTGAGCGCCTCGCTTAAGGTATCTTCTAAGACCTCAAGACGACCCAGCCAGCCACTGGTTTGCAATGTTATTTGCGCGGCTATATCACGAATAGTGACACCGACATCACCATGCTCAAATCGAAATCGTCCCTCATAATCATCTGAGCTGTCTAACTGCTCTTTTAGAAGTGGATACGCTATGGACAGTAATTCGCTAATCTTCCCCGCTTCTCGCTCAATGCGAGGTAGCTGTTCCACCAAGCCTGTATCTTTGGCGAAAATGGGAGTCTGACCCTTACACTGCTTTGGAATTCGCTCCAACCAAGCCAGAGTGCTATTAATACGGCATTCAGCCCCAAAATGTCTAATTGCAGTATCACCGAGTCGATGACCTTCATCGCAAATATAGATGCAATCTTCTGGCGGAGGTAATATGGCGCCACCTCCCAAAGCAAGATCTGCCATTACTAAGTCATGGTTAGCAACAATAACTTCGCTCTCTTCGATATCAGCACGCGCCTTGAAAAACGGACACTGATTAACAAAACGACATCGCCTGCCAGTACACTGTCGCCGATCAACCGTTAACGCACTCCACTCCATATCTTTGATGTGGGTAGCCCAAGAGTCGCGGTCTCCATTCCAAGAGCCATCCTCAAGTGCATCCCACATCTCGCGATAAAGAATCTCTGTTTGCGCATTCGGATTAAACTGCTGATCATTTTCGAACAAAAAGACCCCAGCATCTTTAGCCTTAAGAGAATCAAGGTACTGCTCCATTCTCAGATTACAAGCATAGCGCCCGCGACCCTTTACGAGCGCACAGCTATAATCCCAGTCACAGGATTCTAAAAGTTCAGGGATATCTTTGTTGATTAATTGCTCTTGCAGGGCAATGGTGCCCGTAGATACGACTACGGTCTTTTTCAGAGCTCTAGCGATAGGCAGTGCGGCTATCAGGTAACCCAACGTCTTACCGGTACCAGTACCTGCCTCTATGACCGCCAAGCGCTTATCAGGATCATCATTACTAAGACTATTAGCAATGGCAGCAACCATCTGCTTTTGCCCGAGTCTTGGACTAAGTTCGCGATTATTTAAAAATTGCCGATAACCCTGTTGAATCGTATCTTTAACATCAGAATCTAACAAAAGTTAAAGCCCCTGAGTCTGAGAAAAATAACGCAACTGACTATCTACGGGCGCGGCATAAGCAGCAATAGCAATGGACTGGTGACCTTCAGGCATTTGTTTAATTCGAGTCTCAAAGCGGAATTTAGCTGTAGCCCAATCTTCCTCTGGCCATTGCTTTTCTAAGGTATCAAGTACCTCTTGATCAACACTGTCAGAGTGCATTTTCCAGGCAATAATATTAGTTGGAAACAACCTGTAGTTCAGATGAATCTGGCGGTCTATTTCAGCGGCCAACAAATCAGCACTCTCGTATTTATCGGTCACTGGTTCACCAAAGGTCACCTGAATACGACCTTTATAATCGACGAACCCTTTTTGAATACTGTCTAAATCTTCAAAGGGATCTTTGGTGTAAGTCATGCCGTTCTGTTGGGCGTAAAGCTCACTGGCTTTATCGCTATCACAGGGATCATACTCATAAGAAATTGACACTGGAATCACATTTAATTCACCTGTCGCGGCAGCAAATGACTGCTCAGAGTTTCTGGATAACGCAAGCATCTTCAATAGCGCCGTCTCTGTTTTATCTTTTCCATCCTTAGCCCGGCCCTCAGCCTGAGCAATCCAGATAGATACCTCCTCTTGACTCACGCTATGACGAATGTAGCGGGATAGCTTTTTTAGTGCTTCTAGCTTTTCTCTACGACCAGACAAAGAACGTTTCACAATAAAACTGCGATTAACCCTCATAAGATCGGAGGCGAAAGGTTTACTCAGTAAGTTATCACCAATGGCAATACGTACCGTATTTCGACCTACCGATGTTAGACCTAAACAGATAATGGCAGGATCCAGAGCTATGTCACGGTGGTTGCTCATGAACAAATAAGCACGATCTGAATCAAGACCCTCTAAACCGGAAAACGTATAGCACTCAGTACTTTTTTGTAATACATCGACAAGGCGGTTTGTCATATGATGCTGGAAGTCGATAATGGTCGACACATTTTTAGTCAATTTACGTAAACTATGACGTAAAAGAGGGCGAGCCAGTAAGTTAAAAATTCCAGGTAATATTTTGGTAAGGACAGGGAATTGGCGTGACAACAACAAATTCATCATTTCTGAATCGGCAATTAGCCGGGCCAATGCTGCAGGCACTTCACTATCGTTAAACGGACGAATATCGTCAAAATCATTCATTATGTCAGTCGACTAATAATTATTGTTATTTAGGGTGTGATGCGGTTCTGACGGGCATTGTACCAGCGAACTTCATAGGCAAAATCATCTACCTTATCGGCCACATCCAGCACTAGGGCAAACAAAGCCATGCGCACTAAGACACCATTGTCTGTCTGCCGAAAAATAGCTAGATTTGGGTTATTATCTAAGTCGCTGTCTAACTCATTCGCATCGGCTCGGGAATCTCTCGGCAGCGGATGCATGATAACCGTATTGGGCTGACAGTATTGAGTATAAATAGCTTGATTAAGACGAAATTTACCGCGATAAAGATCAGCTTCTTGCTTACTGGCGAATCGTTCTTCCTGAATGCGCGTAGAGTAGACAATATCAACATCAGCAATGCTCTGAGTCAGTTCATGAGAGATACTCACATCGACCCCGGCAGCACGCATTGACTCCACAATTGCATCAGGTAACGTCAGTTCTTTGGGTGAAACTAGCACCACTTTAATATTTTTATACAACGATAAGAGCTTACCGAGTGAATGTACCGTGCGCCCATGGCGAAGATCACCAATCATAGCGACACTTAAGCCATCTATATCACGTCCTTTGTCCGCCATTTCTTTACGAATGGTGTAAAGATCTAACAGCGCTTGAGTGGGGTGCTCGTTAGCACCATCACCGCCATTTAATACCGGCACACGACTCGACGCTGCAAAGTCTGCTACAGAACCTGGCTGAGGGTGGCGCATACATATAACGTCACTAAAGCCGGACAACACTCTCGCAGTATCTTGTAAGGACTCGCCCTTGACCAATGCAGAGTTTTCAAACCCAGCGGTCTCACGCACTTCACCACCCAGAAGGTTAAATGCAGACCCAAAGCTGACCCGCGTTCGGGTGCTTGCTTCGAAAAACATATTACCCAAAATCGCTCCTTCCAGAACTCTAGTCACTCGCTTGCGCAAAGCATAGGGTTCCATGTTATCGGCCACCGTAAAAACGCGATCGACATCTTCGCGCTGAAATTGGCTGATAGATAGAATATGTGCGCCGGTAAAGTTCAAGGGTTAACCTCGGTGCAATAAATGAGTATGGGGGATTTTAGCCTGTTTCGCCTCTGCACTCTAGTTTGATAGTGAAAATTCGCTATCAACCTGTAAAGTCCAGTGTTTCAGGGCATCAAGAATGGTCGCTTTTTGCAAGGAGAGGTCTCCCGCGGCTAACAATTGCTCAACTTCAGCCAACAGAGCATTAACCGTTAAATAGCCAGAACCCTCGTCATGTAACCGCCAGCGGCAAGTCTCTAACCAAACAGCCTTTTCCGCAACGGACAGAGAATCAGGGAAATAGCGGGCACGATAACTAAACAGTAACTGATTATAACGTTCATCTGAAAAATGAAATTGTTGCTTTTTAAAACCTTCACTAGTGGTGTTTCTCACCTCATCCAGCAAATAACGATCATTATTGGGTAAAAAACCATCATAAAGCTGCTGTTCAGCTTCGGGTTTTTTAGCAAACGTACGCTCGGCAAATACCGCATGAAGTTTATCGCGCAAATCTATCTGATTGAGCCTACGCCAATGCTCTTCACACTGCTCAACGTTGATATTCAGGCGTTTGGCTGCCGCGGTATCGATGAGCTTATGTGTGGTCACAACAGGGGCCTTATTGATGTGCACAACCTTAAGTGGGATACGCTGCTCACCGGCAGATAATTGATCGGCGGCAGTAAAGACTCGACGGGTAATGTCATCCGCATTCAGAGTTAACAGAGGTTCCGGGTCAGCCGATAAATCCACACAAATAATACCATTGCTATTAGTTGGGTGCATTGCCAGGGGCATCATTATTGCGCCATACATGTTGGCGCTTGAGAGCATTCCAGAGATATGAAAGAAAGGTTTGCGATGCGTTAAATCAAGCATTTCAGCAACCCTCTTTTTACTGCGATGATTCACAACATAATCAAACAATCGTGGGTGTTTTTGTTTCACCAACTTAGCCATGGCAATGGTCGCCGTAACGTCCGATAAGGCATCATGAGCAGCCTCATGAGCAATACCATTAGCTGCAGTGAGATGCTCTAACTTAAAACTTGGCCTCCCCGGTTCATGGTCTGTCCACTCTATACCCTCAGGACGCAGTGCCCGAGTCAGTCGCAACATATCCAAAATATCCCAGCGAGAATTACCGTTCTTCCACTCTCTTTGATAAGGATCATAGAAATTTCTGTACAGGCAATAGCGGCTAACTTCATCATCAAAGCGTATGCTGTTATAGCCGACCCCACAGGTACCCGGCAGTGATAATTGACGATGTATAGCATCAATAAACTCAGGCTCAGGAAGACCATCCTGCATTGCTAACTGGGGGGTAATGCCGGTTATCAAACAGGCTTCGGGAGAGGGCAAAATATCTTTTGCTGGCTGGCAATAAATAACCAGTGGCTCACCAAGAGGATTGAGGTCCTCATCGGTACGCAAGCCCGCAAACTGCGACGGCCGATCTTTGGATGGGTCGACCCCGAAGGTTTCATAATCATGCCAGTAAAAAGTGTTAGCCATAGCGTCACACGTAACTCATGTTGGTGATCCGGTAAAGGGCCCTATCGAAAGCTCTTTAAGGCGTAGGTATTACTCCCTCAGGAACAACAATTGGCGAAGGCTCAACGATTCGTTGATCTAAATCATAGAGTTTCTGAGTAGTTTGTCGTCTAAAACTGTCCATTGCTGCAATGGCATCAGCATTATCTGACTGCGCTCGATTAGTTTTCGCTAAAGACGCTTTTAACTGATTAATTTGGTCGACATAATCACGTAAATTCTGGTTAGCCGTGTTTAATTCCTCAGTCAGCGTCAGATAGTTTAGCCCTACGTCACTCACCGTAGCTCTATCTTTTTTAACCTTCTCACCTAAGGATTGAACCGATTTTTTAATGCTAAGTCGCTGCTTTGCCAAAAATGCGATATCTTTTTTATTATCGGAGATCTTTGTTTTGTTAATATCATTGGTGACACCCCAAAGCTTTCTAATTTCGCTCCAGTGCTTCTTAAGCTCATCACTGTGTTTACTAATATTAATCTGCATAGCCGCGCCCGATTGCGTGACTGACTCATCAGTGCTGCTCAACCGCGATTCAAGTAACTCGAAGCGAGCCTGCAGAGTTTCATGCTTGGTTGATAGCTGTTGATACTCAGACCAACCAAAAAAACCTGCTCCGATCAAACTAAAAAACGTCAGTAACACCAGCCACCTCATAGACCCGGACAGCCCATTAGCGCCCGCGCGTGATGTCGCGCTTGTTTTTGAATTTGCCTGATCAGCGCGTTTATCGGAAGTCGTGCGCCCAATCATATCGTCTCGTTCAGCGACAATCGGCGATCTTGGTTTTTTGTCCATGGTAACTATTAGTTCCTTGTTATCCGCTTTAGATTTAATACAACCACTCTACAGGCAATTATACGCTGTTATTGGCCATGATATAAAAACATCAGGCATAAAAAAACCGGTGCCTGTCAACAAACACCGGTTTTAACTGTCATTTCAGGCTTTATAGAAAGTTAAGAGCACCAATCATCACAGCAGTCAGTGCCAAGCTTGAGCCAATCACGCCTTTCACAGTCGTCATAGGACCCTGCTTACCCTTAAGACCATTAACTTCTAATGCGAGGATAATAACTAAAGCCACGGTCAGTCCTGTTCCGCCAACAGCAGTGCCGTAACCGTGTCCTGGGTAGTGTGGGCCGGCAAACATGCCAAATAACATTGGTGCCGAAAATAATGTGTTGGTACGTGATGCAAGCAACGCCTTGGCGCCGGCGGCAGCTTTATCGCCACCTTCAACAATCCCCAGCGCTATTTTTTGAGCGGGCCAGATAATCATCCAAACATTAGCCGCCATCAAGGTGCCCATGGTCGCGCCAACCACTATATAGTTATTGAGTTGACCGTAGCCATGCACCATGCCTAACAAAATAATACCCGTCACGAAGGTCCACATAGCACCCCATCGGAACCACCAAAGAGCACTGGGCGCTAATTTCGCTTTGGCATCAGCTAAACCTTCCGCTGTAGCCTGTTTAAAATAACCACCTTGAACAAAGTTAAAGTAGTAAAGCATTCCAATCCAAGTGATGCCAAACAAAACGTGGCCCCAGCGAGTCAGTAAATTAATAAATTCCATGGTCATCAGTGCATCCTCAAAAGTTAATACCCTTACAAGTCATGTAAGTATTATAGCGTTATTAGATTTTTTTATTGGATTAATTGCGATATTCAATCTAATAAAAAAATAGATATTAAGCAATCTTATGCACACATTGGAGCATGGCTTTATTTAAGGCAAAAAAAACCCCGCAACACAGTGCGGGGTTTTTGTTCAGACTAGGCTTACATCATGCCGCCCATACCACCCATAC
>FLMP01000124.1_pt1 | contig 20890 bp, 11 predicted proteins | sample 887161 | NCBI WGS metagenome assembly FLMP01 (sample SAMEA4017660, study PRJEB14154) | seawater metagenome
TGCTGACATCCGTTTCTTGGGTGCCAAACTCGACGGCATCGACGCGGACGCCATCGGCGCTGAAGAGGCCAATACTCTCCCCTGAACTGCTGAGTGAAAAGCTTGCGTGAAACTGGCCATTGCCGACCTCCTGTTGTTCGATGTCCCCATCAAGCCAGACAAAGAAGTATCCACCGGGCTCGATCACGGAATCTGCTGGGAAGGTCCAGCGACCGGGGATGTTCAAGTCGTCGGTCAGAGTGTATCCCGCAAGGTTGATGGCTGAATCTCCAGCGTTGAACAGCTCCAGCCAGTCTTCGAAGCGACCATCGGCCGGATCAGAAATCTCTGATTGGTTCGATGCCATCCATTCGTTCAGCACGATGTTGCCGCCCACCGGATCGATGTCGCCGGTGAACGTGACGGACAGGGACGCCGAGGAAAGTCCGGCCAGGTTGTCGAAGCGATCGAAGCCCTCGATGAGGATTTCGCTCTCCGCCTGGAATAGTGGGATCTGGATTTCCCATTCATTAACATCCGTCCAGACCGGTGTCACGGGCAAGCCGTTGACTCTAATGGTCTGCACCGAAACCGCTGCGCTGCCTCGGACGATCAGCGGAGAAGAGTCCGTTTCAAAATCGAACGTTGCCGGAGTGAGAATCTCAAACTGAGCTGCGGCCTGACTTGCGAGTTGTTGCAGGATGTAATTCCGGCGCTGCCCCATGTAGGATTTGATAGCAGTCGGAGGTTGAATCGAACCGCCGAAACTCGCCCTCAAGGCGTCAAACTTGGGGTCAAGGTAAGCATCGACACGGGCGGCGATCATCGGCCCGTTGGCTGCCTCTTCGAGGGTGCGCCAGTAGGCGCGGACGAACTCGGGATTTTGGTACATCCGGCCGACGATTTTCGGGTCGCCATTGACGATGGGGAACAGAGTGTTGGTGAGGGCAAAGAGCGATCTCGTGGCACCGTCGCCGAGGCCGGATCCGGATCCGATATCGAGATCCCACATCATCAGCTGCCACTGACCGTCAACGGGTTTGTAGGCGTACATGTTTTGCCCGTTCCCATAACCGTAGCTATCCCAGTTGCCCACGGTATGTTCGAAGGCAAAGGTTCTCATCCACTGCTCGATATCGAGGAGTGAACGGACCGATTGAGTGTAGGCCGCTCCGTCTTGGGTATCGAGGGTCTCCACCAACTGGAATATGCTATCGAACCGATTCACGGAATTGCCGATCGCCTGCGGTGCCCAGTTCCAGCGGTAGCTCGCGGTGCGATGACTCCCCCCGGTGTCGGTGAAAGGTTGCAGGGTGGCAGCTTCTGTCGCCGCGAGAACCAGATCGGTCGAGGCGTCATTACCCTCGTATCGGATCTGCGTTTTAAAAAGCTCGCCGTCGCTGTCTCCCGGAAACCATTGCCGCAGCATGTCGGAGCTCGGTCTCTGGGTGTCTTCCATGACAGTTCCCCGGCGCACCCCGTTGACGATCACAGTCACGTAGCGGCGATGGTTGAATGGGAGGCCGAGTTGCGACGCCAGCCAGTAGGCGAACTGCTCGTGCTGGGCGGTATTGTCAGGTGTCCCGGTCAGGCCCGGCCACGAAAGAATGATCTTGGATGCACCGAGGAAGAGCTCGTCCCCGGAAAACCGGCAGGAGTAGTCGCATGGCCGACCGGTGGGACCATCGTAGTCGGGGCTGTTGAAGAAGCTGCCCGAGTAGGTTGCGCCGACATTGTAGATGGCGCGTTCTCCATTGGAGATAAAGGTCACATCGAGTGGCAGGTTGCTCGCCTTGGCCCGAGAACCTGCAATCCATTTACGGTGGGTGTCCCGCGTGAACCAGAGACGGTAATCCCCGAACCCGTTCGTCGCCGCGCCGTCTCCAAATCGGACAAGGCACTCTTGCTCCGGCACCTCTTCGGGAAATGTCCGAGCAGTGGGCGATAATTGGTGGCTGTCCATCGCTTCCACGGAAAACGCAACCATGTGCCCGGTGGATTGCCCGGGAATAGTGCCGGAAAAAATTCCGTCGTTGGCCCATTTGTCCGGAGCGATTCCATCGTCTACCATTTCAATAGCACCGGTAGCACCACCGCTGATGTCGACTCGATAGTTGAGGGTAACCTCTCCCACTCCGTCCGGATCGCTGACGGTGGCAGTCACCGTAACGGATTCGGAGGCATCGGGCAGAACGGGTGAGTGCGAGACCTCGCGAATCACCGGAGGAGCATTTTCCTGCCACCGGCTGTTGCGCAATCCAGGCGATCCCAGGTCTGTCGGCAGCTGCGCCGTACCGACCGCTTCCATGTAGTTTCCGTGCAGCCGGAGCAGAATCTCGGGATGCCCACGCAACCAGCGGATTTTGGCGCGCACGCTTGCTTGTCCGGGCGTCGCCAGCCCGCTCAAAATTGTCTGCCGGATCCGATTCGAATGGGTGTCGCCGCGGCCGGGAGATCTCACCAACAAGGCCCGGCTGTCGTTGCCTTCACCCGGAGCATCGACGTAGATCGACCCTTCATGGTTTCCTTGAAATACCCAGTTGGCTGTCGATTCGAAATCGCCGTTCCTCACCCGGTTGCTTGATCCCGGTCGAAAAAGTTCGACGTCATCGACCAGCATCTCTCCCGCGCCCAGCAGCATGATCTGGAACGATCTCGGCGTGAGACCGAAGATTCTGGTGATGTCTTCAGTAACCTCCACATCGGTCCATTCGGATTTTTGCGATTCATCGCTGTCTGCCCAGTTCGCGGCGAGGTCGTTGTTGCTGTGTGGATCGACCAATTCGAGGCTGCTACCACCACCGTCCGCCCACCGGCTCAAGCGGCTTTCATCCTGATAACTGACCTCGTCAACCAAGAGGAGTGGGGTCTCCGCCGGATCCACGGGGACTTGCCAGCCCGCTGGTCGCAAGAGTTGTAAGGACTTGCCACTGTCGGACAATTTTCCTTCATAGTTTCCGATCGAGTTTGCGACATTCAGGTGGGGATGACTTTGTCTGAGCCGGGCCACGTCTTTGGCGATGACGAAGTAGCCGGAGGATGGAATGGAGGCGCCTTCAGGAAATGTAAAATTGATTCCTCCGGCAACCTGCCACCCGCCGAGATTGACCGGATCTGGTGTCCGATTGAAGAATTCGAGGTACTCGTCTTCGGCCAAGCCCGAGATCGGATGAAACATGATTTCGTTGAAGACGATCGTCGGCTTGATGGCCGGGCCGTTTTCGGATCCGGAGGTAGCGTTTGCCAGAACTTGCCAGTTTTCGGATCCATCGGGAACCCGTCCAAAACTCGTTCCGACATCGTTTGGAAGATAGCGAATCGCATCGATTACTCTGGTGCCGTCCGGATTCGTTAGCCCGAGGAGGATCTGCCCTCCATCGAGCAGCAGGTCGGGGGCCTGTGCCTCGACCACGAGTCGCTCACCAGGCGCGAGACTTGTGTCTGGCTGGATCACGAAGGCGGTGTCGCGATTCACCGAGAGTCGCGCCCCCCCGATCTCGATTGTTGTCTTACCGCGATTGAATATTTCGACAAAACCAGATCCAACCTGAGTTGGATGACCACCGACCTCATTAATTACCAACTGGCTCCGAGGATCTGGATCTGGCTCTTCGGCGGCTCCCGGGGAACCATCGATCGAGCTGCTTGCGGCCCAGGCCATTGGGTTTGACTCACCATGTGAGGGGCGAGCCAGGACCAGGGAATGGCCGAGACCATCGGCAGCGAGTGGCCAGGGCGAACCATCCATGTAGGACACTTCCAGCAACAAGGCTCCACCGGGATTGCGAAGCCGCAAGGTTTCCCCTTCGTTAGAGAGCTGGCCCTCATAGGGGCCCAGCACATTCTCGATTCCAAAGACGGCTTCCACCGCAACTGGAGCTTTTGCCACAACGAGTAATCCACCCGCAGGGATAAGCGTGTCTGCGGGAAATTCGTAGTCCACGGCACCCGACAGGCGGAATCCGGAAATGTTCTCCTCCCACGGCTGCGAGTTGTGGAGCTCGATAAATTCACTTTCTATCCCATCTGGTTTCGCCTCCGGATGATACATAATCTCGGAAATGACAAGCGCGGTTCGTCGGCTGGATGGCCCCAGTGATTCACTTGCCACAATCACATTACAGAGGAAGAAAACAGACGTCGCAACGAACCTGATCGCTACGAGTTTGGAGCTGATAATCATTGCTCGAAACTAGCGCAACTGAGCAGAGATTAAATCCTAAAAATCGGTCAAGAAGTTCCGCAAAATGCCCCTTTCAATGCTGCTGGAATACAATATTCCTAATAAAATATGCCATTCATGTCAGGCATTTTTAATCCAGTCCGCCCGGGAATTGTGGAGGATTCCATGCTTTATGAATGGAGTGGGTATGGCTAAGCGACGGGTGAAATTCGTCGGGCGCGGCGCGGGCTTTGCAAGGCGCTGAGCCCTCTGCGAAGTTCTTGGGAGGTCAGATTTTTGGCGCGCTACCGATTGTTTTTATATCACGACGGTATGTCGATTGAGCCTGACCCGAGCCTGTCTCCATTTCAGATCGAAAGTAGGTCGCCGGAGACACCCCTAAATTTCTTTTTCACGATAAGCTTTCCATGGACCGCTCGGCAATCGCCCTGGTTTCTCATTTGTGACAAAGCAAAACCTTTCGACTACTGACTCAAATTGTCTCACGTTAACCCCTGTCTCCAATATGAATTCCAAGCACCCTCAAATAACCGAAGGCGTTGGTGTCATGTCAGGCACCTCATTGGACGGGCTGGATTTGGCGCACTGTCGCTTCGAGGAGAACTCTGAAGGTCAAGTAATCTGGAAGATTGTCTGTGCAGAGACCATCCCTTTGCCTGACTCTTGGAAGAAGCGACTTTCACAACTCCCTGAATCGAATGCCGCAACCTTTGCTCGCACCGACGTTGAATTGGGGCATTTCATCGGCGAACAGGTGGCTAAATTTGTGCAAGGTCACCAGCTTTCTCCGGAATTTGTGGCGAGTCATGGACAGACGGTTTTTCACCAACCTGATCAGGGATTCACGTCGCAGATTGGCGATGGGGAAACTCTGGGTAGCCATCTGTCGTGTCCCGTGGTGAGCAATTTTCGAAACAAGGATGTGGCATTGGGAGGACAGGGGGCGCCGCTGGTTCCGTGTGCGGAACGAGCTTTGTTTCCAGAGATCGATCTCTTTCTCAATCTCGGAGGCATCGCCAATATTTCGATCGGTGACTCCGCCTTCGATGTTTGTGTCTGCAACATGGCCCTTAATTGGTTGGCGTCACGGAGCGAACCCTCTCTCGATTACGACGCCAATGGCCAAATGGCCGAAAAGGGCGCAGTGTCCCAGGATCTCCTGGAGGGACTCGAGTCTATCGAGTGGTATCAAACATCTCCACCTCGTTCGCTGGGAGCAGAATGGTTTGAAGAGCAGTTACTGCCGATCCTGAACGATCCCTCACTCTCAATCGAGGACCGGCTGGCGACCTATTGCCGACACATCGCTTTACGGGTTCGTGATTCCTTGAAATCCAGCCAGGCAGCCGGTGAGATCCTGATTACCGGGGGAGGGGCGAACAATCTTTACCTGTTCAACGAATTGAAACACGAGTTCGCTTCCATCGGTGTGTTGGTGCAAGTTGAAGTGGACTGTCAGGTGATCGATTTCAAGGAGGCCTTGTCTTTTGCCTATCTGGGTTGGCTGACATTACAAGGTAAGTGCAACACCATGCCCAGCGTCACGGGTGCCCGAAGGGCCGCCGTTTCTGGAAGCATTCACTTGCCATCAGGGGGTGGTTTCCACTTGAGTCAAAACCTTGTATGAATGGGTATTTGGTGGCCTTTGGCATGATTGGGGCGTCTCTGTCTGGCGTGACCTTTATCTCGGTGCCGCAATTCTGATTCTGATAAACTTCCAAATTATTTCCGACCAAGGCCCCAGCGATGGAAATGGAGAAAAAGACATCAGCGACATCTTAAGAAATACTCACGAATACAGTTGCTGGCATCCGAATCGTCATATTTAAGGGGTAATTAAGATCTTATGGACATCAAAGCACCCTGTATCTCATCAACCATCGATGAGCACGGCCCAATTCATGTTTACCAAACAAGAACCGGCCTAATTCTCAGCTTTGATGGGAAGATTTATCAGAGCTACATGAAGCTCAAAAATGTGAATGGATTAGCGCTTGATTACACTCAGGCAATGATGACCGGTTTGCTATTTATCCCCGTCGTGGAAACCGCCACGATCATGGGGCTGGGCGCAGGCTCAATGGTGAAGAACCTGCTCAGTAGCCTATCCGACTTGAAGGTGCACGCGGTTGAATACCGTAAAGAAGTGGTGAAGGTCGCGAAAAAATATTTTCACGTGCCCGATACAGATCGCCTTGTCATTCATATCGACGAGGCTGCGAACTATCTCAAAAATACCGACGTAAAAAGCGACATCATCTTTTCAGATCTCTACAGCTCGGAAGGGATGGATCCGCACCAAGTGCACTCATCTTACTTGCGCGATTGTAAAGATGCCCTCAATCAACATGGTGTCCTCGTACTTAATATCTGCCATACGGCACTGAAATCACAGGAAGAGGTAGATGGATTACTCGCACTCGAATTTGAAAATCGGCTCCTCAGTTTCGAAGTAGAAGGAGGCAACACGGTCGTAATCGCCTTCAAAAATGAGATTCCCTCGATCACAAGAGAGGAACTGCTTGCGAAAGCGCAATGCTTGCAGGTGAAGATGAACATTGAGCTGGAGCCTTATGCCCAACGATTCTGCGATGCGCAGGATTTATGAGGGCAACCGTTTAGAGGCCTTAGGGTGCCAAGCTATCCTGTTTTCTAGTCAGTCGGAGCCAAGGTCTTGCTCCATTGAGGGTGTTGGGTTATTCAGCGGGCCTTATCGACCTTATTTTCACGCTCTTGAGTCAAACCCTGTTCAGGTGTGTGAAGTGAAATCGAACACTGAAAAGGTAATTTACGAACCGTCATGAAAACGGGGTGAGTTCCATCATGAAGCAGAGAAAACGGGTCATCGAAAATGAGTGGAAAATTAGAATTGTTAGCGCCCGGTGGTGATGTTGAAGCCATTAAAGCCGCCATTGTCGCTGGAGCCAACGCTGTCTATTGTGGGCTGGATGCCTTCAATGCGAGAAACCGGGCCTCTAACCTCTCCATGGATGATCTCTATGGCGTCACTAGGCTTGCTCATCAATACAACTGTGAAGTCTTCCTGACTCTCAATGTAGTGATTCTAGAGCACGAAGTTCCAGTCCTCGTGAAGTTGTTAAACCAGGTTGTGAATAGTGGGATTGATGGCCTGATTGTCCAGGACATGGGTGTCTTCAATATTGTGAAGAAGTATTTTCCGACTCTTCATATTCACGCCTCGACTCAAATGACGACTCACAATGAAGGGCAAATCTTATTTCTAGGGAAACTTGGGGCAAATCGGGTTAACCTTTCTCGGGAATTGAACCTTCCTGAAATCACGAAATTGACGGCCCTGGCCCATGAAAATAATATTCTGACCGAGGTCTTTGTCCATGGGGCTCTTTGTATCGCGTTTTCTGGACAATGCTATTCGAGTTCAGTGAGCGTGGGGAACTCTGGGAATCGTGGTCGTTGTAGCCAAGCTTGCCGCGATAAGTATGAACCCACCGCGGCCGGAAATGAGTATCCCCTCAATTTAAAAGATAATTCAGCGATCTTTGAACTTCCGCAGTTGATCGAGGCTAAGGTCGATTCTCTTAAGATTGAGGGTCGTATCAAAGGGGCTCACTACGTTTATACCGTCACTGATACTTGGCGAAAGAAGATCAATCGCTTTGTCGAATCGGGAGAGATTTCTGGTGATGATTCAAACTTAAATAAAGTCTTCAATCGAAGTTTCACCAGTTCATTCCTCACGGGAAAGCTTTCCAAGGACATGTTCATCGATAGTCCGAAAGACTATAGTGCCAAGCATGCCCTTGAGAAAAGTGGAGCGATTACTGAGCAAGAGCGTCAAGGGGTTCAACAAAATCTCTATAATGAGAAACAGGCTCTCGGCGTCACTCTTGCTGATAAAGTAAAAGGCCTGAATATCGACAAGGCCAACTTGGTAATCTCAATCAAAGCCGAGCTCGGTGAGAAGCTGGTTTTCGCGGCCCAAACAGGGGGGAGAGATTTTGTCGTTACTTCAACTTCCCTTCTGCGCCCATCCAAAGATTCCTCGATTACGGCGGACCTGCTGACGAAGCGTTTGAAAAGTTTTAATAACGAAAGTTACCTCTTAACGGCGGTCGACGTCTCCCTTCTCAATGAAGGCTTAGGTGTTCCGTTTAAAGAACTCACGGCGATGAAGAGTGAGCTGGCGTTTGTTCTGAACGGATCGGTCGAGCTTGTCCCCCCGGTCGAAGTCCCCAAGCTTTCGCAAAATCCCAAAGTGGAAGCGTCTCCAAAACTCTCCCTTCTCATTAGTGATGAAAGAGATGCTCATCTATGTGATGTGACTGATGCGGACATCTACTTTAAAATTCCAGAAAGCTTGAAAAAGGGCTGTAATAAATACAGCGAAATTCTTCTTAGAAACCCAAGGTTCATTCCCTGGTTTCCGGCCGTGCTGATCGGGAAGGATTATCTTGAAGCCGTCAGGATTTTGGAATTAACAAAGCCAAAGAGAATCGTCACTAATAATTCAGGCGTGGCCTATAAGGCCTTTGAGATGGGGGTCGAGTGGATAGCGGGGCCATTTCTAAATACAACAAACTCCCATGCTCTGATGGAGATGCAGGAGGCTCTTGATTGTAAAGGCGCATTCATTTCAAATGAGATCAATCGTCATCAAATAAGGAATATTAGACGTCCAAAAAAATTCAAACTTCTCTATAGCATCTATCATCCAATCTTGATGATGACTTCTCGCCAATGTTTCTTCCAAAGAACCGTGGGCTGTAAAAAGGCGGCAATTGAAGATGACTGCATGTTGAGTTGCACAAAGGCCACCACGATTACGAATGTCAAAGGAATCTCTTTTGCGGTAGATAAGCAAAAAGGGGGCTACCCGAGTATCTACAATCACGAACAATTCTTAAATCTTGAAGCGGTGAGAGATTTTTCTGATCTCTTTGATGAATTCTTTATTGATTTGACTGATATTGGCTCGGGATCAAAAGAGAAGTTGGATAAAGTAAGACTTGTTCGGGAATTTGAGAAGTTCCTTGTTGATGAGGATCAAACAAAAAAAGCCCTCTATGACATGGTGGAGGTGAAAACAAATGCTCAATACGTGCAGGGTCTTTAATTCAAAAAGGTTGATGGTATCCCGGCATGATTCCCGTTTTGATAAACCAAATTTGCTGACTCTGAGGATTCTTGAAAACCTGCCTCCGCCGGGTGTTTTGTGAGTCAACGGAAAGCGATGGTCATCGTGTCGAACATGGGCCCGGACCTGACAATGTTTTTTCGAGTGCTGGCGTCAAGACAACCTTTTGTGAGCTGCTGCTGGGCGCCGCCACTTTCCCGACCAGTGTGGGGAGGAGAGCACATTCTCTTATTCGACTGGTGGGAATTTTCTTTTGAGTGGCGTCCTTGACGGAAGCCGGAGAGGGGGAGAGCAGGGGGAATTCTATGTGAAGCTACTCTTTCACCGCATCTTCAACGGAGATCGTAAACAAGAGAGCTAGCGAGGCCCAGCTTCCCGCTGCCATTGAGATGAACTGATCCTTCTTGTGAGGGTAGCCACTCTCGTAATAGGTCTGAAACGGCTTGCTGCGACTGCGCACGTGCCACGAGCCGTCTTCTTTTTGTGTCTCTAACAAATACTTGACCCCCCGCTGGTAAACCGCGTCGTCGGCCTTCATTCCGCCACCTTGGTAGAGAGCGTAGAGAACCGAACCTGTTGCATAGGCATCGCTCTCCATCGTTGGAAGTTGGGCCCATCCGCCATCCTTTTGCTGTGCTTCGCGTAGCGTCTTCAGTGATTCCTTTATCACTTTTTGATCCGCCTTCAAATGATCCAGCGCCAATAGGTGGAAGACGCGATCCTCAGTTTCTTTTGCTTCGGATTTGAGCAACCACGCCAGGGCCTTCTTCTTCCGAACCGCAATTTTTTCGGCCTGCTCCACTGTTCCAAATCCGTCCACACCCTTGAGCGCCAGATACGTTGTGGTGAAGGCGCTCCTCTCGGTAGGTGGACGATTTCCGTTGCTGGGCCAGCGTTCGGCCTTTTGGTCGTGGACGAGATACCCACTGACGTATTCGGTCACCTCATTCGGCTTCCACCCTGCCTGCCGAAGGGACCACAGCGCGTAACCGGCCCGGGTGTATCCGCCGCCCTGCCCCTTTCCTTCCAGATACCGTTTCTTCCCTCGCGCTAAATCCGTCAAGGTGTGCTTCACCTGCGCTTTAAAGTTTTTTTCGTCGATGAGAAATCCTCGACGTCGCGCTTCCACGAAAGTGACCACCGGCATCGCGTGGCCATGACAGGTAAAGCAACGATTGTGCTCACTTGCGCCCGCGGTGGTCTTTTCTAGCAGAAGGATCGACTTTTCGATGGCAGACCTCACCACTGCTGGATCTGGACTACTCGTATCCGCCTGAAGGCTGGCTCCTCCTATCAAGCCACCCGATAGGCACACGATCACAGACATCTTCATCTTCATCAGAACTGATTCTCGGCTCATTCTCTATCGCTTCTCCATCGTTTTTTTTAAAGCCTCTGGCGCATCGTGGTATTCTTTGAGTGTAAAAAATAAGCCATCAGAACACTATTTCCCGAGCGTAATGAGAATCTCCGTGACGAATTCTTCCTGCTTCCACGCGCCCGCGTGAAGCGTGAGACCGAGCCGGACAACGACGAGTTTTTCTTCGGGGATGATCGCCACGAATTACCCCTCGTGGCCCGGCACCGAATATTTGTGGTGCCGCTGGGGTATTGGTAGTGAGAACGCGGTGCATGAATGAGCGGTTTGGCGGCGGCATATCCGGACGCATCACCGCTGTGAAAGGTCATCGTGGGCTCTCCGAGATGCTTCTAGCGGGTTCCTTTGTGTGAATAGGGCGGCTCCTCTTAAAGTTCTACTTGTTCAAGAAGAGTTCACTCTGCACAACCAGATGAACCAGGTCGCGGAGGCGGTTCCCGTTCTGCTTCATTTCCGAGACGATCCGGTTTACTTCGCCTCGATCATCGGCTTCAAGCAGACGGCCGGTAGCATAGGCCAACATTTTCTCGGTGAGGCAGTGCACCACTTGTGGTTCGCGCTCCAGAAGCATCGCTTTGAATTCGACGAGATCTTTAACCTCGCGGCCGTTCGCCATGATCGCGGCGGGATCGATTGGCGCTACCTGTTTGGCTTTCTTGTCGATCTTCGGATAGTGGTCCCGCCACCGCCCGATCGGGTCAAAGCTTTCCAGCGCGAAACCCATGGGATCGATCTTCTGGTGACAACTACTGCAGACCTGCTGGTTACGGTGCATTGCCATCTGTTCCTTCAAACTTTTCACTCCACGGAGGTCTGGCGAGAGAGGTTCGACATCGGGTGGTGGAGGGGGTGGGGGAGTGCCGAGAATGTTTTCGAGGACGAACACGCCGCGGACAATCGGTGAGGTGTCGACTCCGTTGGCGGTCATGGTCATGATCGCGGGCATAGTCAGCAGTCCGCCACGTCGCTGATCTTCCAAGGTCACCTTGCGCAAGTTCTCTCCAACGACCTTTTGCTTGTAGATCAATTCACCAAGGAGGTTGTTCATAAAGGTGTAGTCGGAATCGATGAAGTCGCGGATCGAACCGTTCCGCTCAAGGACGTCGCGGAAGAACGCGTCGACCTGGGGGATGAGATAGTCCTTCACGCGGAAGTAATGCCCATACGGTCCTCTCTTATCGGGCTCCATGCGTCCCAGCTCGTAGAGCTTCAACCAGCGCTCGGGGAAATGGCGGCCAAAGGCTGCGGCCTTCGGGTCTTTTAACATCCGCTCAACCTGTCGATCCAATTCTGCCCGATCCGACAGTTCGCCTGCACGGGCGAGCTTCATGAGTGCTTCGTCGGGCATCGACGACCAGAGAAAATAGCTCAGGCGCGAAGCGAGGGCGAAGTCGTCGAGCTTGCCGGGATTCTGTCGAAGATAGACGAAGTCGGGCGAACAGAGTATCGCGGCGTAGGCACCTTTCATCGCTTGCTGGCGCGAATTTCCGTCGGCCTCCAGCTGTGCCGCGAGATTGACATAGGGCTCTACTTCTTCGGGTGCAACCGGTCGCCGGTATGCCCGCTCGGCGAAGGAGCGAAAGAGTTTTTTAAAGTCTGCCTCTTCGATGTTACCGGTTCCGTAAAGTGCAGTGTGACTCTTGGGTGGCCACTGGCGGGAGACGGGCTCGATCCGGAAGCCGTGTACGCGAAGGGTCGGGCCGAGATAGCCTTTTCTAAATAGCGCCTCCGCGGCGGGCTTCTTAAACCCTTTTTGTTTCCGGTCAATCTTCTCATACTCCTCGGGATACCATTGTTCGAGCAGGACGTGGAAGGCGTTGTGTTTGAAATGTGGACCATTTTCCCACCCAATCCAGGCGCTCCATGGATCGTCGATCCAAGTCTCGAAAGAGAATGTCCGCTTCTTGCCATCACCGGGCAGAGTCCAGTGCTTGACTCGATGGTGTCGTGCTCCGCGTTTATGTTCGAAGCGCTCCAGATAGAGTCCGACTTCGAAGGGTTCATCGAGGTTCGTTCGTCCCTGGTGAACCAGCTTCCCTTCCTGGACGGTCCAGTTTCCCCACGCACCCTCCTTCGGATTGTGGGCGGAGACCTCAACGCTGATCCGATAGTTTGCCGGTCTGTGAATTCCACTGTGATATTTGTCCGGTCCGATCCGGTTGTAGCGATCCCAGCGCTGAAACACCTCGTCATAGGGATCGCCCTGCGAGCGCTGATACTTGCTGAGGCTATCGCCCAACAGTGATTTCACGGAAATGGGTGCGGTGAAAGTCTCCGCCTCGAAGGGCTTCTCGGGCTTGTTATGCGTCGCCATCTCGATGGTTTCCTCTGCGGCGGCGATCAGCATTTTTAGCAGGAAGTCGGACATCACCAACTCCTGGCCGATGGTGTCGAAACCCTCCGCCTCCTCGTCGTCCTGAAAACTCCGCGTTGGTTCGATGGTCTTCTGCGCAGTGATGCCGTTGCCGTTGAAGTCGTAGAGCCCTGAAGCGACGGTGGGTTCGAAATCCGGATGCTTGAGGTAAAACAAGTCCCGCAGCGTGTTGCGGATTTCGAACTTGTTCAGGCGCCGGATCACCGCCTGGCCTCCGGTGCTTTTCCGCGCTTTGTAGGCTTGCTGGAGCAGAGGTGTCAGGCTCTCAATCACCTTCGCTGTTTCCTCGGTAGGCGGTTGCGTTTTCTTCTTCGGCGGCATCTCACCCAAGTTGAGTTGATCTAAAATTCCCTGCCAGATTTCAAGGGTATTTAGATCAGTGAGATTAGTCCCAAGAGTGTCGTAGCGGTAGTCACCCTTCTGTTTTTTAGCCCCGTGGCATTCGAAACAGTATTGCTTGAGGAATGGTTGGTGGGATGACAGCGATTGGTCCGCACGCGCCACTTCACCGCAAGCAAGCAGTCCCGTTAGTAAGCAGAGTGTCGTTCGTCGCATCATATTTACTTTACTTTTTTTCGCCAACCGGAGGAGCTTGGGCATTGGGTGAAAAGTCCAGCGCTCGCAGGAAAATCCTTTCGGGCGCTCGGGCGAGAATCTTCCCGTCGCTTTCGGACTTCCGCTTCGCTTCTTTCCACGCGGGATTTGCGGCGAAGGCTTTCCAGTTTGCGTCCGCCTGGATCCGGCTAGCGTGATGAATGAGGTAGATAAGCGTGTTTGCTGAATCCGGAGTGTCGAATGGCGTCCAGTAGCCGACGTTATTCATACCATGTTGCTTGAAAATCGAAACAGTGTGATTCTGAAAACGCTGGTTGAGGCGTGCGAGCTTGTCCGGATTCGTGACATAGGTGCGGAGCTCGAAGACCCCATCTGCTTGATCAATCTCGTCGCTAACCTGGGCCGAGTATTCGGTCTCTTTCATGAAGATACTGGTTGGTTTTTCCGCAAGCAGCCCTTGAAACTCCGGTTGGTCGAGCACGGCGTCCCACGCCGGGTCGTTATTGAACCGGGTCCAGTTCTCATAGGCGGCATACCGCGATGGATGCTTTAAAATGTAGATGAGGCGGCGACGTTTCTTCGCTGGCCCCTCGGTGGGCCTCCAATAGCCGATCGCTTCCAGTCCATGCTTTTTGAAAATTCGGTCGGTGTGCTCACGAAATCGTTTTTCCAGATGTTGCAAGCGATCTTCGTTGGCGGAATAGATTCGCAACTCGTAGACTGGGCCTTCCATCAGACGTTGGGTCGGTTTTGGTTCCGGCTCGGGCGGTAGGGCATCGCGAGCAAGTTTAGAGCCTAGCACCACCGACTCAGGGGCGTGGAAGATCCACGCCATGTTGTCGGAGATTTTAAAACTGGCATCGTGACCTGCGATGTAGATTTCGTCATCGCCGAAGGGTGATTTACAGAAGGTGCGCGGCGAGACCAGTAGTTGCTTCCCGACCTCGTAGCGATTGTTCACCTCCAGCACACGATAGCTCCGGTCAGCCCGCCGCACGGCATAGGGCGCCCCGGCATAGAGGGCGCTGCCCTTCCAGCGGAGATGGTTTTTCGGACCGCGGATATTTCCTTGGAACCCGATGATATGCACGGTCTCACCTGTCGCCGGGTCAGTGAATGGATAGATCATGTTGTGCGCGCCGAGCGTGTAGGTGACTTCAACTCCGAGGTGTTCCCTCATCAGATCAATGATCCGCACTTCGTCATGCAGCGTGTAGCCGCCCTTGCCATCGGGATCGAGTCGCTTGACTTCGCTGGCGGAACGCCCGCCCGGCGCCCAGATGAAGAGTAGCGAATCGCCCGCGCCATTCGGGTTGGGGACACGGGTCAGTCCGCGAATGCCACCCACATCGGTATCGGTGTCCTCGAACAGTTCGAAAATTTCGCGGTAGCGTGGCCGCTCGCCATCCATGCGTTGATAGATCGAATCGCCTTCGGAGAAAAAGAGCGAGCCGTTGGCCTGAATAATGCCCAGGGGGCGTGTCCGGAAGCTTCCATCAGTAAGGAAGGGATGCTCCAGGTTGCGGTCCCAACGTATTTGGCCGGGGGTTGAGGGATCGTAGACTCCGGAGATGATTCCGGGATTTCCAAGAGACATGAAGATTCGCTCTGTGCCGGTCACCTTGTCGCGGTATACCTCTATGTCACGGGGCACCCAGCGCACCCCTCCGGCACTCGAACCGTGCCTCACCAAGGTGTGCGTCCACTTTCCGGAGGCGTCGTCGCGCACCCACGCCGAAACGGCTCCACCGCGCTCGAAGTTCGCGCCCGCCGCCATTACCAGTAGGGTCTCGGGTTGGTCTAGTTTTTCCCCCTCCGCATCACGGGTGAAGGTGACCGATTTTAGGATGTTGCCCTTCATGTATTCGAGGCCGAGATCGTCGTTCGACTTGCCCATGTCCAATTCGACCTGCCATTGCGCCTCCGGGGCATCGAGTCGCAATACCTGCGCCGATTGTCGCTGCCCCTCCGGTGGGATGACCCAATGGGCATCGACCCAGTAGCCGTTGGATGCGAAGAGCATCCCTTTGTGTGAGGCGAGGTGCATCATCTCGGAACCTCCCGCCCAAGCCCCGTTGGCGTCCGGGTAACCCGCATCATAACTTTGAACCCAACACGCAGTTGGCTCGGGTTCGGCTGCCCCGCAAATGAGAACTTGTGGAAGGATCCCAGCGGCAATCGCCACCGCAATGAGCAGAGTATGCGGCCTTGATTTTTTCTTCAGGAATCTTGTCATTGCTCGTTCGAATGTCGTCGCATCAAATTCAAGCCCACTCGAGTCCCGTAAGTGTTCCGGTGCTGGTGCCGAACTGGTCCACCTCCAAGCCGAAATTTTGCAGCATGGACAGCAACAAGTTGCACGCTTTCACCCGTTCGGTTTTCCCCTCGGGCATGGCACGGTGATCGCCTAGTTTAAATCCACCACCGGCGAGGACGAGTGGCATGTTCTTGCAGGAATGAGTTCCTGTCGCCATGCCACAACCGAAGAGGATCATCGTGTGATCGAACAAGGTGCCGCCATTGATGGTATCTTCTTTACCCTTCAGTAGTTCGATGAGGTAAGCCATTTGTGCGATTTGATTTCCTTCGATGAGTTTGAGCGCTTCGGTTTTCTCGGGGAGTTCCCCGTGATGTGAGAAGCCGTGATAGCCGCCCTGCAAACCGAAGTCGCCATTGGCAAACCCGCTGGAGAGAGTCATGATCCGGGTCGAGTCGGTTTCGATCGCTAGGGCCATCAGTTCCATCATGATCTTCATTTCATCAGCGGTCTGTTGAGAAGGACGTGGTTCGGTCATCTCGGTTTTCGGCTTGGCCTGATCAAGCCAGGGCTGCTGCTGATCGATCTTTTTTTCTAGGCCTCGCACGGAATCGAGATACTCGGCAAATTTCTCTTGGTCCTGTTTTCCCAGCTCCCGGTTCACGGCCTTGGCTCTCTCCAGCACCGTGTCGAGAATGCTGCCATGTCGTTGCAGTCGCAAGCGCTCCTGTTTCTTTGCCTCCGCGGACTCCTCAAGGAAGAGCTTGCGATACATCGCGGTGACATCGATCGCGGGCACCTGCACTCCGGTGCGCGTGAAACTGGTCTGGTTGGATTCCTTCACCTTAAGTGTCATCGACGAATAGCGCGTAGCCGCTCCGACGAACTCGGCCGCCCTCTGGTCCATGCTGATGTTTCCTTCGGGGAAACTTGAGGCCATGTCCGGTCGGATCCCGTTCAAAAACGTCGGCACACAGGCATGCCCACCCGTGAGGCCGTGATCGAGGTTGGAGAAGACGGAGAAATCCTTCCGGTGCTTTTCCAAGGGCCGCAGGGTCGGCGGAAGCACATAGCCGCGTCCTGCCTCGGTAGGAAAGAATGCCTTCTGATAGATCCCGTAGTTGTTTGACAGGCAGACCATGCGCTTCACTGATTTTTTGCCTTCGGCGGCACGAGCGAGTGGCGTGAACGATTCCATCATCGGGAGGGCGATCGCGACTCCTCCGGCGTGCAGGAAATTTCTTCGGGTCAGTTGGGTTCGCATGGGAATTACTGTTGAGGTTTGCCTATTGTGGACGGAATTGGAGGAGGAGCCAATCAAGAACGAATACCCGGTTCATTCCTTTGTTTTATCGTGAAATACGATGAATCTTGTTCAATTTTTTTGGTCCCGTGAAAGATTGGAATGTCACCGCTGCGAAACGGGATGAAACCTTTCCTACACGGTGATCGTTATTTATTCTAGCCATGATGCCCCCTCCCCAGTAGCGATAGACCGTTATGAAGAGCCCTAATTTTATCAGGATTCCGTCCGGGGCCTGTGTCGCTGCTCTCACCGTGTTCGTTGCCGGACTAGCATCGGCTGAAGAGGGATCTCCTGAATTCGATCTGCGGGGGCTCTCAAGTCCGGAAGCAGTGACAAAGGATTCTGCCAAACCTGTCTCGTGGGCGCCGGGCGCGTTGCCACCGGAGGAAGCTGTCAAAGCGCTGATGCCGGGTGATGGTTTGGCGATCGATTTGGTACTTGCCGATCCGCTCATCGAACAGCCCTTGTTTTTGAATTTTGATGCACGTGGCCGGATGTGGGTGGTTCAATACCGCCAGTACCCCCACCCCGCCGGACTCAAAATTGTGAGCCGGGATAGCGTGTGGCGGAATGTTTATGACAAAGTCCCGCCGCCTCCTCCGCATTCACCGGGATCACCTTTTCGAGGGGAAGATAAGATTACGATCCACGAGGATACCGACGGGGATGGCACTTACGACAAAACGAAGACCTTCCTCGACGGGTTAAATATGGCCACATCGCTTGCACACGGGCACGGTGGGGTGTGGGTGATGAATCCGCCGTATCTGCTGTTCTATCCGGATAAAGATAGTGACGACCTACCGGACGGCGACCCTATCGTGCATCTCAAGGGATTTTGGTTGGAGGACTCGCATTCGATTTCGAATTCACTGCGTTGGGGACCGGACGGCTGGCTATACGGTGCGCAAGGTTCAACCGTTTCCGCGGATATTGTTATCGTAGGCAAGGACGATGGAGCGGAACCGATCCACACCCAGGGGCAGCAGATTTGGCGCTACCATCCGGAGGGGCGTGTTTTTGAAACCTACGCCGAGGGAGGAGGGAATGCCTTCGGCTGTGAGATCGATGAAAAGGGGCGTGTCTTCTCTGGGCATAATGGCGGCAATACTCGCGGGTTTCACTACGTCCAAGGTGCCTATCTACAGAAAAATTTTGGCAAACACGGTTCGCTTTCCAATCCATACGCATTCGGCTATTTCCCCCAGATGCCCCACCCGAATGTGGCGAGATTTACCCACAACTTTATTGTCTACGAAGGAGGCTCGTTGCCGCAAAAATACAAGGGAAAGCTCATCGGGATTGACCCAATGAACCGTTATTTACCGGTAGCCGAGCGCGCTGTGGATGGGGCAACATTTAGAACGAAAGATGTCGCAGCCGTGATCGAGAAAGGCGGAGACCCATGGTTTCGCCCTGTCGACATCAAACACGGGCCGGACGGGGCAATCTACATCGCCGACTGGTATGACGCCCAGGTAAACCACTACCGGAATCACGAGGGCAAGATCGACAAGGAGAACGGTCGGATCTACCGCGTTCGGGCGGCCGAGGGGCACCAGACGACAGCCCCGTTCGATCTTCGTGAGAAATCGACATCGGAACTGATCGAGTTGTTGAAGCATCCTAACCGCTGGTACCGTGAACAGGCGCGCAGGCTCATCGGTGACCGCAGGGATGCCACCGCGATCGGTGGATTAAAGGTGGCTTTTCTTAACGCTGATGGACAGGAAGCGCTCGAGTATCTTTGGGCGCTGAATTTGAGTGGTGGATTTGAGGAAGACTTGGCGGTGCAAGCTCTCGATCACGTAGATCCATATGTGCGCACGTGGACAGTGCGTTTGTTAGCAGACAACCATACGGTATCCGGCACTACTGCCGAAAAATTAGCGTCGCTGGCCAAGGGCGAATCCCATGTTGAGGTGAGAAGCCAGTTGGCAGCTTCTGCAAAGCGCCTTCCGACAGCGGCGGCGCTCCCGATTGTTGCCGAACTCCTGAGGCATGACGAGGACGTAAAAGATCGGTATCTACCGCTGCAAATTTGGTGGGCAATCGAGTCCAAATGCTCGTCCGACGCCGACGCGGTGGTCGATCTCTTTGAGGACTCTACCCTCTGGGACCGCCAACTTGTAAAGGATCACATCCTCTGGCGATTGATGCGACGGTTTGCCGCCAACGGGAAGCGCATTGATATGGAACGTTGCGCCCGCCTACTGGAATTATCACCGGATACCGGGAGCAAGAAGCGTCTGATGGAGGGCTTCGAACAGGCCTACAAGGGCCGCGCACTGACCGGTCTGCCACCGCGTCTGATCAAGGCCATCGACGGCGCAGGTGGAGCGTCGCTGACACTGAGGGTTCGCAATGAGGAGAAGGCTGCGATTGATGAGGCGCTGAAAATTTCCGCAAATAAAGAAGGTTCACTTACCCGCCGCGTCACCTTTATTTCTCTGTTTGGCGAGATTGATGTGCCCCGCAGTGTGCCAGTCATGTTGTCTGTTCTCGACGACGAGCAAGCGACTGTGCGCCATGCCGCGCTCACCTCCTTGCAATCGTATCGGGATGAAAAAATCGGCAGCGAAGTGATCAATCGCTATAAGGGTTTTGATGGGGCGACCCAAGAAGTCGCACGCACCCTGCTCGCAACCCGGGCCAACTGGTCGTGGCAATTGGTGGAGGCGGTAACCGCGGGGCGGATTGACAAAGAGTCATTCCCTGGTGAACAGGTGGCGCAAATCAGGCTCCATCAAGATGCCGCCTTGCAGGCAAAGGTCGAAAAAGTGTGGGGCGAACTGCGTGCTCCAACGCCCGAGTATTTTCAGAAGGAGATCGACCGCATCCATGAGATTATTAAAGAAGGTAAGAGTAATCCCTACGACGGGAAACCGTTATTCATGAACAAATGTGCAGCCTGCCACAAGTTGTTTGCAGACGGCGGTAGCATCGGTCCGGATCTCACCGGGTACCAGCGTAAGGACACCGGGAACATGCTCTTAAATATTGTTCATCCAAATGCGGAGATCCGGGAGGGTTATGAGAACTACGTGGTTACGATGAAGGATGGTCGCGTGATCATGGGCTTTAAAGCAGACGAGGACAATGCGATCATGGTGATTCGTGGCATGGATGGGCAATCGATCTCTCTGAAACGGGAGGGCATTGCCAAGATTAATGCCATCGGAAGCTCCCTGATGCCACAGGGCTTGTTAAACGGGATGAGTGATCAGCAGATTCGCGATTTCTTTGCTTACTTTCGCACCACCCAACCCTTGGTGGGAGGAAAGCGCTAGATCGGGATCTCGCTTCCTGCGTCGCGGGCTCAATAAAAATCGCATAATTTTGAAGCGTTCGTGTTGAGCCAATGAATGATGAGACCGAGCAATGCAAAGGGCATCCTTTTCTTAATGTGCACAAGGCCAACGCGCACTTCCGAGCCACTGTTGCCCCAGAGCGCGGCCAACTCGGTCCAGCCGGTGTGCAGGTCCCTCAGAGTCAGACTCCAGAGGAATTCCCCGCTACTGCTTCCTCCGCCATGGCTCACCGTGTCGGCCTCCAGCCAGCCCGGACGGTCAACTTCCTGCGGTCCGCATTCACCAAACTTCTTTAGCGATATGAAAGGAATTCATCTTCTTTCCCAGTAACGTATAAATCCATCCCTGTCCGATCCATGCTCACTATCCCATCAAGTAACGGAGAAGCCTTTTGCGACGGCCACACGCGCCGCGGGTTTCTCAGAATCGGG
>FLMP01000151.1_pt1 | contig 19438 bp, 15 predicted proteins | sample 887161 | NCBI WGS metagenome assembly FLMP01 (sample SAMEA4017660, study PRJEB14154) | seawater metagenome
GGATACTTTGATGCCTAGACCTAATAGTCAACTAAACTTGGAGTTCTTCCCTGAAATTTTAGCGCCCTATGACCTAACTAAGCCTACTACTGACGCCAGTAAAGTAAAAAGTTTATGCTTGGTTTGTGAACCAGAAGCACCTATCTATGCAGAGACTACACCTATTTTTGTGGGGTTAGCGGGTTAGTTAAATGCTTTGAAATAGTGTTAATAATGCCTTTTAGGATTGCCCCTGGCAGTCTTTTCTTTGCCCTTAATAATGCCCCAAATCTGTTGTCTTGAGAAGTTTTTGAAAGGGTGGCCCTATGGCTAAATAAAGGTTGGCTGTTGGTAAAAAGCGTTACATCCTATAAGCTTACGCTACCAGAATTATCTTTATACGTTACTATGACACAAAGCCAAGACCTGCCGCAGTTTGAAGATCACTCGAAACAAGAACACCGTTACACTACCTGTTATATGTGCGCCTGTAGATGTGGTATTAAGGTGACCATAGAAGACGAAAAAATACGTTTTGTACAAGGTAACCCTGACCATCCTGTTAATAAAGGGGTGCTTTGCGCAAAAGGCAATTCAGCCATTATGAAGCAGCTGTCGCCTGCCAAACTCACTCAACCCTTGATGCGTAAGCCCGGAACTGAAAGGGGTGCAGGAGAGTTTGAACCTATTTCATGGGATGCTGCACTAGACATACTCACTGCCCGCTTAGCTAACATTCGAGCGACAGACCCTAAAAAATTGGCTTACTTTACTGGTCGAGATCAAATGCAGGCCCTCACTGGGCTTTGGGCTAGCCAATTTGGCACCATTAATTGGGCAGCCCACGGGGGTTTCTGTTCCGTTAACATGGCAGCGGCGGGTCTATACACCATGGGCCATTCGTTCTGGGAATTTGGCGATCCTGATTGGGAAAATACCAAATACTTTATGATGTGGGGTGTGGCCGAAGATCATGCATCTAACCCGATTAAACTAGGGCTTAAGAGGATTAAAGAACGGGGCGCCAAGTTTGTGGCTGTTAATCCAGTTCGGACAGGCTATCAAGCCATTGCCGACGAATGGATAGCTATCACACCTGGTAGTGATGCAATGTTTGCCTTATCAATGATGCAAGTGCTGCTTAGAGAAGGTCTGATCGATGATGAGTTCCTAATTCGATATACCAATGGGCCGCAACTTGTCATCAACAACCCTGGTCAACAGGGTGATGGCTTATTGTTAAGAGATGCCGAAGGTAACCCACAAATATGGGATCAACATACCAACTCTCTGCAATCGGCTCTTAGCCCTGATGTTGCTCCGGCTCTAATTGGAGAGTACGAAGCGTCTTGTGGCACTCCTGTGCGGACCGCTTTCAGTATCCTAATGGAAAAGTACATGGCGCCTGAATATGCGCCAGAAGCAGCTGCAAAGATCTGTGGAGTTGATGCGGGCACTATTGAACGTATTGCCTTAGAAATGGCCCATGTAGCGTTTAAAGAAACCATTACTATTGACACAGAGTGGACCGATTGGGCAGGACGCACACAAACTCAATTTATTGGCAGGCCTGTTTCTATGCATGCCATGCGTGGTATTTCTGCGCACTCTAATGGGTTTCAAACGTGCAGAGCAATTCACTTATTACAGGTTGTCTTGGGCACTATAGATTGTCCTGGTGGCCACTTGGCTAAGCCTCCATTCCCCAAGCATATCGTGCCACCCATTAAACCTGCCAAAGGTAATGCTCCTAATACGCCTTTAGAATCAGCTCCATTAGGTTTTCCAACTCAACCAGAAGACTTGGTGATTGATGAAAATGGTAAACCAAGGCGTATTGATAAAGCCTATTCTTGGGATGCGCCTATTGCTAACCATGGTTTGATGCACATGGTGATCAGTAACGCGGTAGCGGGAGACCCCTACCGCATAGATACTTTGATGTTGTTTATGGCCAATATGGCGTGGAACTCAAGCATGAATACTGCTCAGACCATGGACATGCTAAGGGCTAAAGATGACACAGGAGAATACAAAATACCCTTTATTGTGACCTGTGATGCATTTCATTCTGAAACTGTTAATTTTTCTGACCTAGTATTACCAGACACTACTTTCCTAGAACGCTATGACGCGATCTCCATGTTGGATCGTCCTATTTCTGAAGTTGATGCCGCCTGTGATTCGATCCGTCAGCCAATTTTGGCGCTAGATCGTGATGTTCGCAGTTGGCAAGAAGTAATGGTGGACTTAGCTGGGCGCCTGAAATTCCCAGCCTTCACAAACGATGAAGGTCAACCCAAGTTCAAGGGCTATGAAGATTTTATCGTTAACTTTGAGCGCGCCCCTGGCATTGGTTTCTTAGCAGGATGGCGGGGTAAAAACGGTGATAAATCATTACGTGGTGAACCTAATCCTAATCAATGGAAGGCCTACATCGATAACCAATGTTTCTTTAAGTTTGAGCTGAAGCCAAATCAAAGGTACATGCGCCACGCCAACAAAGATTATATGGAATTAGCTAAGGAAGCGGGTTGGGTGGGCAGTACGGATCAGATCGTCATTGAAATTTATTCTGAAACCCTACAAAAGTTCCGATTGGCAGGACAAGGGTTATATGATGGTCCACAACCCACAGAAGAACACCATAAAGAACGCTTAAAGACTTATTTTGACCCTCTACCGTTCTACTATGCGCCTTTAGAGCAGCAACGAACAGACGCAGAAGAATACCCTTTTTATGCCGTCAATCAGCGCCCTATGTTTATGTATCACTCATGGGACTCGCAAAACTCTTGGTTGCGTCAAATCATGTCTCAAAATTACCTCTACATGCACCGTAGTAAGGGTGAAGCACTGGGTATCAAAGACTTTGGCTGGGCTTGGGTAGAGTCGCATAATGGTCGTATCCGAGCTCAAGTTAAACTTATGGAAGGGGTTAACCCAGAAACAGTTTGGACCTGGAACGCTATTGCCAAACAACAAGGCACTTGGGGTCTAAGTGATGACGCCAACGAATCTCAACAAGGCTTTTTGATGAATCACTTGATCAATGAACTATTACCTGGGGAAACTGAAGCTGGCGGTCATCGAATGACCAACTCTGACCCAGTCACGGGTCAGGCGGCTTGGTATGATTTAAGAGTCAAGATCACCCCTGTGGGAGCTGATGAGACAGACTTAGCCGAGCAAAATCTGACATGGCCACGTTTTGATAAGGTTAAACCTTTACCCAGTTTTACTCCTGCAAGCAAGATGAGCAGCTATAGCACTCATCCCAATATTAATATTAGCCGTGGTTGGCGTGACATTTTTAGCCGAGGTGACAAATGAAACTAGGTTTAGTCGTTGATTTAGACACATGTGTTGGCTGTCATGCGTGTGCGACAGCTTGTAAACAGTGGAATACCTCAGGCACGATTGGTCCTTTGAGCGATGAGCGACCCCATGGCAAAGACCCTAGTGGTAGTTGGCTCAACCGTATCCACTCCTATGAGGTTGGAGATAGTCCCCATAGTAAAACTGTGAATATCCCCATGTCTTGTATGCATTGTGAGACTGCTGATTGTGTGACGGTGTGTCCAACGGGTGCGTCTTACAAACGAGAAGAAGATGGCATCGTGCTGATTGATCAAGATAAGTGTATGGGCTGCAATCTTTGCTCTTGGGCCTGCCCTTATGGAGCTCGTGAGTTAGATCCTAATTCTGGCACCATGAAAAAATGCACTTTGTGTGTTGATCGAATTTATGATGAACAATTACCTGAGGCTGAGCGTCAGCCAGCATGCGTATTAACCTGCCCAACATCGTCTCGTGTATTTGGTGATTTTGATGATCCGGATTCAGAAGTTTCAAGGTTGACTAGAGAACGTGCTGGCCAACAACTTATGCCAGAATTAGGTTACAACCCTGTCAATACTTATCTGCCACCTAGAATTCCTAAGCAGCAAGATAGTATTGCGGTGTCACCAATGCAGGGTGTTAGACAATTAGTCAATCGCATCATTAACCGTTAATTATTGCTTCAATTTTAGGTATTTATTATGCATCCAGCTTTTTCAGTTCTTATCTTTACCGTGACATCTGGTGCTGGCTATGGATTGTTAGCATGGCTTGGAGCGGGACAGTTGTTGGGTTTTACTCAAACACTTACCGTTAACCAACAAATTATTATTGGTCTCATGGCTATGGTGCTTGTTAGTATTGGTTTGGTGTCTTCAACCATGCACTTGGCTAACCCTAAGAATGCGTGGCGATCGTTTAGCCGCTTTCGCACTTCATGGTTATCGCGTGAAGCAGTATTTGCCATTTTGCTTTATCCAGTTGCAGGTCTTTATGCCGCGGCTATATTTTGGCAATGGCCAGGTGTTAACATTTTAGCTGGGCTGAGTATGATTCTGGCGCTAGTCACATTGTTTACAACGAGCATGATTTACGCCAGCTTAAAGACCATCCGTCAGTGGAACACGCCCATGGTTCCTGCGTTGTTTATGGCTTATGCCCTAATTAGTGGTGGTTTGTTATTTTTGGCTGTAGACGCCTTTTTTGGAACCTTGAAACCTCAACTACAAGCCGTTGTGATGGGGTTAGTTGTTATTACCTTAGCCCTCAAGCTGGTATATTTTTTCTGGCAGGGTAAACCACAAGGAGCCACTATTCAAACAGCCACAGGGTTTTCTCAAGCCAGCGTTCGGTTATTAGATGCAGGTCATAGCGCGCCCACTTTCTTAAACCGTGAATTTGGTTACCAAGTCGCTGCAGACCAACTGCTTCGTTTGCGTATTATCATGACCTTAGTCACCTTTATTGTGCCATTAGCCCTTGTTTACTGCGTATTTGGTGGTTTGGTTAGGGCAGAACTGCTTGGTTTAGCTTGGTTAATTATGATGGCTGGCTTGTTATTAGAGCGTTGGTTGTTTTTTGCTGAAGCACGGCATGTTGTGCGCCTCTATCAGGGCGAACAGCGTACTTAAATGGCTAGTGTGAACCTTGACTGGTTTGACTTAACACTGACTTCCTTCGAACTCGCATATGTTTTTGGCATCGTTTTACTTGCAGGCGTTGTCAGAGGCTTAGCGGGCTTTGGTTTTTCTGCCTTATGCTTTTTTGCCTTAGCGCCAGTATTGAGTGCTCAGACTATTGTGCCTCTTATGTTTGTATTGGAGATGTTAGCTAGCTTGCATCTATTGCCAAAGGTGTGGCGCAACATCCCTTGGTTATGGGTCACCATACTGTTTATTGGGGTTCTTTTAGGGACGCCTTTGGGTGTGTTTGCCTTGCAATACTGGCAACCAGAAATGGTGCGTGGTTTGGCGGGTGGTGGCGTTTTAATCGCTTGTTTGGCTTTATGGCGCGATTGGCAGTTCAAAGGGACTCAATCTCTAGTTTGGCTCGTGTTTGTTGGCTTTATTGCTGGTTTTTTGAATGGCCTAGCAAGTATCGGTGGCTTAGTTGTAGCCGTGTATATGCTATCTTCAAATATGTCTATGACCGCCATGCGTGCTGGTCTAATTTTGTTCTTCTTTTTTACTGATGCCTACGGTTTGTCTTGGTTACAAGGGCAGGGCTTAGTCTCATCAAGTTTACCCAGCCTGCTACTGATCATGGTGCCTGCGATGTTGGTGGGTAATCAAATGGGAGCCAGTCTATTTAACCACATGGACCTGATGTTAATTCGCAAGCTAACCCTAGGGTTGCTGTCGTTACTTGCCACCATCGCCTTGTTTAGTGCTTTAGCCTAGATGCAGGTCTATATATAGCTCCGGCACCAAGTTGCGGGAAGTTGCGAAGACAAGAATGTCTAGTCTTTCGCCACTGGCATGGATAATAAAGAAGTTGTAGAGGTTAGTAATAGATACAGGCTATTGTTTAATTGGCGTCAGACATCAGAAAAATTTAAATTAGCCATGCAAATCAAATAGATTCTCTAATTAAGTGCCAATTTTCATCCTTTGGCCAACTTAAATAATCAAAGTGCCCACCCCAATCTCCTAACACAATTCGGTCGCCTTGGTCTAAGTGGTGAACTTTTGGTCTATGTGTATGGCCATGAACAAGCAAGTTAACTTGGTGTTGATGCATGACTTGCTCAACAGTCCCAGAGTTAACATCCATGATGTCGTCTGATTTGATGGCTGTCATGGCTTGGCTTTGTTGTCGGTATTCTGCAGCTTGCTGCATGCGCACAGCAGGGGCCTGAGCGAGGAACCCAGTTTGCCAACTAGAACTGCGCACCAGTTCCCGGAACTGTTGGTAGTCTTTGTCATCGGTGCACAGAGTATCACCGTGCATGAGTAAAACAGGTTGACCATCAAAGGTTACTATACTGGGGTCTGGTAATATGGTGATACCGCTGGCTAGACTGAAGTCTTGGCCTATTAAGAAGTCCCGATTACCCGCCATAAAATAGACTTTAGTACCGCTCTCGGTCAGTTGCTTGAGACAAGCGATCACGTCCGCATAGGTAACTATACCCACATCATCGCCAATCCAAGTTTCAAAAAGGTCACCTAATATATACAGTTCATCATTAGCATTCACTCGTTGCTGACAAAAATCGATCAGGGCTCGGCTATGTTCTGGCCGAGCCGGATGCAGATGCAAATCGGCAATGAATAGGCGACGCACTTTTGTTAGTCTTCAATCATAGTTGCTGAGTCAATGACCACAGGGTCTGCAGGCACATCTTGGTGACCAGATTTAGAAGTGGTGGCCACTTTCTTAATGGTATTAACGACGTCCATACCTTCAACTACTTTACCAAATACTGCGTAGCCCCAGCCTTGTGAGTCTTTGCCCGTGTGGTTAAGGAAGGCATTGTCGCCCACGTTAATAAAAAACTGAGCAGAAGCCGAATGTGGGTCCATGGTGCGTGCCATAGCTAACGTACCTTCATCGTTTTTAAGGCCATTGTCAGCCTCGTTTTCAATGTTTGCACGGGTCTCTTTTTGATCCATACTGACGTCAAAACCGCCACCTTGTACCATAAAGCCATCGATAACACGGTGAAAAATAACACCATCATAAAAACCATCACGAACATATTGTTCAAAGTTCGCAGCTGTAATAGGTGCTTTTTCATAGTTTAGTTCAATGGTGATATCACCAAAGTTGGTTTGCATTAATACATTCGACATACAGCGGCCCTAGAAAGTAATTGTTAATAAAAGAAGCCTTATTATGAAGCCGGCAGTTCATAGATGCAATCATTGGCATGGGTTTGGCGCTGAAATTCTAACGAATTTAGCTAGCAAGGCAGGCGGCAAAAGACATATAATTATCGGTTTTTAAGGGCAAACCTCAAGGAGACCCATTTGTGGCTGAAAAAACTGTCGTGCAGGCATCAAATTTTGTTCGAAATATCATCGCTAAAGATGTTAGAAAGGGCAACAATGATGGCCAAGTTGTGACTCGTTTTCCACCAGAACCCAATGGTTATTTACACGTGGGTCACGCAACTTCAATTTGTCTGAATTTTGGCATGGCGCAAGAGTTTGAAGGGCAATGTAATTTACGTTTTGACGACACAAATCCTGAAAAAGAAAGCGACGAATTTATTCAGTCGATTAAACGTGATGTTGAGTGGTTGGGCTTTGAGTGGGGCACAGAAGAATGCTATGCATCCAACTACTTTGATCAACTTCATAGTTTCGCCATTGAGCTGATCAATAAGGGTTTGGCTTACGTGTGTGACTTAAGCCCAGAGCAGGCGCGGGAATACCGAGGCAATCTTACTCAGGTAGGTAAGAATAGCCCTCACCGCGAGCGCAGCATTGAAGAAAACCTAGACTTGTTTGCGCGTATGAAAGCAGGGGAGTTTGCCGATGGTGATCGGGTGCTGCGCGCTAAAATTGATAATACTTCTCCTAATATGAACATGCGCGATCCAATTATCTACCGCATTCGGCATATCGAACACCACCAGACAGGCAATGATTGGTGTATTTATCCAATGTATGACTTTACTCATGGGTTGTCTGACGCACTGGAACAAGTCACCCATTCTATTTGCACCTTAGAATTTGAAGATCATAGGCCCCTCTACGATTGGTTTATTGATCATGTGACCTTGCCAAGTGGCAAACGTCGACCACGGCAATATGAATTTGCACGTTTGGAGCTAAACTACACCATCACCAGTAAGCGTAAGCTTAAACAATTGGTCGATAGTCAAACTGTCACCGCTTGGGATGACCCGCGTATGCCAACGATTTCTGGCATGCGTCGGCGTGGATATACACCAGAATCCTTGCGTAATTTTTGTGCCGCCACACCTGTAGCGCGCAGCAAGGGTATTACTGATTTTAGTCGTTTAGAATCGAGTGTACGAGATGATTTAGATTCAACGGCATCCAGAGCCATGTGTGTGCTAGAACCATTGAAAGTGACTATTTCTAACTGGGCTGAAGGCCATACTGAAAGCTTGACTGTGCCAAAACATCCTAAAGACGAAACCATGGGTGAGCGCCAGTTAATAATGTCTAAGCAGGTGTTTATCGACCAAGCTGATTTTGCTGAGCAGCCAGAAGGAAAATGGAAGCGCCTAGCACCAGAGCAATCTGTGCGTCTGCGTGGCGGTTATATTATTACTTGTGAGCAAGTGGTTAAGGATGCCAGTGGTGCCATAATTGAGCTAGTGTGCCGTTATGATGTAAATACCTTAGGCAAAAAACCAGAGGGGTATAAGGTTAACGGAGTAGTGCACTGGGTCAGTGCTAGTCATCATCAATTAATTGATGTGCGCTTATATGATCGCCTATTTAATCATGCCAACCCAGACGGTGATAAAGACGTGGACTTTATGGCTTATGTGAACCCAGAAAATTTACGTTTAATCAAAGGCGCAATGGCAGAACCTTCTTTAACATCGGCTGTTGATGGTGAACGGTTTCAGTTCGAGCGTGAAGGCTATTTCTGTGTTGATAAAGACTCGACAGCCGAGCGTTTAGTATTCAACCGCACCGTCACTTTGCGTGACTCTTGGGCTAAAAAGGCCTAACGGAAAAGTTAATTATGTTGCAGCTTCACAATACCTTAAGTAATAGCAAGGTCCCGTTCACCCCTATTGATGAAGGTAAAATCCGTCTTTATGTGTGTGGTATGACCGTCTATGACTATTGCCATATTGGTCATGCCCGGGTCATGGTCTCGTTTGATGTGATTACGCGTTACCTTCGGCATGCTGGCTACCAAGTTGAGTACGTGCGCAACATTACTGATGTTGATGATAAAATTATTAAGCGCGCGGCAGAAAATGGTGAGTCTTGCGAACAGCTCACTCAACGTTTCATTGATGCTATGCATGAGGATGAGTTAGCTTTAAATGTACTACCACCTGATCAAGAACCTCGTGCCACGGGTCATATTCAAGCCATTCGCGATATGGTACAAACACTCATTGAAAAGCAGTATGCCTATGCTGCTAGCAATGGTGATGTGTATTATCGGGTAGAGAAGTTTGATGGCTACGGTAAGCTAACCAACCGCAAACTTGAGGATATGAGAGCTGGGGCGCGAGTTGACATCAACGATGTGAAAGAGAATCCATTTGATTTTGTACTGTGGAAAGCGGCAAAGAAGGATGAAGTGTCTTGGCCATCACCATGGGGAGAAGGTCGCCCTGGATGGCATATAGAATGTTCTGCCATGACCAAGTGTTGTTTAGGCAACCATTTTGATATTCATGGTGGAGGCCCAGATTTGCCTTTTCCTCACCATGAGAACGAAATTGCCCAATCTGAAGCCGCTAATGGCGAAACCTTTGTTAACTATTGGCTGCATGCTGGCGCTGTCCGCGTTAACAAAGAAAAGATGTCAAAGTCTTTGGGAAATTTTTTCACTATCCGAGAGGTATTGGCAAAATTCCCTGCAGAAATTGTGCGTTATTTACTCACAGCCAGCCATTACCGCAGCCAAATTGATTATGCAGAGGATGCCTTAGTTGAAGCGCAAAGAGCTTTGGATCGTTTATACACTGCCATGGATCAACTTGAGTTGCAGGATGTTTCGCTAGAAGGGCCATACTTAGACCGCTTTAACAGTGCTATGGATGATGATTTTAATACCCGTGAGGCCATTTCAGTATTATTTGAAATGGCACGAGAAGTAAACCGTCTTAAACGTGATACTGATCCCCAAGCGGCCGTGTTAGCCAGTCAGATGCGCGGTTTAGGTAATATCTTAGGTCTATTAGAACTAGATCCTCAAGCCTATTTAAAGGGTGAAGCAGGAGAGGGTGATCTAGCAGATGCTAATGTTGACGCCTTGGTAGTGCAGCGCCAACAGGCCAAATTAGATCGAAACTTTGCTCTCTCAGATCAAATTCGTGATCAATTAAAAGTGGCGGGTATCGTATTAGAAGATAGCAAAGAAGGCACCGTCTGGAAACGTGAAGTCTAAAATTGAAGTTTATTTTAACGGTTTGGTTTTATTGGAAAAAAACCAAACAATATGCTTGACGAAACGGGGTAGCAGCTTTAATATACGCACCTCTTCAACGGCTTGAGCCCATGGGCACTAGTCTTGTAGAGGATGTCGGGGTATAGCGCAGCCTGGTAGCGCGCCTGCTTTGGGAGCAGGATGTCGGGAGTTCGAATCTCTCTACCCCGACCATTATTTACCGCAGTGACATGCGCCCTTAGCTCAGTTGGATAGAGCAACGGCCTTCTAAGCCGTAGGTCGCGGGTTCGAATCCTGCAGGGCGTGCCAACGTCATCAGGGTAAAGCGTAAATGTAGTGTTGTAGTGGTGGGCGTAGCTCAGTTGGTAGAGCCCCGGATTGTGATTCCGGTGGTCGTGGGTTCGAGCCCCATCGTCCACCCCATTACATTGCAACAAAAGAAGTATAATGAACACAGGCCCGGCCTGAGTTGATTAAGCGGACGTGGTGAAATTGGTAGACACGCTGGATTTAGGTTCCAGTGCCGCAAGGTGTGAGAGTTCGAGTCTCTCCGTCCGCACCATTCTAAGCCCTCAGGGCGACTTATCCTGTTGTTATACATACGTTTTCTTAATTAAAGACAAGCGTGGTAGACATCATGGTAGACGTTTTTCCTAAGTACACCTATACCAAATCTGGTACATATTACTTCTCTAAGACTGTACCTCGTGATTTAAAGCCTCATTACACCCGTAATCGAATTATTATTTGTCTCAAGACTAAGTCAGCCAAGAAAGCTGAATTATCGTCTAAATCCCTCTTAAGTAAGCTTGAAAAACTATTGGCTTGGTCTGCGGTTAACTCATACTGCTGTACGCTAGATATATTCATTTCTGGGGTAACACCTGATACTACTGAACCTCAGTGTGAGGTTTTACAAATATATTAATTGAAAGAGGTTGACCAACGAAGTTCTGGAGAACCTCGTGGTCTAGGGTCTTATTGGACTGACCCTTCGGTTAGCCTAACATTGTCTCTGTGCTATCTCTCATACGATTTATTAAGGCTCCCATTCAGAATTGATATGTTTCAATGAATCCTTCTTATTTCGTTTCACTAGAATAATTATGAGGTAAATAAAAACAAGGGCAAATCCAACTACAGAAGCTATAGTGGTAGTGATAATTAACATCCTCTTAAATGTTGTCACAGGGGTTAGCGGTGACTAATCTAACAGCAACAGAGTTATCCAATCCAATATTCCTTACCTATGTCTTGTTAGTTATAAACTGATGGTCATGATGCAGGCATCTAAAGCGTCCCTAGGTACACCAAAGGTGGAAGGTATAATGCAAATAGTGCATCCGCAGCACTGAATAAGTGGGTAAAACAAATTACCACACAACCAGTCTCACTCCATTCATTTCGTCACGCATTAACCGATAGACTTAGATCTGTTTAGTGTTCTAGAGATATCATTGATGCTATTGGAGGTTGGACTGTTGGTAGTATCGGTGAGAAATATGGAGAAGGTTATAAGCTAGATGTATTGCAAGAATGGATGGTGAAACTCATTATTGATTAGAGGAGGGTGGCGCAACTCAACCCTAGTTATTGTCATTCTTGCTATTGCAATACTATCTTTTTCAACTGACTATATATAACAATTTATTATTTACCAAAGGAAAGAAAATGAAGGTCTTGGAAGTTTTAGATGCTGAATTAGTTTTAGTAGATTTAGAGGTTAATTTGGGTAAAAATAAACAAAACAGCCCAACACTTTGTGCTCGATATAAAGGTAAGCTTATTCCTTTGAGCACTCCAGATGGAAGGCCAATTCTCATGAAAGAAGAAAATGCTTTAAATTGGCCATAGAACCCCATAGGTGAATCACGGCCAGTGAATGAAAGGCCTACAATTCAATAATTTAAGTGTGCACGATAAGTGCTAAAAGGTGACATCTAATATATTAGTAATTTCTAAAATGGTGCGGACGGAGCGTAATGTAAAGTGCTCACTGCTTACTGCCAGAACCAATACACCTGAACAGTAAGACTTTTAGACCATACAATAGGCCTTTCAACTGGTCAACAAGGCATTTAATGTATGTAAGTTTTGAATACAGTTTCAGAAACCGCCATATCTGTCTAACTAGTCTCGCTGTCCACCTGAAACACACACTCAAATACCCTTTTGCAGCATCCAACCTAAGCCTCTTAAAACGCCCTGTGGAGTCACTATGAATGATCGATATCATGGCACTAAAGGAAGTCAAACGTAGCACTGAAGATGCATACACGTGGCGAAGGGTCTCGGGTATCGGCCTTAGATTAATCCTTTAACAAGGTCTTGGTCTTGGTTTGAACTCAGTTTCAAATCAGGTTATTGAATTAAATCAGGGTATTTTTTATGGTACATACGGCGAAGAGCTATAAAGTGCTTTTCGCCTTCTTTTTTGCTCCATTTAATAATATTTTGACCATAATCGTTAGCTGTAGACTCTGGAATCACATTGAGTTCTCGCCCTGTATGCATAGCCTTTAATTGAATTTCACAAGCGCGATCCAAGAAATAGAGATCATCGAAAGCATCCCATAGATAGGGTCTAGAGATGATTACACCATGGTTGGCGCACATCAACACATCCTTGGTTTTCAAACTGTCGACGATAATGCCACCAATCGCTGCATCACTCGGATCGCCATACACCCCAAGATAGGCAATACGCTCTACAAAGCGCAGTGCATGTTGGCTGGACATCGTTATAGTTTGATCTTTTAGCAACGTCAGTGCGGTTATATTTGGTTGATGTGAATGCAAGATAGCTCTGGCACGGGGGACTTGTTGATGAATTGCCCCGTGAATATTCAAATTGCTTGGTTCAACTTCGCCAACCCCTGAAATCACATGTCCATCAAAATCTGCTACTAAAAAATCTGAACTTTTAACTTCTGACCAATGTAGACCATATGGAAGTGCCAGAAAATGTTCGGCACTATCTGGCAACATGGCTGTTAAATGGTTTACAACACCTTCATGCCAATGATGGTCTGCCATATAGCGGTGAATTAGGGCTAAATCAAACCGTAACTGATGCTCAGGTGATAAGTCGTCAAACATGTTCCAAGTATCCATCATTTCCCATAAGCAAACTCAATATTTCCTTCAACACTCGATCACGATCCATCAAGAGATTAGGTCGACAATCAGATTATGATACTACTCGGGATCCTATTGAAGATCAAAGAGTCGGAAGCAAACCCTCTAAGGAGAATCATTATGTAACACTAACTGTGACACTGGCGTCATCCAGACAAGCTGTCCTTCTGCTCGTCTAACTAACGTTTTACTTGATTTCCTCTTTCATCTCCAGTATTTTTTTGCGCTGAGATCGCCACTTTTGGCGATGAGCATCATCACAGAATGGATTGATACAGTTTTTGAACTTAAACCTTAACTCGCTCACTCAAGGGGTCATACGGCGTTCTCAAGTGTGCCGTAGCAGGATAGTGAGTGCCGGCAATATCTATTTCCCAAGTTCCCGATGACAGATAATCCCCGTTGATCACCTGGTCAGATTGTAACCAGGCTGCATAAAAAATATGGTTTAAAACAGCGTTAATTGGTTTTCACAGACCACTTTTTTAGGTTTGTTTGTCCTTTGTTTTCTACTTCCTAGTTTATTATAAACAGAATTTGAGATGGCTCTAAAATGGTCACTTTTTCGCACGTTGGTTAGCTTCTCTTTTGCTTCTTTTGCAGTTAATTCATGGTCAACAATGGGGTTGGAGTAAACAGTACCTAATAAAAGTGAGGCATCATCCACTAAGTTTTTACCCCACTTCCAAGGCTCGTGAATAAAAGCATTGGGAAGGTCTTTTAACTCAGGCACCCAGTGTTTTATATAATCACCCTGAGGGTCATGTTCCATGGACTGCTTAATTGGATTGTAGACCCGCATTGAATTTATGCCAGTAACACCCGATTGCATCTGCAGCTGACTGTAGTGAATACCAGGGTCGTAATCAGTGAATAGGCCAGCCAAATGATGGCCCACAAGGCGCCAGTCTAACCAAAGCTGGTAGCTAGCAAAACTCACAAGCATTGCCCGCATTCGAAAAGTAATCCAACCTTCGGCAATTAAATTTCGCATGCAAGCGTCAATAAATGGGTACCCGGTATGTCCTGAAGCCCATGCTTTGTATTTTAGTTCATCATGCTCGCTCTCACGCAGGCCCTCAAAAGCAGGATGCATGCAGTGAGTTTCAATAGAGGGTTGGTCTTCAATTTTTTGTATAAAGTGACAGCGCCATGCCAGCCTTGAGTTAAATGCGGTAAATTGCGACCAAATCGCTTTTTGTCTTCTGTATTAAGTTGTTGTTTTCTTTTTTTGGTGGATTGAACAACCTCCCTAACAGATAAACTTCCCCATGCAAGATGCGCCGATAGTCTCGAACAATAAGTAGACGACAAACCAGGCGCAGAAATATGGTAAAGATATTGACAGGACCGATGGTTTAAAAAACCTCTTAGATCATCAACTGCCGCAAGACGACCACCTTGTTGCACTGTGCCGGTTAATTTTTTGCCAAACATAGGGTGGTCTTTATCTGGCAAAGGTACTGATGAGTATGCTGCTAAGGGGGACACACTAGAGGGTTTTGGTGCAATTCTTTGCGCCATACGCTTATTTCGAATAGTTGACCAATCATCACGAGAGCGTAACTTCCTTACGACGCCATTAAGCGGGTATTCATGCAGTGGAATGCCCAGCGTACTGCATAGTTTATTAACGCTGATATCCCTCTGGTAGGTCCACAGGTTGCCCGTTTCTTCGTGTGCGTATATCGCTTGAATATTATATTCTGAATGCAGGCGAGTGATGACATCATAGACTTCACCGACTTGAATAATAAGCGGCTGCCCCAGCCGTGTTAAAGCCATATTGAGGTCAAATAAACAGTCATAAATGAAGTGCCAATGACGACTAGAACTAAAGTTTTGCTGCCAATAATCAGGTTCCACCACATATAAAGGTAGTACGGGTATTCCTAAATTAGAGGCCTCTAGTAACGGGATGTGATCATTGATACGTAGATCCCGTTTAAACCAGACAATATTAACCGTTTCTTTCATATTACTTGTCGCTTTTCAAATAGTACAGACTCCCTCTTAAGCCAATCTCGTGACACCTCAAGAGAGCATCAAGTAACTCAATGCATAATGAAATAGTGACTCTAAAGGATGTCTAATTCATAGTCAAAGGGCGTAAATTGACTAAAATAATGACTAGGGTATAGAGTTATTACGGTGACATTACTGTGAAACTCTAGCCATCCTCAGTTAAACATCGGGGGCGAGGGCGGAATTGGTTCTACTGTTAACCTTGGTAGCTTCTCCCATACAAAATAGAGTGGTTTTACACAAGTCTTTAAGCATACAAGTGTGCAAAGCAGTTGGTTAGGGTCATAGGGCAGTATAAGGCTCACATCTAGCTTAAAGACACGTTTAGCTTGTGCTTTATGACCAACAGTTTGAATTACCTAATAATAACCTTAAGTCTATTGTAAGTATTATTAAGATACATTAATGCTACATAAGTAATACTCTTAGGCAACACTATTGCTGATAAATTAATAAACTTAGCCTCTTCGTCGACAATGGAGTTTCCATGGTTACTACTATAATTTGCTTAGCTGTATTTGCTCTTGTATTTACTTATATAATGCTTGTTTTGAGAGCGAAGCGAAGGAAAACTTCATTGACCCGCATCAATCCTAAATGGGAGATATAGGTTCACAAGCAACAGACTTCCACAGGGACTTCAGGCTCTAGGCTAGATTGTTGACAATATCATAATCTGCTGATATATTGTTGGCCAGTTAAGTCCTTGAAAACGAAGAAACTGTTATGACTATTACTTTAACTTGGGTCGCTGGATTTCTTATAGTGACCTACCTAATTCTTATTCTGGCAAAAATGCGAAGAAAACATTCATTGACCCGTATCACTTCTAAATGGGAACGTTAGGCGCTCAACCTGACAAACTCGGTCGGTTATAAAACATAGTTACTCGTGCACCAATGTGTAAGCCGGTCCAACTAGTGCTTTAATTGGCTCGAGGTTTTGGAGAACTTAGTTGGTCAACCTTCTAAAATCGCTCCAAGTTGCTTTTTCATAGATTCACAGCAAGTCTTATTGTAAGCCCTGACCCGTTTGATCTCTTCAGACCCATGAGTACGCTCTTTGTTTTAAGGCTTTCTTTGGCTAGTTTAAATCTACCGCATATTTTTTGAGCAGGCTCATGGGCACGATTTCCAAAGCCCTGATATGGGTACTTTGAAGATGCAGTCTGGGGGCCATGCCGTTTTTCTCAGCCTCTAACCAACGCCCAGCGCATACACACCAGCTATCTCCCGGTTCTAAGCCTTTAAAATTAAATGCAGGCATTGGGGTAGATAGATCATTGCCTTTAGATTTTGAATATTCTAGAAACTCCTGCGAAGTTTCAATACAAACTGTATGAGAACCAATGTCATCTTTACAGGTATTACACGCGCCATCTCGATAGAACCCAGTGATTGGATCCACTCCACAGATTTCTAATTTTTCACCAAATACGTTAATTGGCTCATCCATTTTATTCATTTTAGTGCCTTTATTTTGATGCCTTTCATTTTAGTGCTTTATTTTATAACTTTTAAGGCCTGTCAGGTGATGCTAAACCTTCCATTTAGGGCTGACACGCATCAGTTTAAGATGCCTACGTTTGGCTGATAGAGTCAGTAAAAGGTAAATAATCACAATAAAGAAGCCAGCAACACAAGCTATGGTAGTAATCATGAGAAGTCCAATGTTAGCAAGGGGATATAGGTAAGATCGACGTCAGACTTTCTGAATAACCTCATATCCAAAACACAGTAGTGGGTGTTTAGTTTAATTGTAACAACAAATTATCAGCACCTTGGTTAGCTCACAATGTTGCTTACATAGCTTTACGATATATGGGCAGGGATCAATTATGTTTATTAGCATAATGTACAAATCTAACGCGTCTGTAAGATCGATCTGTGCAGTGCACAGTTATGATTTTCACCATCGATTATGTAAACATTTACACTTAAGAACTATTTTATGCTTCCATCCAATAAAGCCCTCCTGATCCAACATTAAAAGGGTTTCAATGCTGCTCTTACCTATACCTGTGTCGTCATGTAAGCTCATGAGCGGGTCTTTATTTCTTCTTGCTTTTCCAAGTGCCACCGTATTGGTAAGTATTTACAAAACTTGTCTTAACCTCTTTGAGGCACTTTCCACAGAGAAATACCCAATTATCCGAGTCTTGATATCTACACCTGTAAAGGACTTCATTTGCGTTTTTACACACATCACATTCTTTAGTTCTCATTCTCACAAAAATATACCTTGGCAAACGTTATCGATGAGTTTCTCTGCGTTATGAGGATATCCTCACATTCGTTTACAGGTATTATTGTTTTCATAACTTAGTCTTTTAAGTGGAATTAAAAACACACCTACTACACCTACTTACTTAGGCCCAAATTTTTTTAAAAAGGCCTTATGAGGAGCTAATATACCAAAGATATTTAAATAAATGTGCTTTATATGATAGTCTCGCATTACCGAATTCATCACGGACTGATTTGTGGAATTGACAATAAACGGAGCCTTAAAGAAGGGCGTTGAAGCGCACAAAGCTGGCCAGGTTCAAGAAGCTGATAGGTTCTATACTTCTATACTCAAGGCACAGCCCAAACATCCAGATGCTAACCATAATATGGGCGTGCTGGCTGTCGGTATTGGCAAGACCCTGGAAGCTTTGCCGTTCTTTCAAACCGCTTTAGAAACCAAACCAGATGTTGCCCAGTTCTGGTTAAGCTATATCGACGCTTTGATTAAGTTAGGCCGAATTGCTGATGCAAAAACTGTATTGCATCAAGCGACGAAAAAGGGCTTTAAAAGCGACGCTTTTGCTCAATTACAAAAACGGCTTTCTAAAGCAAGTAAAAATCCACAACACCCTCCTGCAGAGCAGATCCAGGCTATCATGAACCTCTATAATCAAGGGCGTTTGCAACAAGCTTTGTTTGAAGTCAATAAGATGCTGGAGAGGTTCCCCAATTCATTTATCCTATGCAATATTGCGGGGGCTTCTAATGCAGGATTAATGCAATTTGATGCAGCCATAGACTTCTTTAAACGGTCTCTAAAGGTTAATCCTGGGAATGCCGAGGCCTACAATAATATTGGTAACGTGTTAAATTCCAAGGGAGATCCTGATGCAGCTTTAGACTACTTCAAAAAGGCTTTAAAAATTAAGCCTAAATTTGCTGATGTCTATAATAATATCGGTAACGCTTTAAATGCTAAAGGTGATACTGATGCAGCTATAGGCAGCTATAAAAAGGCTCTAAAAATTAAGCCTGATTATGCTGAAGCCTATTACAACAAAGGCATTGCACTAAAGGATAAAGGTGAACAAAAAGCGGCTATAGATAGTTATAAACGGGCTATAAAAATTAAGCCGGATTACGCTGATGCCTATAGTAATACATGCGAATTGTATGAAAGGTCCAATAAGTTGGCTGAACTCAGTGAGGTCATTTCTATAGCTAAAGCTGCGCTAAAAAAACTACCAAGTGATCTGCTATACTATGAGGCCCTTTATAATTACAGGTCACAAAATTACGATCATTGTGAAACTTTAATTGGCTTGATCAATATTGACCAACTTGCGGCAACAAGAACGTCCTTATTTTGGCAATTAAGGGCCAAATTAGAGCAGCATCAAAAAAACTACAACGCAGCGTTTATTTCTTTTACTGAAATGAACAACACCTATATTAATTCTCCAATTTATAACGCAAAGCAGGCTCAGACTTATTTTGATGAGCTTTTAATGCGAGTTAAAGACTTAAACAATGCTTTAGAAACTCCTTATTGCCAAAATCTGGAGGAGTCCTCTGCAGATGTGCCAATATTTTTAATTGGTTTTCCAAGGTCTGGAACCACTCTTCTTGATACCATTTTGCGAACCCATTCTAAAATTAGTGTTGTCGAA
>FLMP01000158.1_pt1 | contig 19194 bp, 21 predicted proteins | sample 887161 | NCBI WGS metagenome assembly FLMP01 (sample SAMEA4017660, study PRJEB14154) | seawater metagenome
GGATCTCGGAGGTTTCGGGATTGCGATGCAAGTAGTTATCTAGCGCTTGCTTCATGAAGTTATTCATAAAGGTACGCACCGTAGGCCCTTTCGGACCCATGTCTTGTGAGCCAAGCTTAGTCTTGGTTTGTGATTCAAATACAGGTTCTTCCACCTTAATACTCACGGCGGCGCAAATGGAGGTGCGGATGTCGACGGCGTCGAAATCTTTTTTATAAAAGTCTTTAATTGTTTTAGCCATCGACTCGCGGAAGGCGGCTAGATGGGTACCGCCCATGGTGGTGTGTTGGCCGTTAACAAAGGAGTAGTAGTCTTCGCCATATGAGTCGTTGTGGGTGAAGGCGATTTCGATGTCAGTATCCCTGAGGTGGACGATGGGATACATCGGCTCGCCATCGAGTTTGTTCTCTAGGAGATCGTGCAGACCCTTGTCGGATTTAAATTTTTTGCCGTTGTAGACGATGGTCAGGCCGCTGTTCAGGTAGGCGTAGTTCCATAGCATGTCCTCTACGTAATCGTCGCGAAAGCGAATGGCACCAAAGATTTCGGGGTCGGCATCAAAACGGAGCGCAGTGCCGTCTTTTGCCTCTTTTTCAGTACGGTCCTTTTTGTCCTCGGAGATGACTTCTCCCTGCGAAAAGCTGACGCATCGGGTTTTGCCCTCACGGTAGGCCTGGATGGCAAATTCAGAGGATAGGGCGTTGACTGCTTTAATGCCCACACCATTGAGACCGACGGATTTTTTGAAAGCTACAGAGTCGTATTTCGCACCCGTGTTGATTTTAGAGGCGCAGTCTTTTAATTTGCCGAGGGGGATACCGCGCCCGTAATCACGCACAGAGACGTGGGTTCCGTCGATGTTGACCTCGATTATCTTACCGTTACCCATCACGAACTCGTCGATCGAGTTGTCGATCACCTCCTTGAGGAGAATGTAAATGCCGTCGTCGGAGGACGAACCGTCACCTAGCTTACCGATATACATTCCTGGGCGCAGACGGATGTGTTGTTTCCAGTCGAGGGATTTGATCGAGTCTTCGTTGTATTCGGCGGACATGTGTGAGTGGTCAGTGGGGAGTCGTGAGTGGATAGCTGTATTGATAAAAACGCCCGAGGGCGGGACTCCAACTAGAAAATGGATTTGATTATAAAAGAGTTGCCAGAAAGCTCGGCTACTTTGCTTGTGGTAGAATGTTCACCTTTACCGCGATTGATTTTGAGACTGCTCAGCCGAAGCGGTGGAGTATTTGCCAAGTGGGGCTAGTGCGGGTAGAGGCGGGGGTCGTCACTAAGGAGCTCTCTCTGCTCGTAAGGCCCCCAGAGGATGTTTATTCACACTTTAACACGGCAGTGCATGGCTTGACTTGTGGCGATACTTCTTCCGCGCCTAGCTTTGATTTGGTCTGGCCAGAGTTCCGCGAATACATCGAGGGACAAACGGTGGTGGCGCACAATATGGGCTTTGATAATTCTTGCTTAACTCAGGCTCTGGATTTTTACGGGCTGGCTCAGCCGAGCTTTGAGAAGGCGTGCACCTACAAGTTACTCAAGAAGCGGCTTAATCTGCTATGTGAGGAATTTAACATTCCCTTGGACCATCATGATGCACTTTCGGATGCACGGGCTTGTGCAGAGTTGTATTTGCGCGCGCTTCGCGCGTCCAATGCAAGCCAATGATAATCCCCCACTAAGGCCGTATATTCCAAGTCAAAGAGAACCTCACTACGATGGAAGAATTCCTCGTTAACGTACCGTCCGATATGGAAGTATATGGGATCAATCACCATATTGGTGCGTCAAAGAAATCTGCAAAGGCTCGACAAACTCATCCCAGAGGTCTAGCGGAAGGTGAGCGTAGCGTTGCGCGACTACACTAAGTTTTTTTCTTATATTTCCACTGTCGTGACCAGCGCGCCGAGAAAGACCAATTCCATCTCACTCGTATTTCGTATCGCTTGTGATTCTCCGCTTCGACTGATCTGTAAAGTGCCTGGAGTGAAAGGATGCTCAATACCATTGTCGACGACCACCCCTGCGCCCGAGATGCAGTAGTAGAAGTCCTCGTCGCCTTGATGAACGTGGTCGCCCACGCTCGCACCAGGTTCAAGCCGGACGACTCCAACGCTCTTGATTGCGCTACCAGGGAATAAATCGAGCAGCTTGTGCGCAGCCACAGTGCCGTTGCCGCCACGCACGCCTTCGCTGACTTCAGGAATCACTTCATGTAGGTTCTTTATCATAATTCTGTGATAGGGGTGCGACTGCTCGGATCAAGACTTTGCGGCCCGCTGGGGAACTTCTTTGGGCGTGACTTCTCCCTGTGGGTAGAGGGGGGAGAGTCTTATCGCTCAGCTCAATACTGTCCATAGGCTCTATAATTCAGCGAGCTCGCTCAGGAAAGGCAAAGCTGTAGAGAAGTTCAAATTTTAGTTGAGAATCAGCTGTATGGCCTCATCTTTGCCTGCTTTTCACAAATTATACCAATTTTTACGATTATGGAAGACGTCATTATCCTAGGCACCGGTTGCGCCGGACTCACTGCGGCCATCTACACGGGTCGCGCTCAGCTTAATCCACTAGTCCTTGAGGGCTCACAACCCGGAGGTCAGCTTACGACCACCTCAGAGGTGGAGAACTTCCCCGGTTTCCCAGATGGGATCGACGGTTTCATGATGATGGATAATCTCCGCAAGCAAGCGGCCCGTTTCGGAGCTCGCTACGAGCATGCCAAGATCGACAAGATTGAGGTCGAGGGCGGGATAAAGAAACTTTACGCAGGTGATAAAGTCTTCGAGTCCAAGGCAGTGATCGTCGCCACAGGAGCGCGTCCACGCTTGCTAGGCATCCCTGGTGAGAGCGAAATGTATGGAGGCAAAGGCGTGACAACTTGTGCGACCTGCGATGGTGCCTTCTATCGCGACATGGATGTGGTTGTGGTCGGAGGGGGGGACTCAGCTGCTGAGGAGGCGCTCTTTCTCACCCGTTTCTGCTCGAAAGTTACTTTGATTCACCGTCGCGATGAACTGCGCGCCTCTCAAATCATGGCCGACCGTGCGACTTCTCACGAGAAGATCGAGATGGCGTGGAATGCCGCGCCTACCGAAATCTTGGCCGACGAGAAGGGCTTTACTCGCGCAGTGATCGTCAAAGATACGCAGACAGGTGAGGAACGTGAGATTCCCTGCAAGGGCGTCTTCATTGCAATTGGACACATTCCAAATACAGACTTCGTTGAAGGCATGCTAGAGCGCGATGGCGACGGCTACATCGTTCCCGAGATTGGTAGCCAAGTGAAAACTAAATACGAAGGCTTTTACGCTGCCGGCGACTGCGTCGATCACGTTTACCGCCAAGCGATTACTGCCGCCGGTATGGGCTGCCAAGCCGCGATCGAAGCCGAACGCTGGTTAGCAGAGCACGAGTAAATTTTAGTTTTTCAACACATCGAAATAAGTGGATCTCTCCGACCTCAGACAAAGTTACACCAAAGGCAGTTTTAGCGAGAGCGACCTGCTGGCTTGCCCTTTTGCGCAGTTTGAGAAGTGGTTTCGTGAGGCAGAGAACTGCGACATCGAGGAGCCCAATGCCATGTGCCTTGCTACCGCCGACCCGAATGGTCTGCCTAGTACACGCATCGTTTTGTTGAAGGATTTTTCTGAGAAAGGCCTGACCTTTTACACGAATTACGAAAGTCGTAAAGCAAGGCAGATAGAGTCTAACCCGCAGGCGGCTGCGAACTTCCTTTGGATGCCTTTACAACGACAGGTTAACGTGATCGGCCGGGTCGAGCGCATTCCCCAAGCGGAATCGCTCAAGTACTTTCTTAGCCGTCCCCTCGATAGCCAACTGGGTGCTTGGACTTCGCCTCAGAGTCAGGTCATTACTTCCAGGAGTATCCTCGAGGCTAGGCTCGATCAAATGAAGCGTAAGTTCGCTGACGGCAAAGTGCCGCTTCCCGATAATTGGGGCGGCTACCGTATTGTGCCAGAGTCCTTCGAGTTCTGGCAGGGCAGACCGAGTCGTTTACACGACCGATTTATTTACCGCCTTTCGGGAGAGCGGCAATGGGCAGCGGAGCGATTGGCGCCGTAATTTGAGGTTTATTCTGTCGAATACTGTCGATAGCCAGTGTTAGGTGTGAGCTGAAGGTTCACAATAGCTGCCTCCACCGTCCTACGGTATATTCAAAGTTCAGTATAGGTCGTTCGATACTCAGAGTTGACTTTACCGCTTTACTCTAGAGCGGCGGGTCCTATTACAAAACAAGCGATGCCCGAAGAATACACAGAGATTGATTCCAAGATGAAGCACTTGATTGCCGCTGGGCACATCAAGGGGATCTCCGAGGAGTTACTTACATGGGCAGACCCTGAGGTGGCCGACTACATTTTACGCCTAGATAAGCCACATCAGATCATGGTCTATCGAGCGCTTCCTCGACCACGAGCGGCTAATATTTTTGCTTTTTTTGAGCCAGACGATCAGGATACTTTCCTCGAAGCCCTCACTGATACGGATACTCGTGAACTGCTTGCCAATCTAAACCCTGACGACCGCACCGCTTTACTCGAAGAGTTGCCTGCCACAGTTACTCGCCAACTCATGCAACTACTGAGTCCCGAGGATTTGGAGGAGTCGCGTCAACTGCTAGGTTACCCCGAAGAGAGTGTGGGGCGATTGATGACGCCTGAATACATACGCGTCCGCGCCGAATGGACTTGTGAGCATGCGCTTGAACATGTCCGCAAGTATGGCCGCGATAGCGAGGTCTTTAACCTTCTTTACGTGACTGACTCGAACGGCCTGCTTGTCGATATTCTACGCATGCGCCGACTCATCATGGCGCCTCCGAGCTCCGTCATTTCTGAGATGCTCAACTACCAGTTCGTCAGTCTATCGGCTTACGACGACCGCGAAGTTGCGGTGGAGAAGATCCAGCGCTACGATGTCAATGCGCTGCCCGTGGTAGACTCTGATGGCGTCCTTGTGGGCATCGTCACTGTTGACGACATCATGGACGTTGCGGAAGAAGAAGCCACCGAGGATTTCCAAAAGGGCGTAGCGGTCGCGCCGCTAGAGACGAGCTACAGTGCGGCTAGCCCGACCCAACTCTTCCGTAAGCGCATCGGTTGGTTGATGATCTTAATATTCGTTAATCTAATTTCTGCAGGTGTCATCTCTAGTTACGAAGACTATGTTAAAGAGTTTATCACGCTCGCGCTCTTCATGCCTCTTGTTATCGCCAGTGGCGGCAACTGCGGATCGCAGTCAGCTACGCTTATGGTGCGTGCGCTCGCAATTGGTGATTTAGATTTGAAGGACTGGTTTAAGGCAGTGAGTAAGGAGACCTTCGTGGGCTTGATCCTCGGTGTGGCTATGGCGGTGATTGCTGCTGTCGTCAGTAAGCTCTATGGAGGCGACTACCAGATTGCGATCATCGTTGGGCTGAGTATGATAGCCATTGTTTTCGTGTCCAACGCCTTCGGCGCACTTTTGCCATTCATTCTTAGTCGTTTAAAAATCGACCCCGCTGCTGCGAGTAGTCCACTTATTACATCGGTTATGGACGTACTTGGTCTTATGATCTACTTTTCCATCGCAGCAGTCATTTTAAATTAAATTCTTATGCCAGAAACTTTTGAAACTCTTGGCGTGCGCGCTGATCTCGTGCAAGGCCTAGATGCTCTCGGCATCCAAATCCCCACACCCATTCAATCTTCGGCCATTCCATTTTTGCTTGGCGGAGGCAGCGACCTCATTGCACAAGCGCAAACTGGAACGGGAAAGACGGCAGCTTTTGGCGTCCCGCTGCTGATGAAGGTTGACCCTACTGTTGATCAGATCCAAGGCCTCATAATCGCGCCGACGCGTGAGCTCGCCAAACAGATAGGCAAAGAACTTTTTCGCTTCACTAAATTTTGTGATCCTAAGATCTTTGTGGAAGTTGCCGCGGGTGGCGATAAGATCGAAGACCAGATTCAGCGCCTTAGCCGACCAACGCCGGTTCTCGTGGCGACACCCGGGCGGCTCATGGATTTGCTGAAGGCAGGCCTCCAGCTCGATGGTGTCAAATACCTCGTACTCGACGAGGCCGACGAGATGCTCAGTATGGGTTTTCAGCAAGAGTTAGCTGCGACCTTCAAAGAAACTCCCGCCCGCAAGGCCACTTGGCTCTTCTCTGCGACTTTTCAGAAGCGTGTGCAGGGTCTGATCCAAGACTATATGTCTACCAATGCACACCGTGTGCAAGTCGAGCCCAAGCAAATTGTAAATCGTAATATTGATCATCAATTTGCCCTCTGCGCGCGTGCGGAGAAGGATGCTTTTATTATTAACTACCTTAAAGGGCAGGGCAGTGAACGCGGTCTTATCTTCTGCCGCACTCGCGCTGGCACGATTCGTATGGGTGAGGAGTTAGGAAAAGTTGGCCTCTCAATCGGCGTGCTTCAAGGTGATCTTAGTCAAAAAGATCGCGATAAGGTGATGCGCGGCTTTAAGAAAGAACGCATCCAGTTCCTGATCGCCACGGACGTGGCCGCACGCGGTATCGATGTCGAGGGCTTGTCCTTCGTCATTCAGCATCAATTGCCCGATGCGATTCAGTATTATACACATCGCAGTGGTCGCACCGCGCGTGCGGGTAAAAAAGGTGTATCACTGACGCTGATCGAACCGAGCGAGCGTGGGCAAATTACTAAGCTCGAACAGTCGCTGGGGCTTAACTTCACCTTAGTTGAGTAAGTAGCAGGCTGACTTGTTGCGTTTTTTGATCTGCTTCAGATCATTCTTGCACCAGATAGGGACGAGCCTTCACTCATTTCATGGCGACACGCCCCGATCTAGATTTTGAACTTAGCTTTTTTGAAAGTTTGCATAAGCGCATGCCTAAAGACCTTCGCGTAGCTTCCGCGTTAGCCCATATTTACACGAAGGCTGGGCGTATTGATGCCGGCTTGAAGATGGATCGTAAGCTCGTGCGGCTTGATCCCGAAGATCCCACCGCGCACTACAATCTAGCATGTAGCCTTAGCTTAAAAGGACGCAAGGCGGATGCGGTCAAAGCCTTGCGCTCGGCGATTTCGCTTGGCTACAAAGATTTCCACTGGATGCAGCACGATCCTGATCTCAACGGGTTGAACAAATATTCGGGCTTCCAGGACTTATTGACTGATTTGAAGATTGGCTAAATGCCCTTCAGCACGTCTGCTTTTGAGGCATATGCACCCGCACCAATACTTTGGCCTCCACATGGAAACCTTGCGCGCATCTAACTTGAGCCCCTGCTAAAACCTTTAGATGCCGAAACCTAAGCCGAACCGCGACACAGCCATCGTCGAAGTCATTGCCCTGTCTGGCTTTGATAAGGCATTGGCCTACGCGGTGCCGCCGACTTGCCAGGGGGCGCTCAAAGTAGGCTCACTGGTTCGTATTCCCCTGCGCCAGAGAAGTGAACTAGGCATCGTTCTCCGCTTCGGCACGAAGCAAGTCGTGCCGCCAGGTAAGTTAAAAATGCTCTTCGAGCTTGTGCAGCCCTATCCCGTGCTCCCGCCCGATTTGATGGAGCTCTTCCGCTGGGCACAGCAATACTATGCCGCGACTCCCGAGTCCATCTTGGAGACAATGATCCCTGCTGCTATTCGCAAGGGAATGAAGCCCAAGACCCGGCTCTACATCTCCAAGGGGAAAGCCCCGACTGCCGAGGAGCTTGCCGCACTTGAGAAGCGTGCGCCCAAGCAAGCCGCGATTCTTAAATTTATTTGCCAGCAAGTGAAGCCGCTGCCGCGCGTCGATATCCTAAAAGCCATGAAGGTCAGCGCCTCGGCCTGTGATGGTCTTGTAGGGAAGGGCTTCCTTCGTGAGACCGATACCGAGGAAGAGCGTATCGCCTACGAAGATGAGCTCGGTGATCAGGAGGCCGTCGTGACTGAGGCGCGGCCTGTGCTGACGGATGAGCAAGATGTCGCCGTGACCGCCATCCACAAGGCCATCTCTGCCGAAGCCTTCAGCGTACGCTTGCTTCATGGTGTCACTGGCTCGGGTAAGACAGAAGTCTACCTTAACGCCATCGAAAAGATCGTGGCTGAAGGTGGCGGTGTGATTTTTCTAATACCCGAAGTTGCCCTCGCGCCACAAACTGTCGGGCGCGTTCGCGCCCGACTTGAAGCGCGTGGCGTCCATACGGTTGTTTGGCACAGTCATCTGTCTGAGGGAGAGCGCTACGACGCTTGGAAGGCACTCGCCAGTGGCGAAGCTCATGTTGTGGTCGGTGCCCGCTCAGCGGTATTCGCCCCTGTGCAAAACCTCAAGCTCATGATTGTGGACGAGGAGCACGAGCCGTCCTACAAGCAAGAGGAGTCGCCTCGTTACAATGGGCGCGATGTCGCTGTTTATCGTGCGTTGATCAACAAATCCGTTTGCGTGCTAGGCTCCGCAACGCCCTCGCTCGAGTCGCTTTACAATGTGGAACGCGGCAAATACGCCGTCGATAAAATCCTCAACCGTGTCGATCACCGTCAGTTGCCCAAGATTCACCTTGTCGACATGCGCCGCGAAGCGCTGCAAGGCAAGGGGGCTTCGCCCATTTCGCGAACGCTCGCGGACAAGCTAGTCGACCGCTTCGAAAAGAAAGAGCAGAGCATCCTCTTTCTCAATCGTCGCGGATTTTCTACCAGTATTCTCTGTCCGGACTGCGGCTACGTGGCGACCTGCGAGCATTGCAGCATCCCCATGACTTTCCACCGCACGGATGGTAAGTTGCGTTGCCACCTCTGTGCTGAGCACCGTGAAGCCCCGCGCAAATGCCCCGAATGTCGATCAGTAAACATCCGTAAAAAGGGCTTGGGCACACAAAAGATTGAAGATATCGTGCAGAAAATTCTCCCTCGCGCCAAAATCGTGCGCATGGATGCGGATTCGATGTCGAAGAAAAATCTTTACCGAAAAATCCTCAACGACTTTCGAATAGGTAAAATTGATATTCTCGTCGGCACGCAGATGATTGCCAAAGGCTTAGACTTTCCTAACGTAACTTTGGTCGGCCTCGTCGATGCCGACAAATCTTTGCACGTTGAAGATTTTCGCGCAGCCGAACGCACCTTTCAGCTCATCGTCCAAGTATCTGGACGCTCCGGTCGTGGGGACCGTGCGGGCGAAGTTGTGATACAAACCAGCACGCCGCACGCGCCGCCCATACAGTTTGCGAGAAAGTCCGACTTCGATGGCTTTCAGCTTGAAGAGTTAGAGCAACGCCGCGAGTTCAACTACCCACCTTTCCGACACCTAATCCGCCACCTTTTCCGCGGGCGCAACCCCGATAAGGTAAATTTCTACATCGCGCAATGGCTCAAAGTGCTCGAAGAGAATATGGAGGGTCAGTTAGAGATCAGAGGCCCCGCACCTGCACCGATCGAAAAGATCCGTGATGAATATCGTTTTCAGCTCTGGTATTTCGCACCCAGTGCTAGTCGCGTGGTCGCTCAGCTCGCCAAACTAAGGGAACAGTTTAAAATGGACAAAGAAGTAATCGATCTGATCGACGTAGATCCGATGAATATGTCTTAGTTGTAGCTGATAAGGTAACCCAGAGAGCAAAAAGATAAATCGCGTGGTGCCGAGAATGAAGAGCCCGCGTTAACTAACAAATCGCAGCGACAAAAAAATCCCGCTTCTCTCGAAGTCGGGATTTGAAAGTGCTATAAAGGGGTTCGCCCTGAGATCGCTTTAAGCGACGGCGGCTTCAACTACGTTAATCTTGCGGTGTAGCTTATCGAAAGCAACGTTCCCGTCTTTTAGTGCAAAGAGGGTGTGGTCGCGACCCATTCCGACGTTGGCGCCAGGGTGGTATCGTGTGCCGCGTTGGCGCATGATGATGTTTCCCGCGACGACTGTCTCACCGCCAAATTTTTTAACGCCGAGGCGCTTCGCGTTGCTGTCGCGTCCGTTACGTGAAGTTCCTTGTCCTTTTTTATGTGACATTTTTTAGTATCTCCTAGGGTGGTTGAAAATTATCCAGTGATGGATTCGACTTTGATCACAGAGAGGTGCTGGCGGTGACCGCGGCGCTTCTTGTAGCCTTGGCGACGTTTCTTTTTGAAGACGACGATCTTCTTGTCCTTCTTGTTTTCGAGAATGGTGACCTTGACGGATGCACCCTCGACGAGAGGAGCGCCGAAGCGAGCGTCGGAACCTTCGCCGATCATGAGGACTTCGTTGATGTCGACAGAGTCTCCAGCCTTCGTTTCAGGGTAGGCGTTTACTTTGAGGACATCGCCTTCAGATACGGTGAATTGGCGACCTTGTGTTTTGATAGTGGCTTTCATGGGAAAAGCTGGAGAGCAAATCGTGCTAGGTACCGAAATCAAGACGTTTTTTCGGGTATTTTGGGGTTTCTGGGTGTATTCTAGTGATGGACGGAGGGTTACCTCTCTGTAACTGCGCTGGATCGAGCCAGTACTTGCTAAGGGCAGGCGGAGCATTTCCTCTCATCCCACGCTTAATTTCATTAACAAAAAGTATTATTTTGAGACTTCTTGAATTAAAATCGTATTATCTAGCCGATGACTACCTCGGCAGGGTCGTAATCGACCTCTGGGTAGCTGAGCTGCATGTCTTCTAGGCAAGCTACAACGATTCGAGCGACGAGGAGGTTGCGTGCCCATTTTTTATTGGCAGGTATCACATACCAAGGGGCGTGGTTGGCGCTCGTTTTGGAAAAAACTTCTTCGTAGGCAGTCACATACTCGCCCCACTTGCCGCGAGCGACGAGGTCGGACTCGTCGAATTTCCAATTCTTGGCTGGCGTATCAAGGCGCTCTTGCAGGCGCTGCTTTTGTGTATCGCGATCGATGTGGAGGAAGAATTTAATAATAACGGTATCCTCGTCACTTAGAAGCTGCTCAAAGTCGTTTATGTGGCGGTAGCGTTTACGCCAGACGGCTTCGGGTTTGAGCTTGTTGACTCGGACGGACAGCACGTCTTCATAGTGGCTACGGTCGAAGATCATGATCTCGCCTTTTGACGGGGCCCGCTTGTGGACGCGCCAGAGGTAGTCGTGCGACAGTTCACGAGTCGAAGGTTTTCCAAAGCTGGCGACATGGACGCCCTGCGGATTTACGCCGCGGAATACATGGCGGATGGTGCCATTCTTACCGCTGGTATCCATGCCTTGGAGCACGAAGAGTAGCTTTTTGCGGCGGTCGACGAAGAAGCGTTGTTGTAGGTCAGCGAGGCGCTCATGTAGGGCGCTTAGCTCTTTTTTGGCTTCCAGTTTGCTGATCGGTAAGTCTGCCCAGGGGTCAGACTGAACTTTGGACAACTTATTGTTTTGCATCTTAGTGATGCGGTAGGCGTCGAAATCGCTAAGCTTCATGATGGGAGAGTGAGAGAAACTTCGCGGGAGAGGTCAATGCCGGATCATTTACGGAACTTACTCATGGCGGCTCCGCCCTAGCATGGGGTTCCAGAGATCGCGGAGCGGAAAGTAGGGGGCTTGCCATGTATTGATTCTAGCGATTCTGTGTTTCCGATGTCTTCTGGAAAAACCATAGCCCAGCTACGTGAAGTGGCGCATGTAATCGTTCCAAAGGGCGCAGCCTTTGAGGTAGCAATAATTGACCAGCGTGGAGCTGATCTCTTGCCAGAAGAGCGGCAACTCATTGAGTCTTGGGCTCCGTCTCGGCAGCGCGAGTTTGTGACGGGGCGCATGTGCGCTCGCCGGGCACTCGATTTGCTTGGAGTGGGTTCATCAGGGCTTCTACCCGATGCCGATGGTATCCCTCAGTGGCCAGAGGGCACGGTCGGTTCGATTTCTCATTGCCGTGGAGTCGCGATGGCTATGGCCGCCAAGTCAGTAGACTGCAGACTGCTCGGATTGGATTTAGAGAAAACCAATCGCTTAAGTGCGGGTGCGATCAAGCAAGTGCTGCACCCAATAGAGGAAATTTTTGCTGGTGGCGACCAGCTGAAAGCTTCAATTCTTTTTAGTTTGAAGGAGGCCTTTTATAAAGCCCAGTTTCCAAAATGGCACGCCGTAGGCAATTTTAGTGATCTGGCTCTGGAGGTCGATTTAGCTAAGGGCTCTGCCAAGATCCGCGAAATGGATGCGCGTTTTAGCTCAGAACTTATGCGGCTGAGATTTTGTTTTCGCATAGTGGATGACTATGTAGTGAGCCTATCCTGGATGTGAGGCTTTGATATGGTCAACGAGTAGACGCGCGGCTATATGCTTTAGGCTTCATTTCTTAGCCAGGGGCGGCTTTTAATTTGCTGAATTTCCCCGCGTGAGAGGTCGAGCCATAGCTCGAATGCTTGATTGCGGGTAATGCCATTCATGAAGCGTGGAATGTCGTCCGCTTCGTCGAAATTTTCGAAAGTCACGACCCCGCTTGGATAGACGGAGAGCGTCCATCCGCTGGGGTCGTGCATCAGCGAGACGTCAGGATGCTCGGCTTCGTGGGCACCTCTTGTATCAAGGCTATCGAGTAGCTCGCGCATCTTCTCGACTGTCGGGTAGAGCTCAGAGATACCGTTGGAATCCGTGGTGTGATAGAGATCCATTTCTTGTATCCGTTTTATGACTACAGATCGAGATAGAGCACTTTAGAGTTACGTCCATTCTGCGCATAGTCTTCGCGTCGCTCAGCGGGTAAGTCATTGACCGTGCCTTCTTCGAAGGCGCAGACCTTAGAGAAAAACTTGCTAGCTTGTGTCGTCATAGCGATTGCGCGCCTTGAACCACGCTCTTGTGCTTCTGCGCAGGCGAACTCGACCATCTTTCGGCCGACGCCTTTGTTTTGGTAGAAGGCTTGCACGTAGACGCTACCGATTTCAGCGATGTCGCCACTATCGTAGATCTTAAGGTTGACGCAACCGACAATGCTACCGTCGATTTCGTAGACGAGATAGTCATCAATCGTGGCCGCGATGGACTCTTGCGAGCGCTCGCGCAGGCTCTCCGAGCGGACGCCGTTTTGTGTGATGTTATAAATCGAGTGGGCGTCGGCAGTCACGGCACGACGGATCGATTGGTAATCATTGCTGTAAACCATTGTCCCGATGCCAACCTTGTCGAAAATTTCGTTGAGCAGCGCGCCGAAGAGACGCCCGTCGAGAATGTGTGCGCGGGGCGTGCCGGCATTGATTGCTTTGGCCGCGTGCTTGAACTTACTGAGTAAGCGCTCGGGCATTTGTTTGGTGGCAGTTTTGATTAGGCCTTCAAGGTCGGCGACAGGGAGATTTGTCAGCGACTGCCCGCTGATCTGCAAGCCTTCTTGTGTGGTCATGTAGATCAGTTTGGAAGCGTTGAGTTTGGAGGCTAATTCAGAGGCGAGTAGGTCGGAGTTGATCCTCAGAGGCGCACCTTCACGGTTAAAGGCAATCGGTGTGATTACCGGAATGGTGTCGGCATCGAGCAGTTTATTAAAGAGCACGTCGTCGATCTTATCGACTGCACCGCTGCTAAGCTGGTCTTCGCCTTTAAGGATCCCGATTTCTTTACTCCGCACGCCGTTACAAGTGGCGCAACGTAGGCCGTTGCGAGTGAGGCCCTGCATGACTCCGAGGCTAACCATGGCGGCGGCTTCAGTTGCGAGTTCGAGAGTTACTGCGTCGGTCTCTAGTTCACCGTGGGGGTCACTGATCGTGGTTTCTTTTTGCTTGGCAAGGGCTTCAAGCTGTTGGCCGACGCCGTGCACGAGCACGACCTTGATGTTGAGCGAGCGGAGTACGGCGATGTCGAGTAGCACGTTCTGAAAGTTCTCATGCGCGACGAGGCTACCGTCGATTGCGAGCACGAAGACATGATCCCGAAACATGGGAACATATTTTAGGATGCCCCGCAGGTCGGTGGGCTTAATGTTATGCTCGTCGCTAGTCATTGAATTTGATTAATGTGTGATTCCTCTGCGGGCTTGCAAGGCACATGTTTTAAGGATGATATTTTGTGGATCGATGCCGAACGATCCTTTTGAAAAGATACCTGCCGCGTTTGCGGAACCGCTTGAGAGTTTCTTGGCTTGGTTGGAATTAGAGCGCGGGCTTTCTAAAAATACACTGAGTGCTTACACGCGAGATTTGGTGCAGTGTGTGGCATTTTTGTTGAAAGAGGGCGTCGTAGATTGGGTGAGTGTGGAGTCGGCGCAGATTTCGGCTTGGACGAGTAGCCTAAGCCTTGCGGGTTTTGCGCGGAGTAGTCAGGCGCGTAAGCTTTCTGCTTTGCGGATGTTTGCCAAGCACCTCGTCCGCGAGAACATTCGCAAGGATGATGTGACTGAGCTACTCGGTTCGCCGAAGCTATCGCGGAACTTGCCGGTTGTTCTCACCCGGGAAGAGGTGGAGCAACTGCTCAATGCGCCCTCGCTGGTGACCCCGCACGGCTTGCGGGATCGTGCAATCTTGGAGCTTTTCTACAGCAGTGGTCTCCGGGTCTCCGAACTTTGCGGCATACTTCTGCAAAGCATAAACCTCGACGATGGCTATGTGCGTGTTTTCGGTAAGGGCTCCAAGGAGCGGGTTGCGCCGATTGGTAGCGCGGCGGTTAAAGCGATACAAAATTATATCACAGGTGGGCGTCCTCAATTCATTAAGCCTAGGACAGGGAGTGAGCTTTTTCTCAGTCAGCAGGGCAGGGCGATTTCCCGCAAGATGGTCTGGGTTTTAATCAAAGAACATGCCCGTCGGGCGGGAATCAAAAAGCCGATTAAGCCACACTTGTTGCGGCATTCGTTTGCCACGCATCTACTCGAAGGTGGTGCCGATCTGCGTGCGATTCAGGAAATGCTGGGTCATGCAGATATTTCGACCACACAGATTTACACTTCAGTGCATTCGCAGCGTCTAGCGGATGAACATGCGCTCTACCACCCGAGAGCGAAGAGGTAGTGAGCGAGTTGAGTCGCTATTAGTATCAGGCCACAAAAAAGCCCCGATGTTTCAGAACATTCGGGGCTTTTTGTTGAAGTTTTTTCTGGGACTAAGCCTTGGTAATTTTACCGGCCTTGATTGCCTTAACGGAAACCCACATGCGTTTGACTTCACCGCTTGGCAGCTTGACTCGGATGCGCTGAACATTCGGACGGAATTTCCGGCGTGTGTTCTTGACTAGAGAAGTGCCGATACCACCGCTTTTCTTGGTGAGACCTTTACGGATGATACGACCGCCTTTTGAGGGGCGTTTTCCTGTGATTGCGCAAATACGTGACATGAGAGTTCCTTCGTTGAAAAATTGAAAGGCTGGAAAGTAGGGGTGAAAATCCACCTAGCAAGCGTTTTTTCGAGAAATTTTCAGTGGTGGGATTTGAGCATTAACTCTCCCTTAGCCCCCATAAAACCTGAAATCGTTGCCCCATATTGGCTGGGTGAATCAATTGCATGAGCGTCTGCCGATCGGGGCTGAAGCTACCTGCACTGCCTGAAACGATGGCCTCGGCGGTGCGTTTAGCCCGATGCACGATGAAGGATTCTTGGCTTTCCAGGTTCACGGATTGAAGTCCCGCGGCCTCCATTTGTTCCTGAAGTGGGGTCCAGTTTATATCGCAAGTGATGTCGCAGGCACCGGGTGTTTCTAGTAGGTCGTTGGCTTGGACATGCTGTTTGTAGGTGCGAGCTGTGCCCGAGGGATGGTCTTGCAGGAGCGATGTCCATGTGCGTCCGTAGTCGAAAAGCAGGATCAGCCCCGACCAGTTTTGTTCTAGTAGATCAGCAAGTGCCGCTTCAGCCTGAAGCGGCAGGTCAAGTTCGTAGCCGTCTTCGATGTGTGCTGGTAGGCGGTTGGCGACTGCGGCTACTTCGGACGTCAATTGATCGAGCAATACCTCGACGAGTTGACCATCAGCATCTAGGCTAACCCCACGTTCGCGCCATACGCCGTCACGAAATATTAGCCTATGGAAGGGCAGGGCATCAAGCCACTCGTTGGCAAAGATAATCACGCTACCATCAGGCTTAATGGTCTCTCCCTGCCGAATGACCTGCTCGTCGCCAAAGGGGTGGCTCTCCAAATGGCTCAACAAAGAAGTGCCGGGCTCTGCCGCGATTTCGGTAAAAATACTGGCCGCTGCTTCCGCCTCACCGAGTAGGTCGACTGCTGCCGTCGTGACAAGTTCTGCAAAGACTCGCCCAAGGCTCTCAGCCGTGTAGAAATCGTGTTGTTCGCTTCGCCCAACGCGCTTGGCCGTTTGTGTGTAGTAGCCGAAGCCTTCCGTGTAGAGAGCCGCTTCTATATAGTCGCGGTAGCTGATCGGTGCGGCTTGGCATCGGTCGCATATAATATCTGTAATCGTTTTTTGCACTACTGAAACCTTGCTGCTCAATGTCTGGGAAACAAGAAAAGTCTTTCCACATCTGACTCCTACCTTCTGACTCCTGCAAATTTAAAAGATGATATTGGCGATTGAAAGTTCTTGCGACGAGTCCGCATTGGCTCGGTTTGACCCCGCTAGCGGGATGGCGGGCGAGTGGGTGCATAGTCAGATCGATCTACATAAAGAGTATGGTGGCGTCGTGCCCGATCTGGCCAGCCGAGAGCACTTGAAGAATTTTTTCCCACTACTCGAAGCGGCTGGCATCGGTGCAGATCGCGGCGAGATCTCGCAAATCGCGGTGACCAATGGTCCTGGCCTTGCCGGTTGCCTCGCACTGGGGATCGCCTTTGCGCGGAGCCTTGGGCTAGCTTGGAACCTACCTGTCGTCGGGGTCAATCACCTGCGTGGTCACGCTTACTCCCCCTTTATCGGCCTACACCAAGCATCGCCAGGGGAATTTACCGAAGCCTTCAATGGACTCTTGCCACACCTCGGACTTATCGTGTCGGGCGGCAATACTATCCTTTTTGAAATCAACGCGGATAAGCGGCTCATTGTCCTAGCTGAGACCGTCGACGATGCGGCGGGAGAAGCCCTGGATAAAGGCGCTAAACTCCTCGGCTTACCCTATCCGGGTGGGCCGCAAGTCGAGCGCTTAGCTGCCGATGGTGACTCTAAGGTTTACGACTTTCCCAAGGCCATTGCCCCACGTAACGAGCGGCGTTTCAGTTTTTCTGGGCTGAAGACGAGCCTGCGCTACCGGCTCGAAAAGATGGGCGATGCCGAGCTCGCCTCCGCCATGCCCGATATCTGCGCAGGTTATCAAAGCGCTGTGATCGATCAACTTGTGGGCAAGACCAAGCACCTGATCCAAGCTGGCAGCTACTCTAGCCTCGGCGTCTCCGGTGGTGTCTCGAATAACAAAGCTCTCCGCTTGGCGATGGAGCGGCTTGCTCGTCGCCATCATATGGAGTGCCTGATCGCCAAGCCCCAGCACACTGGCGACAACGCTGCCATGATCGCCTTTGCCGCCTACGCCGACACGGAGGGGCTTGCCTGTGACGATTTTAGCATCGAGCCCTCACTGCGGCTCGCCTGCGAGTAAAGAATCGATAGGGTACCCGATTTGGATTCAAGCCTGTCCATTCAAGTTCGCCACTTTTCTTCAAGCATGACATTGCAAGGCACTTTCTAAAGCGTTTGAGTTGTCTCAATGTCGAAACATTATGCCATCTTTGGAGCGGGTCTAAGTGCGCAGGCTGCGTGTCGCCTCGCGCGAGCCAAAGGTTTGAGCGTCGTCCTAATCGACGAAGCGGGTGAAGGCGACCAAGCAACTTTTGAAGCTTCCGACTTAGAGCGGTTCGAATGCTTTATTTTTAGCCCAGGATTCGCTGCAGAGCACCCTTGGCGGATCTTGGCGGAAGCTTCGGGTAGTCCCTGCTTGAGCGAAATTGCCTTTGCCGCCCACTATTGGGATGGCAAAGTGATTGGCGTCACAGGTACGAACGGTAAAAGCACCTTGACTGCTTTGATCGATAAAGCCCTCAGCATCTCAGGGCACGTCAGCGTGGCCGCTGGGAATATAGGCTACCCCTTCTCGGATGCTGTGCTCTCGGAAGCGAACCAATCGGACGCTTACGCCGTCCTAGAGATCAGCTCTTTTCAGGCGGAGCTAGCGGACGGCTTGCTACTGGACGGCTTCCTCTGGACAAATTTTGCCGAAGATCATCTGGATCGCTATGATTCGATGTCTCGTTATTTTCGAGCGAAGGCGAGACTGTTTAATTGCCTGAAGCGGGATGGGCTCTGCGTGATTGGCTCCCAGGTCGCGCACTGGATGGCGAGTCAGCGCAAAGCGTTCGACGGCTATACTATCGCTTGCGAGGTCGCGGATCTGGCTCATCAGCTCGATGCGGACTCAGTTTTTCAGCAATTTCCCTATTCAGAAAATTTCTCACTAGCGGCGGAGCTCTGGCGCTTGATGGATCAACCGTCCGGCGCGCTAATTGAGGCGGCCAATTCCTTGGCGCTTCTGCCACATCGCCTCAAGGTGGTGGCGGAGTGTGGGAGTGTTCGTTTTTGGAACGACTCGAAAGCGACTAACTTCCATGCGACTCTCGCCGCGCTAAGGTCAATCGATCGCCCCATCGTCTGGATTGGTGGTGGGCGCGTTAAGGGTGGTGATGTTGAAGCTTTTGCTCAGCAGGCAGGCCCGCAAGTCGACATGGCGGTGCTTTACGGGGAAGTAGCTGAGCGTTTGGCTAAGGCTTTGAAGGGTTCCCTAGGATCAGTGCATGTCTATGAGTGCTTTGACCATGCGATCGCTGCTGCTGCCGAGCTCGCGGCAAAAATCCCGCATGCGAATGTTTTGCTTAGCCCCGGCTTTGCCAGCTACGATCAATTTGATTCTTTCGACGCACGAGGAAAAAGCTTCAATGACTCGGTTTTAAGTTTGAAGAACGCCCGCAAGCCCAGTTAGTGTTAGTTAATAGAGTTAATTAACCCATTTTTATTATGAAAGTATCAAAAGTATTTGGATGTGTCATCGGTCTCCACCTAGGTGTGATTGCAATGTTATTGGTTCAACCCGGCTGCCAGATGAAGCAGCCACCAACGCGGACTTATTCGCAGGAACGCACTTCGGGCGGCTTGACTGGGGTAATAGGTCAAGGTTCTGGGTCAGGCCTAGGCGGCGCCTTCAATGCTGGTTTTGAAGATGGCAGCGTAGCGCCAGAGGGTAATGATTTTAGTGAGTTTGACGCGATTGCCCCTGTTGCACCCCTCCCCGATGGAGGTCAAACCGTCCCAGTCGCGGGCCCCTCTTTTGAGACTTCTACGGTTAAAAAAGGTGATAACCTTTGAACGACAGCGAAACGCCCCAATGTCTCCCTCAACG
>FLMP01000162.1_pt1 | contig 18991 bp, 18 predicted proteins | sample 887161 | NCBI WGS metagenome assembly FLMP01 (sample SAMEA4017660, study PRJEB14154) | seawater metagenome
GGTGAATGGTGGAGATAGCGCCTCTACTAGGTGAATAAATTACTTAGCGCTTTTGTGTTGTTCGAGGCGCATCTTGCGCAGAATACTCGCACCGACCCGTGTCACAGCAACGAGGGGGAGTTGGCTACCGAAAAAGGTGATTAGGCGATTTTTCCAGCCGGTTACGATGAGGGAGCGCTCTTTGGCAATGGCGCGAAGGGTGTAAGCTGCCACTTCATCCGATGTCATATCGAGGCCCTTATTGGCGCCTCCATCCATGGGAGGCGTATTAAATCCAGCTGCTTTGAAGAAATTAGAGCGGGTGGGGCCTGGGCAGACCGTGAGTGTGCGCACTTTGGTGCCGCGGAGGTCTTCGTTGAGCGCGAGTGACCAGTTCCGAACAAAGGCCTTCGTCGCGCCATAAGTGGCTAAATAGGGTGTCGGCTGGAAGGCAGCCGTGGATGCAATCGTCACAACCGTGCCGCCCCGAGGCAGGATTGTGGGTAGTAGTCGCGAGCTTAAATCGACCACAGCCCTTACATTTAAGTCGATCATTTTTAACTGTTTACGAATTTCTAGGTCAGGTAATCGGCCGTAGTCACCAAAGCCGCTGTTGTTGACTAGTAAGACCTCCCCCTCGGGTGCTGACTCGATTCTAGCCTTCAGTGCCTCAGAGACTTCGGCAAGTGCCTGCGCATCACTCAAATCGACGGGATAGTGTTGCCCGTTTTCCCCTAGAGAAATATCCGGATTTGAGCGAGAAAGGTTGCACAGGTACGCGTCAGGGACTATATTCTGTATTGCTTTGATAATTGAGCAGCCAATCCCAGAGGAACCACCCGTAATGATGATTACGGAGAATCGTTTGAAGTATTTAAATTGCTTCATGATTTTAGTATGTGTTCACGGATTGGCTTTTTTTATGCTCACTTTTATTGGAGCAGCGGGGTCAATCGACTTCGTTAATTGGAACCACTAAAAAAAGGAAAACATATATGAAGCAACATGACATTATCATCTCTGGTTTGAACATGGAATTAACTGAGGCGATCAAAAATATGGTTCACGAAAAAGCAGAAAAACTCTTCGAGCACGATGATCACATTATACGTATGCGCGTAGAGCTGGAATATGACCATCATCAATCCACCCACCAGAGGGAATTTATCGCGAAAGGACAACTCGAAGTCAGGGGAAACGACCACTTCGCATCTGCGGACACTGACGATCTTTATAAATCAATCGATGACTTAATACAAAAGCTCGACCGCATGTTGCGCCGTCGATCTCGCTTAAATAAGGTCAAACGCAAGGATACTCATCTGATCGATATACCAGCAGAAATTCCAAAGGCGGTGTAGCTATTTGACCTATAATGATTTTCAAAGCCCGGCAGAGGTCTGTCGGGCTTTTTCATCGTATGCATCGTGGATTGCTTTAGCATGCCCAATCAGGCGCGACACGCGCTAAAGACCCCAAAAATAATCTTCCATTATACAGCCTTTGGCTTACCATTATAAACATGGATCCTAATTTCTACCAAGTTCTTCACATCATAGGTATTTCTATGGTTTTTCTAGGGTATGGCGCCTTACTCGCTCGCAGTATGGCAGCGCCAGATAACGTCTCAGTGCGCAAGCTTGGTTCAATTACAAGCGGCATTGGCTTAACATTAATCCTAGTAGCTGGGTTTGGGCTCATTTCAAAGTTAGGGCACAGTTTTACCGATACTTGGATACTGGTTAAATTTGTTATTTGGCTAATCTTAGGTGGGCTTATCGTTCTCATCAATCGCAAGCCACAGCTTGCTATGTTCCTCTGGTGCTTACTCATTGCGCTAGGCGCTACCGCTGCGATTATGGTCTATTTCGTGCGCTTTCAGTAGCTTAACGAGAAAATTTACTTTTTTGAAACTTCTGCTTGAACTGCGAGCATAGCTTTGTCTTTATCCCGCACTTCTCAAATGCACCTGTAGCTCAATTGGATAGAGCGCCTGACTACGAATCAGGAGGTTAGGGGTTCAAGTCCCTTCAGGTGTACCATCTTTTTAGCGTTTCGCCCTGTATGTGCGAGGCGCTTTTTTGTTCCCCGACCTTCTACTGCTAGGCATAGACCATCCTGGCGCACTGATCGCAGAAATGTGGTTCGCCTGCTACGAGAGCGTTGCCGTTGACTTCATTCGAGACTCGCAAGTGGCAGCCCCCGCATTTGTGTGCTTCGATCTTGGCGACATAGGGTGGGCGTTTGGAAAGTTTCTTTACGCGGTCGTAGTGACTGAGGTAGTTCTCATCGACAACGGAGCGCGCAGTTTCAACGGCTGCCTTGGCCTCATCAATCGAAGCTTTTAGATTTTCTTCACGTTCGCTCAGTAAAGTGATCTGCTTTTTCTCCTCCACGATCCGAGCGTCGATAGTGGCTTTTTCCTCCTGAAAGGTTTCAGAAGTTTCATCGATTTCGAGCAACAGTTCAATTACACGCTCCTCGAGATCCGAGATCTCTTGCTCAGTTTGCTCGATTTGGTGGGTGAGGGCACGATATTCGTCGTTCTTTTTAACTTCTAACTGCTGAGTGCGAAAGCGCGCGATGGCCTCTTCCTTCGTCTTGATCTCAGTATCGAGCTCGCTGCGCTCAACTTCCTTCTCTTTGAGTGCATGGCTAGCCGCTTCAATGTTGGCCTCTTCGGCAGTGATGTGCCCCTCAAGCGCGCTACGCTCTTGCGGTATGCGGGCGAGCTCTTGCTCTATCTTTTGGACCGCGACGTCGCGGTCTTGAACAATTAGGAGTTTTTCGATTTGCGGGTCAGGCATAAGTAGGATATCTCTCAAAGAGACAAAGCAGGCTTACTTACAGAGCAACATAAAAGCGACCATGAGCGACACTTCTCTTCAGGACCAGATCGACGATGCCACTCTTGACTTCACCCTTGGTGAAAGCGGGGCGGCGATTACGAAACTTTCTCAGCTTAAACAAACTCACCCCGAGTCCTTCGGTGTATGGCATGCTTTGACCGAAATCTATTTCTCAGAGGGTGATTATGACGCCGCACTCCAAACAGGCGAGCGGGCCCTCGAGCTTTGCCCGACTGACATTCATATTAATACAAGTCTTTCCCGGATCTGGGTCGAGCGGGGTGACAAGGATAAGGCAGAACATTTTGGCGCACAGGCACGTATGCTAGGCTGGAAAGATGAACTCAAGTCACCTCCGGAAGAGGACGACATTTAGAGGCATTGACAGCCCCGAATCTAGCCACCTAAATCCTCAGTTACATGGAAGACGTTACCTACACGCTGGAATTTGAAAAGCCGCTACGCGAGCTGGAGAAACAACTAATTACACTGAACCAAGTCTCGCAGGAGTCGAAGGTGGACGTGTCGAACGAAATTGAGGCGATCGAGTTCAAGATCGAAAAGATTAAAAAGGATATCTACTCTAATTTGACACCTTGGCAGCGCGTGCAGCTCTCCAGGCACCCTAAGCGTCCTTACTCTCTTGATTATATCGGTCTCATTTTTACTGATTTTGAGGAACTCCATGGTGACCGCCGCTTCCGAGAGGATGCTGCCATTGTGGGTGGCCCTGCTTTCCTTGACGGCCAAGCCGTGATGGTGCTCGGCCAGCAAAAAGGTCGTAATACTCGCGATAATTTGAAGCGTAATTTCGGCTGCCCGCACCCTGAAGGCTATCGCAAGGCGATGCGCTTGATGAAAATGGCCGAGAAGTTTGGTATGCCCGTGGTCACCTTGATCGACACTCCGGGAGCCTACCCAGGAATTGGGGCTGAAGAGCGCCATGTGGCTGAGGCCATCGCGGTGAACATTCGCGATATGAGTGCGCTTGAAGTCCCCATCGTGTCCATCGTGATCGGTGAGGGCGGCAGTGGCGGTGCGCTTGGCATGGCCGTGGCTGATGAGGTCATGATCTTGGAAAACGGCTACTACTCAGTAATTTCACCTGAAGGTTGCGCGGCGATCCTCTGGAAAGATCGTGCCGCAGCCCCGCAAGCGGCCGATGCGCTCAAGTTTAGCCCAGAGTATTTACAGAAGTTTGGCGTCGTTGATCGTGTGATCTCTGAACCAATGGGAGGTGCGCATCGCGACTTCGATTTAGCGGCCAAGGCTCTAAAAGAGGCCATTGTTGACTCACTGGGTAAGCTTAAAAAGAAGAGCACTAAGAAGCTGTTAGAAGATCGCTATACAAAGTTCCGTAATCTCGGAGAGTTTGCCGAAACGGCCAAAGCCGCCAAGGCATAGGATCGTAAATTACCTAATTTAGCTCAGCTTAAAGAACTAGCTTAGGTGAGCCCATTATCTGTCTAGCTTTTCTGCTGTCTCTTGTTCGAGTCGTTCAATGTATTCAGATACGTTACAAGTGAGCATCCGAGTACTACCAGGCGATACTTCGAGTACTTTATTCACCACACCGTCAAGGAAGGCACGGTCGTGACTCACTAAAATGACGGTGCCTTCATAGAGGTTGATCGCCTCTTGGAGGACTTCCTTCGATTTTATATCCAAGTGATTAGTCGGTTCGTCCAAGACCATGCAGTTGGCTGGGTGCATAAGCATTTTAGCTAGTGCGACGCGGTTCTTTTCGCCACCGGAGAGGACTGAAGTCTTCTTGAGGGCCTCGTCACCAGAAAAGAGGAGAGCGCCGAGTGCGCCGCGCGGGTTAGCGTCGTCATTACCAATGGCAGCCTTTTCAACCTCATCGAGAACGCTGTTGTTGGGATCGAGCTCGTCAGCTTGCGACTGAGCAAAGTAGCCGAGTACTGTGTTGATACCTTTTTCAACTTCGCCGCTTTGGAAGGGTTCGGTGCCTGCCATGATTCGGGCGAGAGTGGACTTACCCGCACCATTGACGCCGACTACCGCGATACGGTCGCCTTTGTCGATTCGTAGGTCGAGACCATCAAAGATGATATTGTCCCCATAAGCTTTATGCAGACCGCTAATTGTGATTACTTTGGCACTTGCAGGGGGAGATTTTGGGAAACGGAAAAACATCTTTTTCTCGTCACGTGGTATGGTGATCAATTCGATTTTTTCGAGTGCTTTGATCCGGCTTTGCACCATACTGGCCTTTTTTACATTAGAGCGGAAACGATTGATCCAGTCTTTGACTTCCTTGATCTCCTTTTGCTGATTTGCGTAGGCTTTACGTAGAGTTTCAAGGCGCTTATCGCTCTCGCCTACATAGTAGCTGTAGTTACCTTTAAAAGTGGTTAAGTTGCCGAGCTTGAGCTCCAGCGTGCGGTTTGTAACCTCATCGAGGAAGGCACGATCGTGAGAGATGACGATGAGTGCACCTTGGTAGTGTTTAAGGTATTGCTCGACCCAGTGCTGAGAGACGATGTCCAAGTGATTGGTCGGCTCGTCGAGTATGATCAGCGATGGATTCTGTAAGAGTAATTTGGCTAATGCGATACGCATCTGCCAGCCGCCTGAAAACTCACCAGTGTCACGTTCAAAGTCGCCCTCGCTAAAACCCATTCCAAGAAGAATGCGTTCGATTCGAGATTTCATTTTTGCAGGCTCGTGGTCTTCGAGTTGCTGCTCCCATTCTCCCATTAAATCAATGAGGTCGTAGTATTCATCTGCCGAGGTATCCATCTCTAGCATCTCCTCTTCGGCCTTCTCTAGGTTTTTCTGTAGCTCGAGAATATCGCCAAATGCACTCTCCGCCTCTCCAAAGAGAGTTTTGCCCGAAACTGAGATGCCATCTTGCGGCAGGTAACCGACACTGACGTAGCCAGCCTTATCGACTGTGCCTCCGTCGCTGTCTAGCTCGCTCATGAGCATGCGGAGCAGGGTAGTTTTACCCGAACCGTTGGAGCCAACGAGGGCAATTCGGTCGTGCGCGTTAATGACACAGTTGATCTTATTGAAAAGAACCTTCTTGCCGAAGTTATGGGTGACTTGATTAATTGTGATCATGTAAGAAAGGTTAGCGCGCAATGAAACAAGTGGGCTAGTTAATTGCAAAGAAAAAGCCCAGGATGACTTTCTCCTGGGCCTAGGGCATTTTAACTATTTGGATTTAGTCGCTATTGGGTGTCCCGCTCTCTCTTGCCCATTTGCTTTCTTAGCTGGTGCATTTCTTCCTCTGAGATTTGACCGTCGCTGTCCGTATCAATCTTATCGAAGTTTTCTACCATTTTCTTGAGACCTGCTTCTGTCGCTTCGTCTATTGAAATTGCTCCATTTTGGTCGGTATCAGCGGCTTTTATGTCTTCACGACCCTGCTTTGGTTTTTGGCCACGGTTTTTGTGCGCATGGAGCAATTCTTCCTCGGAGATTTCACCGTCGCTGTTTGCGTCTATTCTTTCGAAGTATTTTGCCATGAATCCCTTCGCTTCGTCCCCAGTGATCGAGCCACTGCCATCGCTGTCTAAGCGTTCAATTATTTCATCGGGTGTAGGAGGCACACGGTTGTCATCTCGATCTTCTCTCTCTGGCTTAGCTTGAGAGTTCAAGGTAATTAGTGTGGTACTCAGGAGCATTAGGAGTATTGTTTTAATATGCATGGGTTTTAATTTGATTGTTACTATATTATACGCAGTAAATGTGCTGCGTATATATCATATCGCCGCTGCGTGTAGGAAAGTTTCAGCGTATATCTAAAACAGGGTTGGAAGAGATTATATTTCAGTAAATTACTTCTTTAGTAAACAACACGAAGGCCTTTTACATCTTAATAGCTAAGTAATTAGTGTGTTGTGTTATAATACTAAATGCTCAGTTTTGATCTAGCTTATGTTTGAAACATTTGAATTTATTAATGAGGACTTCCCTTGGTTTTTCGCCTGCTTGGTAGCTATTTTTGGCGCTATAGTCGGAAGTTTTCTCAATGTTTGTATCTATCGCATACCTGCAGAGCGTTCGGTTATATCGCCTGGATCTGCCTGCGAGTGCGGTAGGCCCATCGCATTTTATCGTAATATTCCAGTCCTAAGCTGGATACTACTTAAGGGTAAAGCTAGTTGCTGTGGGCAGCCTTTTAGTCTGCGTTATCCTGCGATCGAGTTACTCACAGCTGTCCTCTTCTTTTGGGCTTGGTCGATTCATTCGCCTACCGTAGCCATCTTGGGAATGCTCTACATCTCTTTTTTGATCTGTGCTACTTTTATTGATTTAGATCACATGATCATACCAGATCGCTTTTCTATTGGTGGGATGGTGATAGGGGTAGTGCTGTCTATTTGCTTCCCTGCCTTACATGAGATTGAGGGCTTGCTGATTATTTCTAATATCCAATCAGGAATTACTGCAATTATTGGCGCACTAGTGGGCGCAGGTTTAGTCTATTGGATAGCAGTGCTGGGCGAGGTCATTTTTCGAAAACCTGCCATGGGGGAGGGGGATGTTAAGTTTGCCGGTTTCATTGGAGCTTTCTGTGGTTGGCAAGGAGCAGTATTTGCTATGTTCGGCGGTGCCTTACTTGGGACAATAATTTTGCTACCTTACCTTCTGATTGTGCGCCTCGTAGCGGGGCAGGATACGGATTGCTTAGTGGATGACTCCAAGGATGGGGAGAATGAAGGCGAAAGCGTGCAGTTTGGTATGCAAGTACCCTTTGGTCCAATGCTAGCAGGTGCAGGCCTAATCTACTTTCTCGGGTTTAATGTCTATGTTGATGCCTATTTCACCGAGTATATTAGTTATTTTTTCGGGTCTTAGTAGACTCGAAGAAGGGATAAATCACTTACTCTGCTGTGCGCGAGAAATCTCAAAAAATTACTTGGCATCGTGCGATTGAGACCTACAGTCCACGACTTCTCAACTTTTTGGTGAGATATGCAAGTGGCTAAAGCACGCAGACTGTAAATCTGTTCTCTATGAGTTCGCTGGTTCGAATCCGGCTCTCACCACCATTTTAAAGGTCGTCCGGAAGGGCGGCCTTTTTTAGTGAATAAGCACACACTGGACTCACATCTTGCCCTTGACGAAAGCGATCAGTTGTTTGGCAATCGGGATGCGGCGGTAGACTATGTCGGTGGGATCCCAGTAATCTTGGTGAAAGATAACCATACCATCGCTGTTAAAACGCATGTGAGTGACACCGATTGACTCCTCCCAAGTGCCAGTAGGGGTCTTTTTGAAGTCTAAACGCATCGTCCAGTCTAAGTAGTAGTCGCCACCGCTACGGGCAAAACGATTGAAGACGAATTCAGCATTTTCAAGCGGATTGAGTCCGGCGAGCAGGTAATCGCGGATGGACTCAGCGCTTTCAAAATGTTTAAAGGCGTCTCGGAAGTAGGTCTTCTCCGCATAAACTTGTGTCACGTTTTTGGAGAGATTTTCATAACTGTAATCGCTATACAATGCTGCGACCCGTTCTAGCATGGCAGACTCAGCCTCCGACCCTGGTTCGGGCGACTCTTTTAGGTGTGACTCAGATTGAGTGAGGGCTTGCAGGTAGCGCGCGTCGGGAGTGGTCTGTGTATGCATATAGAATGTAGACGAACATGCCATTACGCTGAAAGCGATGGCAGTTAGAGTTAAAGTTTGAAGGTAACGATTAATCACTAAATAAACTAAGCGTCAGCTGGTGGAAAAACTTACATATACGAGTAAGGTTTTCATCTTTATCGGCGTTTAAATTATAGTTCAAAATGCATATTGTTATTCAAATAGTGAAACATGTTCTAAATACAGATACAATGGTATTGGGCGGTATAGGAAAACCCCTGCAGATGTGTTCAGATGAAATTGAGTTCGGTGAACGGTCTACTGTGCATTACATTTTCGCTGAGTCGCAATAAGCTATGTCTGAATATAATAAACCTCTGAAAATAGCGGTGGTTGGCTGCGGCGTGGCCGGGCTAACAGCTGCGTGGCTTCTCGGGCGTAAACACGATGTGCACCTGTTTGAGAAAAACGACTACGTTGGCGGTCACACGCGCACACTGAAAGTTCCAGACGGTGCGGACGCGGGTATGCCCGTGGATACTGGTTTTATAGTAATGAATCATCGAAACTATCCATGCTTTACCAAGGTATTAGAACAGCTTGGCGTGGCGGTCGAAGATAGCTCGATGACTTTCAGCTTTTACGACCAACAAACGAACTATGGTTATGCGGGTAACAACCTGACGACGCTTTTTCCGTCAATTAGCTATTACTTTAAGCCGAAGCACTTAAGCTTCGTCTGGGATCTCATACGTTTCGCTCGGATTGGCTATCGAGATTTGAACAGTGGCTATCTTGAGGGCAAGAGCCTAGGTAAATACTGTAAGAAACGACGCTTCGGGCATGCCTTCTTGAACAATTACCTTTATCCCATGGGCGCCGCCATATGGTCGTCACCGATTGAAGAGGTGCATCGTTTCCCTGCACAACCCTACTTACACTTTCTGGAAAACCACGGTCTGCTACGCCTAACAAATCGTCCTCAATGGAAGTTTGTAAAAGGAGGAAGTCGCACCTATGTAGAAGCAATGCTCAAACAGTTTGACCATGCTCCGAGTTTGAGCGCAGCACCTGCGGGTATTCGCCGACATGATAATGGTGTCACACTGGTTACGCATAAGGGTGAGTCGCTGGAATTTGATCATGTCGTGATTGGCGCCCATGCGGATGAGGCGCTCAAGCTACTGATCGATCCAAATAAGAAAGAAGAAAAGCTACTCTCCCCATGGCGCTACCAGCAGAATGAAGTGGTACTTCATACGAGTTCAACGCATCTGCCACCGGACCGTAAACTCTGGGCTTCGTGGAATTTCATGCGGGAACCGGGTCAAGCAGACGAGCGACCAGTTTCAGTGAGTTATTATATGAATCGTCTGCAGAATCTCCAGACCCAGAATGATTACATCGTGACTCTCAACCCGGGCGTTGAGATACCCGAGGCGAGCGTGATCAACCGCACTACGCTCACCCATCCGCTCTATTCTTTTGAGTCGATGGATACGCAAGACAAACTCCGGGCTAATAACGGGAAACAAAACACTTGGTTTTGCGGAAGCTATTTTGGCTATGGATTTCACGAAGATGCCGTTCGCTCGGCAGTCGAAGTCGCGCAGGGATTTGGAATCGAGCTATGAGATTCAGTAGGAATCAATTCTCTATATTTTACCACGTCGCTTTGGAGTGTCGGACTTTGCATCGAAAGTGTGTCGCATGATTTTGAATTCACAGATATTCCGTGGCTTAGTTGTGCACGAGAGGTACAGCCCGCAGTCACACAAATTTAGCTACCCAATGAGTTTCTTCGGATTCGACCTGGCTGAGCTAAAACTTATCAAGGCGCAGGCCTCTATTTTCGGTTACAATGAGGCAAGGCCTTTGCGTTTGAATGATAGCGACTATCTACATGGTAGTCCTGAACCAATCATAGAGCAACTGGATCGGTTACTGCCCGCTGAAGAGCCCAGGCAACGCACAATACTAATTAGTTCGCCTAAGTATTTTGGCTACGCTTTCAATCCTGTGAACTTTCATTTGCGCATGGAGGGGAGGCGATTGCTTTGCGCCGTGGCGGAGGTCAACAACACATTCGGTGATCGACACGTTTATCCGCTTACAGACTTAGAGCAAATCGACGATCAGACGTGGATAACGCGTTGCATGAAAGACTTTCACGTTTCTCCTTTCAACGACATGACTGGAGAATATCGGTTTACCTTTCGTATTGAAGAAAATGAAATATTTCTAGGTATTGACCTCTACAAGGATGGGGCGTGCGTCATGAAAACTTATATACAAGGCCAAGGTCAGTCCTTAACGAATGGAAGCATCTTCCGTTATGCCTTGTGTCATCCCTTTGATACTGCACTCAACAGTATGCCAAGGATCGTTTGGCAAGCCGCAGTACTCTATTATAAAAAAAAGATGAGGGTCTTCAGGAGGCCATCTCCTAGATCAAGTGATACGCTCATAGATCGAGACGTAGAGGGTGATGACCGACCTGTCACATGATTTGCATGAGCTATTCCTGCAGCTAGACGCGAATGGCTAAAAGGCGTGGCCGTATAGATTCGGCTATCCAGACTTAGACGGAGGGCGTGTATTCAGGGATGTGCTTCTGAATGGTGCCTTTAATGACTGCCGCATCCGTGTCGCGCATCGCAGATTCTAAATCTTGAGAGATTTGGCTCATGTTGATTTGCGAATCACTTGAGGCGACAAACCGCATAACGCAAGGATGCTGTGTGGCTTGCAATGTTTCACTGAGATGCTGCACCTCTTCAAATAGCTTTTCACCCGCTTGAAGGCCGGTAAATTCAATGTCGATATCAGTGCCTTCCCGCAGGCCACTTAAGGTGATCATTTGCCGCGCGACATCGAGGATTTTGACAGGCTCCCCCATGTCTAGCACAAGGATATCCCCGCCAGCACCTTCGGTGGCTGACTGTAGGACTAGGCCGACGGCTTCTTCGACCGTCATAAAGAAGCGAGTGACATTTGGGTCAGTCACTGTTATTGGACCACCTGTTGCGATTTGATTACGAAAGATGGTGACCACACTTCCAGATGAACCAAGTACGTTACCAAAACGAACAGCCATGAACTTCGTGGTATTAGTATCTGTATTCTGTTGTGCAGTCAGTGATAGTTCAGCCAGACGTTTGCTCGCACCCATCACGCTGGAAGGGTTGATTGCCTTATCGGTAGAAATTAAAATGAAACGCTCGACCTTGCATTGGCTCGCGATGCGTGCGAGCTGCTGGGTTGCCAAGAAATTATTACGCAGAGCCTCGGCAGGCTGAGTTTCCATCAGATTAACGTGCTTGTGTGCCGCTGCATGAAATACGACCTCCGTGCGATGTTGAGCGAAGACTTTCTCTAGTTGTTCGGCATTAAGAACATCGAGCACCTGGGTAGTTACTTGCGTCTTACCTGTATCTTTTACTTTTAGAACATTTTGCTGGAGATTAAAAATTGCAATTTCTGCCTGATCAATGCAAAGCAGACTTTGGGGAGAGTAGTCGAGTATTTGAGCGACTAATTCACTGCCAATACTGCCACCTGCACCCGTAACCATGACGCGCTTGCCGTGTAGCAAAGTAAGGATGCCTTCAGAGTTGAGATCGACTGGGTCACGACCGAGAAGGTCTTCTAGCTGGATTGGACGAAGTTGAGAGAGCTCGGCTCGCCCGCTAACAAGATCAGTTAGAGCGGGCACAGTGTCGACAGAAAGTCCTGCATCGCGGGCAAGTTCGGCGACATGGCGCATACGTTTAGTTGATGCTGATGGAAACGCTATAACCACTTTGGACGTATTATAGCGTTTGGCTATTGTGGCTAATTCATCGACTACATCGGCAACTAAAACGCCGTGAACATAGCGACCGATCTTCTTAGCGTCATCATCGAGAAAGGCGACTGGACGCATACCAAGACGAGCCTTATTCATTAAGTCTGAGCAAAGGCCCGCACCGACTTCGCCTGCACCGATAATAATCACGTTCTCGGAGTCGTCCATCGTAAACCAATCTGTGACACCCCGGCTAGATTTAATCCGCATCAGAATCCGAAAGGCCGCGATGGCAAGAAAGCTGATTAAGAAGTAGGTGAGGATAACAGCGCGAGGTGGTACGTCTGTACCTTTATAGACATACCACATTGACAGCAGGATGAGTGCATTTGAAGCAAGGCCGCCGAAAAGGCGAAACACATCTGGCAAACGGAAATAAGACAAGATAGAGTCAAACTGTCCGCAGGCTAAAAGCATCATCAACTGTAAGCCAACAACCCATCCGACCATGTTAATCCGATCGACTGCATGATTGCTTGGAACATTAAAATCGAAGCGTAATTCGTAGGCAATCCAATAGCTCGCGAGTGAAACGATGGCATAAAAGACAAGCAAAGAAAGCGTCCTCGAGTTGAGGTATTTAACTACAAGATTGGCGCTCATAATTTAGATCGACCTTGAGCTAAAGTTGCTTTGATCGTTGTAATTACAGCTTTGCGATCAGACTGATGCATACCAGAACCACTGGGCAAGCAAAGGCCGTCCTTGAAGAGCTCTGCCGCCAGTTCGCCACCATGGCAGGTTTTCTCTTTGAATACGGGCTGAAGATGCAGCGGTTTCCATAGTGGGCGTGCTTCGATGTCGGCTGCTTCCAGCGCAGCTATTAGAGCGTCGCGTGAGCTACCGCTGGTTTCGCTGTCTACAGTTAGGCAGGTGAGCCAATAATTAGCAGCTTCAGGGTCCGCGACAGGCATAAACTCGATGCCGGGTAGTGCACTGAGTTCGGCGTGGTAGGCCTCGAAATGAGCACGACGGATATCGATACGGCGCTGGAGATCGGCTAGCTGACTATTTCCGAGCCCTGCGAGCAAATTACTCATTCGATAATTATAGCCAACTGCTTTGTGCTCGTAGTGGGCTACTGGTTCACGAGCTTGTGTGGCCAAGTAGCGGGCCTGCTCAATGGACTCACTGTCGTTTGACAGTAACATGCCGCCGCCGGAGGTGGTAATGATCTTGTTGCCATTAAAAGAGAAAAAGGAAAAAGCACCCATTGAACCCGCTGGGCGTCCGCAAAAGCTTGCCCCTAGTGCTTCGGCTGCGTCTTCAATCAGGGGCACATCGTATTTCGCGCAAATAGCGAGAATAGCTTTCATATCAGCGCATTGCCCATAGAGGTGCACGACGATGACGGCTTTGATATTATTATCTTGCTTGAGTGCTTGCTCCAGGAGCACTGGATCCATGTTCCATGTTCGTGGCTCACTATCGACGAAGATTGGTTCTGCACCAAGATAACAGATTGGGTTGGCGCTCGCAGCAAAAGTAAAGGTTGGACAGATTACGGCATCACCTGCGCCGACGCCTAGAATTTGCAGGGCGAGATGAAGAGCGGCCGTGCCTGAGTTTAGTGCAACAGCATGCTTGCGGTTGGCGCGACTCGCGACTGCCGACTCGAATGAATCGAGCGCTGGACCAGCTGGAGCCACCCAGTTAGAAGTCAATACGGCATCTACGCTCGCATGGTCTCGCGGGCTAATATCTGGGGGTGATAAGTAAATGCGGGACATAACTACCACTATGTTCAACGATAGAACTGTTTATTTCCAACCTTAATTAAGGTAATTTAGTCTGGGGGACAATCCTAGTTCCTAGAGGCGAGACTAGGTGAAATGTTGAGAGGCGCACTCAGCTCGACCAGATCCATGGGAATCTGCGCATAATTGTAGAAACTATTTCCTAACTAATCACTCTAGAGCCTTGAAATAAGCAACTCTCGCTGGAAAATCATCTCCTTTGGTAGGTTACTGTGCAGCTTTAAAAAAAGTTCCTCGTGTGGTAAAGTCTGCATACGAGCACGGTCACGATCGACATGCATAAGCTCGTCAAAGTCCTCTTCACGCATCTCGAGACCACGCCAGTCGAGATCACTGTAACGTGGCATCCAACCGACAGCTGTTTCTTTTGCTCCAGCGCGACCGGTGGCACGTTCAACTATCCAGCGTAGCGGTCGCATGTTATCGCTAAAACCAGGCCACATGAACTTATCGTTAGAATCCTTACGGAACCAGTTCACATTAAAAATGAGTGGGGTCTCGCTGAGCGTTCGCTGCATTTTGATCCAGTGACTAAAGTAGTCGCCCATGTGGTACCCACAAAAAGGAAGCATCGCCATTGGATCACGGCGTATTTGGCCAAGACTGCCTTCAGCCGCTGCCGTTATCTCCGAACCAGTGGTAGCACCTAGATAAACGCCATGCCCCCAGTTGAATGACTGCGTAACGAGCGGCACGTCTTTCATGCGGCGACCACCAAAGATCATCGCCTGGATGCGCACGCCCTCCGGCTTCTCCCAGTCGGGATCGATCACAGGGCAGTTCGCGGCGGGCGCAGTGAAACGACTATTTGGATGCGCGGCTGTGGTTTTGCTATCGGGCGACCAGTCTTTGCCTTTCCAATCTATCAAATGTGCAGGTGCATCCTCGGTCATACCCTCCCACCAGATGTCGCCCCCGTCTGTTAGTGCAACATTAGTAAAAATAGTATCCCTTGAGCAGGAAGCCATCGCGCTGGGATTTGTGCCCTCGGATGTGCCTGGCGCGACACCAAAGAAACCAGCCTCTGGATTGATCGCATAAAGACAGCCATCCTTGCCAGGCTTGATCCAGGCGATATCGTCGCCTACACAGGATACTTTATAGCCCTTCATTTCTTCAGGCGGAATGAGCATAGCGAAATTTGTCTTCCCACAAGCGCTAGGAAAAGCCGCCGTCACATATGTCTTGGTGCCGTCTGGCTCTTCCACTCCAAGTATAAGCATATGTTCTGCCATCCATCCCTCATCACGGGCTAGGGTAGATGCAATCCGTAGCGCAAGGCACTTTTTGCCGAGTAGGGCGTTACCCCCGTATCCAGATCCGTAGGAAACGATGGTGCGCTATTCTGGAAAGTGAACAATGTGAGCATCTTGAGGATTGCAAGGCCAGGCAACATCTTCAACGCCCTCATCCAGCGGGCATCCTACCGAGTGTAAGCAAGGAACAAAGAATCCATCCGAGCCGAGCACATCGAGCACGGGCGTACCAATTCGCGCCATAATCCTCATATTGACGACCACATAAGGCGAATCTGTCAATTCGACGCCAATCTTCGATATCGGACCACCAACTGGACCCATACTAAATGGTATGACATACATTGTACGCCCATGCATACAGCCTTTGAACAACTGCTTGAGTTTACGGCGCATGGCCCGCGGTTCCTCCCAATTATTAGTCGGGCCTGCAGCATCTTTGCTTTGTGAACAGATAAATGTCTTCGACTCAACCCGAGCTACGTCGTCGGGATTCGATCGGAATAGGTAGCTGTTGGGCCGTTTCGCCTCGTCAAGCTTGATACAAATACCCTTATCGACCATCATCGCGAAGATCGAATCGGCCTCGTCTTGAGATCCGCTACACCAATGAACCGCACTTGGTTCGCACATGGAGACCATTTTTTTGACCCATTTAAGGAGTGCTTTATGGGAAGTGTGGGGTGATGCTGTTTTTGACATTTAAGAAGGTTAGCACTGGTCGTGCCAATGATAAGAAAAAAGCCACAGTCATCCGAAAATATATTATCACCGAATCTCCTTGAGTCAGACAGGCTATTCTACCTTTTTCATTCTCCTATTTATTTGAATTTCCGAGAGAAAAGGTTTCCACTTTCCTGACTGAAAAACACTCCATGCCACGTAAAAAGACGCCCCAGAAAGACAATTTTGAACTCGAGTTCGACGAGCCTTCCGGGTCTGTCGAAACAAAGCCACTCTCGGACGGCGACATTTTTGCACTCAAGACAGACTCTGGTCATGTCGACGAAATGTTCAGCGATTGGTTCCTCGACTACGCCAGCTACGTGATTCTAGAGCGAGCCGTCCCCCATGCCAATGACGGCCTTAAGCCTGTTCAACGCCGAATCCTGCATTCTATGCGTGAACTGGAAGATGGTCGTTACAATAAGGTGGCCAATGTGATCGGTAACACCATGAAGTACCACCCACACGGTGATGCCTCGATTGCCGACGCGATGGTGCAATTAGGGCAAAAGGAACTTCTTATTGATATGCAGGGTAACTGGGGTAACACCCTAACGGGTGACTCTGCTGCTGCCTCACGCTACATTGAAGCCCGCCTTTCTAAGTTTGCTCTCGATGTAGTCTTTAATCCTAAGACGACCAATTGGTTATCTTCATATGACGGCCGCAATAAAGAGCCGGACACGCTCCCCGTCAAATTCCCGCTCCTCCTTGCTCAAGGCGCTGAAGGCATTGCAGTAGGACTTTCCTGCAAGATTCTACCGCACAATTTCATCGAGCTACTCGATGGCTGCATTGCGCTCCTACGGAAAAAGAAGCCCGAACTCGTGCCCGACTTCCCAAGCGGTGGCATCGCTGACGTCTCCGAGTATAATAATGGCAAACGTGGTGGACGTGTGAAAGTTCGCGCCAGGATCGCAGCTCGCAAGAAGAACCTACTCGCCATCACCGAGCTTCCTTTTGGTAAGACCACAACCAGCCTGATCGACTCCATAATATCGGCTAACGAAAAGGGAAAAATTAAGATTCAACGCGTAGAGGATAACACTGCCGACCGCGTCGAAATCCTCATTTATCTACCTTCCGGTTCCGATCCGGAAACAGTGGAGCAAGCTCTCTATGCTTTTACCGATTGCGAACTCTCTGTCTCGACCAACATTTGCGTGATTGAAAACGAGAAGCCTTATTTCTTCTCTGCCCAGGATCTGCTCTATCTCGCTACTGAGAAAACGCGCAACCTTCTCCAGCTCGAACTCGAAATCCAGCTTAGGGAGCTTGAAGAGAAATGGCACTTTAGTTCTCTCGAGAAAATCTTCATCGAAAAGCGGATCTACCGTCGAATCGAAGAAGAAGAGACCTGGGAAGCCGTCATCGCCACCGTGGATTTAGGCCTTAAGCCTTATAAAAAGGTATTTAAACGTCAGATAAGCAAAGACGACATTCTTCGCCTGCTCGAAATCAAAATAAAGCGTATCTCTAAGTTCGACACCTTGCGTGCCGACGAACAGATCAAGGGTCTGGAAGAAGAAATCGAGCTTACTCAGAAGCATCTCAAATATTTGACAAAGTATGCCATCAAATGGTTTACAGATCTGAAGAAGCAATATGGCAAGGGTCGCGAACGTAAGACCGAGCTGTCATCCTTCAAGAAAGTCGTTGCTCAAGACGTCGTCATCGCTAACGAGACGCTTTACGTCGACAAGAAGGAAGGCTTCGCAGGCACAAGCATGAAGAAGGACGAATCTGTCTGTAAATGCTCAACCCTCGATGATGTCATTGCGATCAATCAGGAGGGTCAACTCATCGTTAGTAAGGTTAGTGACAAAGCATTCTTCGGTAAGAATATTTTGCATATCGATATCTTCAATCGCTCAGAGCCTAATGCCTTGACCTATTGCATGGTTTATCGCGATGGAAGAACGGGCTCAACCCTAGCCAAGCACTTCACCACCGGTGGTGTCACACGAGACAAGGAGTATGATTTGACTAAAGGTAAGCCTGGATCACGCGTTTTCTACATCTCATGCTATCCGACTGAAAATGGCGAACCTGACGCGGTGAAGATTAACCTCAAGCCAGCACCGAGACTACGCAAAATTGAAGAGGAAGTTCTCTTCAAAGATTTTTCCGTGCGAGGTCGTGGCACAGGCGGTAACATCATCACTAAAAATGCAGTCCGTAACGTCGTGCGCATGACGAAGGCTGCGCGCGAAGAGGCAGGCTAGTCGCACAATACCATATCTAGGAGAATACGTGCCCTGGGTCTAAAGAAAGATAGCTAATTTTTAGATGAGAAGGGGAGCGTTCGTTAATCCCTCTTTCCATTTTTCCGGCACGCCATTAGCGGCGCCAAGAAGGGCGCCAACCACTGCCCCTCGGTGGCAATTATCACCACCGCAATGTGCATTTGCAAGAATACCTGCACTAAAGTCGTCCGCATATTTCCAACACAGGTAGAGACTTGCGGTGAATGATTCGGGCAAGTAGCATGCCATCGTGAGATGACGTCCGATTACGGTTCGATCTGGGAAATGAGTCCATGTGTCAAACTGCCCTGTGGACGCCCAAGGTTTTGCGTGGCATTCCAGTGCCTTTCGTAAGTCAAGGCCTTCTCCAAGAGAATAAAGGATACGAGTCATTGCGGCAGCGGCTTCGCTCACATATTGGTTTCGATGCGTCAGACGAACGTGCCTTTCTACCTGCAATAACTGACCATCGAGGTCAGTTACGCCCGTTTCAATAAGTCCAGCTAAAAGACAGGGAATATGGCTGAGTCCGCCTATATGTAGATCGTCGATCCCGCAATTTGAAGGGGCCACGCCTTTTGCATAGTTATCGAAAAAAGCACGGTGATACTCTTCGAGATAGGTGTCCTGATGCCTTCCCTTTTCGAGAAGACACTCAATATATCGAGCCAGCCACTTGTCCGAATCATAGGCACCATTTTGGAGCATTTTTAGATATAGTTCTTTGCCCAATTGATAGTTGATAGTGTTTTCACCCGCTACCAAAAAC
>FLMP01000184.1_pt1 | contig 17873 bp, 16 predicted proteins | sample 887161 | NCBI WGS metagenome assembly FLMP01 (sample SAMEA4017660, study PRJEB14154) | seawater metagenome
TCTGCAGGGTTTCGATTTGGTCGCGAATGAGGGCGGCTTTTTCGAACTGTAGCTCGCGGGCGGCTTCGAGCATTTCTTCTTCCATCTCCGCGATGACTTCCGCCACGTCACGGTCATCAGATTCGGCAAGTATGCAGGCATCTTCTTCGTTTCGATCGTAGCGGCTACCAGGGGCTTGGAGACTCTCATCAATGCTCCGCTTCACGCCAACGGGAGTGATGCCGTGCTCCTTATTGTGGGCAAGCTGCCTCTCTCGACGGTAACTGGTGGTGTCGAGTGTGGTTTGAATGGATTTGGTAACCACATCCGCATAGAGAATGACGCGTCCTTTCTCGTGCCGAGCGGCGCGACCCGCGGTTTGTATCAGGCTGGTGGCGCTGCGGAGGAAGCCTTCTTTATCCGCATCGAGTATGGCTACGAGCGCGACTTCGGGAAGGTCGAGGCCTTCGCGTAGGAGGTTGACCCCGACGAGCACATCGAAGTCGCCCTTGCGCAGACGACGGAGAATCTCCACGCGCTCGATAGCATCAATGTCGGAGTGCAGATATTCAACATTGAGTCCAGCCTCGCGCAAGTAGTCGCTAAGGTCTTCGGACATGCGCTTAGTCAGGGTAGTGGCGAGGGTACGCTCGTCCGCTTCAGAGGCTTTGCGGACTTCGCCAATAAAATCTTCAACCTGTCCATTGATCGGGCGGATCTCCATCTCGGGATCGACGAGGCCAGTCGGACGAATGACTTGCTCGGCAATCACTTTGGATACATCAAATTCGTGCTGTGCGGGTGTCGCGGAAACGTAAATTGTTTGCCCAGTAATTTGCTTAAACTCTTCTTCTTTTTGCGGACGGTTATCCATGGCCGAGGGCAAGCGGAAGCCGAAGTCGACGAGGCGCTCTTTGCGTGCGCGGTCGCCGTTATACATGGCGCGAACTTGTGGGAGTGTGACGTGACTCTCGTCGACAAAAAGAAGGGAATCCTTAGGAAAGAAATCGATCAAACAGAAAGGGCGTGCGCCGGGCTTACGCCCCGAAAAGTAACGGGAGTAGTTTTCGATGCCGGTGCAAAAGCCCATCTCTTGGAGTAGCTCTATATCATACTCCGTACGCATGCGTATGCGTTGCGCTTCGAGCAACATGTTTTGCGACTCGAAATAGGCGATACGCTCATCGAGTTCTTTTCGGATGCCTCCTATTGCACTGTCGATCTTATCTTTGGGTGTCACGTATTGAGTGGCTGGATATAAATCAAACATCTCCAGCGCCTCGCCCGTCTCACCAGTCACGGGATCTAGCTCTCGGATACTTTCCAATTCGTCGCCCCAGAACTCGACGCGAATGGCGGACTCCATGTAGGCAGGATAAATATCAACCACATCACCGCGCACGCGGAAGGTGCCACGCTTGAAATCGATGTCGTTACGGTTGTAGAGAATCGTAACGAGATTTTCCAGAAAGTTGTCGCGTGACAGTTCGAGACCGGCACGGAGGGGTATCATCATGGCCTTAAAGTCTTCGGGCGAACCGGCACCATAGATGCAGGACACGCTTGCGATGACGATGACGTCGTTTCGACTAATCAATGAAGACGAGGCAGAGATGCGAAGTCGCTCGATCTCTTCGTTGATGGAAGAGTCTTTTTCGATATAAGTATCGGTCTGCGGGATGTACGCCTCAGGCTGATAGTAATCGTAATAACTAACAAAGTATTCGACCGCGTTGTCGGGGAAGAAGGCTTTAAACTCGGAGTAAAGCTGGGCAGCCAGCGTCTTATTATGGGAGATGATGAGCGCAGGGCGCTGCAGCTCCTGAATGACGTTGGCCATCGAAAATGTTTTACCCGAACCAGTGACGCCTAGCAGCGTCTGGCAGCGATTACCCGCACGGATAGACTCGACGAGCTGCCGAATTGCTTCCGGTTGGTCGCCCTGCGGCGTGTAGTCGCTTTTTATTTTGAAATCCACAATGCCAGAGAAGGCTTAGTTCCGGTCAAGCGCAAGACGATGCATCGAAAAATATGGGAGAGTCGTTCTCGTATGGCCGCCCAAAACCCAAGAGTTTTAGATTGGACATCTTTGACGGGCACGCAAAGCAAAACCCGAAAATCTATGTGCAATAAGAAGGTTGAAAAACAATCGGCATCCGATTTAACTAGTCATTCGCTAAGTTGCTTCATTTGGAGCGCTTGCTTAAATCGAAAGATAGATAACTCAAATTAATTAAAAATGCCAGTAGCCACACCAACACAATACGAAGCGATGCTCGACGCCGCCCAAAAGGGCAACTACGCCTATCCGGCCGTCAATGTGACTTCGATCACTACAATTAATGCCGCGCTCAAGGCTTTTGCCGACTCGAAATCTGACGGCATCATCCAAGTTTCCACTGGGGGCGGCCAGTTCGCATCTGGCCTGAACGTCAATGACGCAGCCTTTGGAGCCATCGTACTTGCAGAGGCGACGCACATTCTCGCAGAAAAGCATGATGTGCTCGTCGCTCTCCATACAGACCACTGCCACCCAGAAAAGGTCGACGGCTTTCTCAAACCACTCCTTGAGGCATCGCGCAAACGTATCGCCGAAGGCAAGGGTCCTCTCTTCCAATCACACATGTTCGACGGCTCTGTTGTCGAACTTGATGAGAACTTAAAGATCTCTAAAGAATTACTCAAAGAGTGCGCTGAGCTCGACATCATCCTCGAAGTCGAAGCTGGCTGCGTAGGTGGCGAAGAAGACGGCCACGATACCTCCGGCCTTCCCATCGAAAAGCTCTACACAACGCCTGAAGATATGGTCGAAGTATATGAAGCCCTTCAGCCTATCGGCCGCTTCATCTTCGCAGCGACTTTCGGTAACGTGCATGGTGCTTACAAGCCCGGCTCGGTTAAGCTCCAGCCCAAGATTCTTCGCGACGGACAGAAGGCTGTCACTGATAAGCACGGTTCAGATGCCTTCATGGATCTTGTATTCCACGGTGGCTCTGGCTCCGAGCTTAGCGATATTCGCGAGACACTTGAGTATGGTGTCGTCAAGATGAACATCGATACGGATACACAATATGCATTCACTCGCCCGGTTGTCACTCACATCTGCGAGAACATCGAGGGCGTGCTCAAGATCGATGGCGAAGTCGGCAACAAGAAGGTTTATGATCCTCGCGGTTACCTCAAAAAGGCCGAGAAGAACATGGCAGATCGCTTGATCCAAGCAGCCGAAGATCTCTGCTCTACGGGTAAGACAATCTGCGGCACTGTCTAGAGCGCAGCCGTTTGAATTTTCAAAGCCGGATACGTATGTGCGTATCCGGCTTTTTCGTTTCTATTACTAGATTTGTTCTCACCTTGGAGGAAGCTTGCAGTAGCGGCTTGAAATTTGCTACTAATTCAGTAGACCACTTTTGATGCAACACGACGACCCTGCCTACAACCCGCTCGAAGATATTGACCAAATTATCGTCGATGAGGCTTCGATTCAAGCGCGCTTGATTGAACTAGGCAAGGAAATCAACGAAGCCTACGAGGAGCGCGATGTCGCGGTAATTGCAATTATCAACGGAGCCATCATCTTCGTGGCTGACCTCATCCGTCAGCTCAACATCTCAATGAAACTCGACTGCATACGTATCGCTAACTATCGTGATGATGATAAGTCGATGCAGAAGCCAGAGATCATTGATAAGATCCGCCTCGACTTGAAAGGCCTCGATGTGCTCATCATCGACGACATCCTCGACTCGGGTAGGACTCTTTCGCACGTCACTGAAATCTTCAAAGCAATGCAGCCAGCTTCACTAAAGACCTGTGTGCTACTCGATAAAAAGACCACCCGCAGTGTCGACTTCGAGGCTGACTTTGTAGGCTTCCATATCCCTGACAAATTCGTAGTCGGATACGGCCTCGACTTCGCGGAGCGCTACCGCCAACTGCCATGTATTGGCGTGCTTCGTCCCGAACTTCAAAATCCACCCGAGTGGTCCTAGCGTGTACGCTCTAGGCATTGACGGTGGAGGCAGCCGTACTCGAGCGCTCCTCTGCGATGCCTATGGACAAATCATCGGCAAAGGTCTCAGCGGGGGAACAAATCCAAGAACCTATTCCGCCGGAGAATTAAAGGCACATCTGCAGGAGGCGATCGAGCAAGCCACTCGATCCATCGATTGTTCAAAAATCCTTGCCGCACACTTCGGTATTGCTGGGGCGGGAGACGCCAGGACAAGGGCTAAGGTCGAAGCGATTACCAAGGAACTTCTCAGCGAGCAAACCACCCGCACGATCGGACATGACCTGGAAATCGCTCTAGCTGGTGGACTTGGAAGCAACCCGGGTATTGTTCTGGTCGCGGGAACAGGCTCCGCCTGCTACGGACGGACCTGCGATGGCCGCAGCGCAAAGTGCGGTGACTGGGGTGATCTAGTAGACGACGTGGGTAGCGGGAGCTGGATCGGCTTGCGCGCGCTACAAGTATGTGTCCGCCAAACTGATGGCCGACTTCCCGAGAGTCCCCTTAAACAAGCGGTGATGGATTTTTTAAAGATTGAGCACATGGGTGCCTTCAAGGCGCGCATCCATGATTCAGGCCTGTCGCGAAGCGGGCGCGCTCAACTCGCTCCGATCATCCTCGATTTGGCCAGCAAGGGCGACGAGGTTTCGCTTGCGATCGTGGCCGAAGGTGTGGATGCCCTTACTAGCTGCGTATTTATTACGAGCCGCCAATTAGGCATCAAATCGCCTACCGTTTTGTTGGCAGGTGGCCTTCTCCAGCACACTTATTTTTCTAACTCGCTGGAAGCAGCACTGGATGCTCGCATCCCAAATGCAATTATAACTCAGCCGATTTTAAGCCCTACGGCAGGTGCTGTATTAATGGCACTGAAAGCTGCGAACTGCGAAATAAGTGATGCCTCTATCGAGAAGCTCAAAGAGGCCTCATATTCTTAAAACTAAAGCTTTATATGCCATGCCTAGCCCGCCATACTTGAAAGACTTTTGCTGACTACGATGAAGACTGTTGCCATAATTGAAGATCAAACCGCTATCCGAGAGATGGTTAGCCAGGCAGTGATTGATAGAGATAACTTTGATGTTATCATCGAGTGTGGAGATGGTCAGACGGGCTGCGAGGCCTGTCTCGAACAAAAGCCGGATTTTGTAATCCTAGATGTCATGTTGCCCAATCTCAACGGTACCGAGATCTTACGGGTTTTTCGCGAAAAGCTGCCAAATACGCAGATTTTAATCTTTTCTGGCTACCAGAGCCCCAGCCTTGTGCGCGAGCTTCTGCAATCAGGTGCGCACGGGTTTGTAGAAAAATCCGCCCCGCTCTCCGAGTTACGGAAGGGAATCGAGATCGTGGCTAGCGGCGGCAGTTACTTCGGCCCCGAGGTCGCACTGCTATTACGTGAGGCCATGGCCAACCCTAAGTCGAACGACTCAGGCGTCAATATTTTGACTAAGCGAGAACGTGAAATCCTCCAGTTGATCGCCGAAAGTCATAGTACGCGGGAAATCGCCACAAGGCTCGAAATCAGCGTCAAAACCGCCGAGAACCATCGCACAAACCTGATGCGTAAGCTCGACCTGCACAACGTGGCCAGCCTGACACGCTATGCGATTAACAATGGCTTGATCTCGATGGGCTCGTAAGAGCCTAGTCCTCGGAGGCCAACCTGATTGTTAAATCTTACGCGATATTACCTCTCGCAGCCGATCTTCTAAGATCTCAAGCAACATGGGGTGCTCCCCCAAGAGGGGCGTATTTTGAATCTGCTCAAAAGTGCCTTCTGCGATCAAGCCCTCGCAGATTTCGGCCACATCACCTCCCTCCCCCGCGTGGCGACCAGGGAGTAGAAAAAACATCGCGAGAATTAGACGCCCACCCGCGAAATCTTCGACCGAACCGAGCCTTTCTAGCAGCGGATCATTAAACGCGTAGGCTCCACCTTCTCGCCGCTCCATCGAGCAAGGCAGCACTAAGGGCAGATCTAGTTCGCTTGATAGTTGCCGCGCCACCGCGTTTCGCACACGGTTAACTTCGATGATTGGCGTTCCGTGATCGACCAGTGCCACCTTCATACTTGGTGAAGGCCGCAAAGCACGAATTTGATCTGCTAGCATCTGCGCAAGACGAGGGTCCGGTGCGTCGAAGTCCTCACCAGCAAGAACAGACGCAATCCGGACCTTCAGTTCGGGATACTCGCCTGACAATTCATCGACGACTTCTGGCAGGTAATCGGCAATGGCTAGGCTAGGCCCGAGGAATAGTGGCAGGCAGACAAACTCGTGGTGTCCCGCCGCTAAGCATTCTCGAAGACGACGTTTCACGATAGTCGCAGGGACGCCGTTTAGTTTATCCGCAGCGATCTTATGCGAATGCAGTAGACTCACTGCCTCAACTCGCAACCCCGTGCGTCCAGCTAAGCCTTCAGCTAAACAACGCAAACCGATTGTGGCTTGCGGGCGGAGCGAGCCGTTATCAACCAGAAATACGATGGGCGTGGTCATAGAAAAATGCAACTGGGGATGAAAATCTATTCATAGGGATAGGAAAATGTTTGCGAGATACAAATCAAACTGCCAAAAACTGTTATTATGATTAATACTGTCCGCATCCTCCTAGCCCTAATTTTAGCAGTTTTCGCCCTTAGCGGTTGCAGTAACAAGCAAGCGCCATCGCAATACAGTAACGGGGTTGGTAGCCTTGGTGATATGGGTTTCATCCCAGACGGTGACCCTTTCGATGGGAGCCTAAACGACACTGGTCTCCAAGCGCGCGATGAAGGCGATGATATCGGCAACGATAAATACGGTGACTTTACTATGGTTGGGGGCGTGCTGCCTTCTATTTACTTCGGCTTTGACTCCTCCTCTGTCGGTCCTTCAGAGCGATCAAAGCTTCAGCAAGCAGCCGAGTACCTGGAGCAGAACTCGGAACACTCTCTTCTAGTTGAAGGTCACTGCGACTGGCACGGCACCAGCGAGTATAACCTTGTATTGGGTGATCGCCGCGCAAACAGCATTGGGGACTACCTTGACACGCTCGGCATCACGCCAGAACGCATAGAGAAGCTCTCCAAGGGCAGTCTTGAAGCAACTAGTGGTTTATCCAGAGAGCTGTCTTCGCAAAATCGCCGTGCAGATCTCATTGTGCTAAAGAAGTAAGGTAGTTCTAAGTCTCAGCACCAAGTGCCATGACTTAGAGCTTACTTTGTCCCGACTTCCGCTCTAGATGTCTGCCAAAAGCACGCATCACTCCTAAATGGATGCGCGCCTGCGTATTCGCGTAGATCCACCAAGGGAGAGTCGGTGCGAAACCATGGATGGAGGCGATCAAACAAGCCTGCTCGGGAAACAAGCGAAACTCTAATCGCCCGGGCGGATCGACATCGCGCGAAAGTTTACCCCCTGATATGTAAAACGCGCAGCGCCGCTCACTCCCTTGCGAGTAGGGTGAAGGTGTGAGTTCTAGAAGGACGATCCCACCAAGGGTGGCTAAACGCACAATGCCATCAGAGTCCTTAGTGGCGTCGATCAGTCCACGGAAACGGCGACTGAGGTATTCGCCATATTCCGTGGCTATCTTTTGTGCGCTACAATTGGCAGGCAGCGGCATGCGCTGTACCGAACGCACTCGGCGCGCTTGTTTAATAAACTTACGATCCGACGCTTGGGTCGCACTGCGCGGATTTGGCTTTGGCATCCCTTCACCATCTACGCTTTTGCGAAAAGAGGCCTCAAAACTAACAAATTTATTTTTCAGCCGTGCGCTCAGGACGCTAGACTGCGCTACGAGGTCATGTTGCAGACTTTCTAGCAATGGCCCCGCAAGGGCGGGCGGCACACCGCCGAACACGGAGACCCAGTGCTTTGAGAGTACAAACCAATTGTAAGGAAAATTAAAGAAGCGAGCGCGCTTGCCAAGTAGGTCGGCGGTTTGACTGATCATCTCGCGATAGGTCATGGCGCAATGTCCGCCCAGATCGTAAGTCTCCCCCGCCAGTTCAGCCTCTTGCAAGCAAAGCCTGAAAGCTTGGCAGACATTCTCGATATCTATTGATTGAGTCTTGGAGCGCCCCCAAGCCGGCATTAGCATGACAGGGAGTCTGCGAACCAAGTTAATCAGCAATGAGAACGAGGAACCACCCGGACCAAAAATCAAGCCCGCGCGCAATACAGTGACTTTGACCGAACGAGAACGCAGAACGTTTTCCACTTCAAGTCGACTGCGGAGATGCGGCGACAGAGGCTCACCCGTTTTTGGGATAAGCCCGCTCAAATAAACGACGTGCTTAAGCCCTGCCGCCTCGGCAGCCCGAATGAAATTATCCGCGAGTAATAAGTCGGTATCTTCAAAGCTACCCTGCACGAGTCGACTGGAAGGTGCCATTGAGTGCACAAGGTAAATACCGCAATCACAGCCAACCAATGCTTTGGTGACTTTTGGGAGCGAATAAAGGTCACACTCACGCCACTCCGTACTGGTCGCATCGGGGCTTTGTTCCGCCACGGAGGCGCTGCGTGTAAGTGCGCGAAACCGATAATCGCCCTTAAGGAAATCACGCAAATGAGAACCGACAAAGCCACTAGCTCCTGCGACGGCGATTAGTGGCTTGTGAGGCTCAGTTACAGGATCCATAGGTAGGAGAGGTGTTGGCCATATATTGCGTACTTGTTATGTCTAAGCAAAACCACGGGGGATGCAAACCTTGTCTCCTATTCGCCTGCTTGACTTCGCCGCAGATGCGCCTGACTTTCGTCTAATCTAACAGCCATGGCTACCGCGACTCTCAACTACGAACCAATGGTCTTCGCCCCAAAGCAGGGCGATGAAGCACCACTCACTGCGATCCAAGAAGAAGTGCTTACTCTTAAGAAAGAACGCAACGCACTGATCCTCGCGCACAACTACCAGATCGATGCGATCCAGCGCGTGGCCGACTATGTGGGCGACTCACTCGGGCTAGCCTACAAGGCAGAGCAAGCCGACACCGATTGCATCGTTTTCTGCGGCGTTCATTTTATGGCGGAAACCGCTAAAATCGTCAATCCGAACAAGCCAGTGCTCCTCCCTGAGATGGACGCAGGCTGCTCGCTCTCTGACTCTTGCCCTGCCGAAAAGCTAGCCGCCTACAAAGAGGCCCATCCCAATGTTTACGTCGTCGCCTACATCAATTGCTCGGCTGCAGTTAAAGCACTCTCAGATGTGATTTGCACAAGCGGAAACGCTATGAAAATCGTCGGCAAGGTGCCTGCAGATCGCGACATCCTCTTCGTACCCGATCAAAACCTCGGGCAGTGGGTTAGTAAGCAGACTGGCCGCGCCATGCAGCTCTGGCCAGGTTCATGCTATGCCCATGTGCTCTTTACTCAGCAAGCTATCGAACGTCTAAAGTTAAAGTTTCCCGACGCCCTCGTCGTCGCTCACCCAGAGTGCACTGAAACTGTTCGCGATAATGCGGACGAAGTCTGCAGTACAGAAAAAATGATCGGTTTCTGCCAGGATTGTGAAGCCGAGAAAATCATCGTTGTGACAGAGACCGGCATGATCCATCGCCTCCAGCGCGAGATCCCAGACAAGACTTTCATCGCCGGCCCCACGGATACTTGCGCGTGCAACGATTGCCGCTATATGAAGATGAATACTATCGAAAAGTTGCGCGACTGCCTTCGCGACATGTCGCCCCAAATCGAGATGCCCGAAGACATCCGCCTTGAAGCCTATGCACCGATCAAGCGTATGCTGGAGTGGAGCAAGTAGTGTCGCAAAAGACTCAGATATCGCCGGCGAACCCGACCATAAGTGCACTCTCTTCCTCAAAACGCATGGAATCAAAATCGGTTGTTTTGAGAACTGCATCGTTTTCGAACATACAGACTTGGTTGTAGGACAAATGCAGTCTTATTTCATGGCATGACCACCGCAAAAAAAGCGACTGCGACCTACCGCAACGACCTGCTACGTGCACCGCTTGCGGGTATCCTAGAAGCAGGCTGGGCAACCTTCGCCCTGGTCATCGCCATCCGCTACTTTGAAGCGAGCGAAACGCACAAGGCCTTCATCGCGGGAGCCGCCCCCATTGGTTTCCTCCTCACGCCGATCACGCTCTATCTCGCCGCCAGCTTCCGTGCCCGCCCGAGCTTCAGCTGCACTTTTGTCTTGGCTACGGCGACCCTGTTGCTGTTAGGCGCAAGCATCGTTCAATCGCTCCTCTTTTTCACGCTTTTCGCCGTCTTAAGTCAGGTCGCAGCCGTGCAGCAAGGACCTCTTATGCTCCAAATCTACACGGAGAACTACACCCGCGCGGAGAGGGGCAGTCGTATGACCTGGCCATTCATTTTGACCGCGCTCTTTTCAATTGGCTTCGCCGTGATAGGGGGGCGCTTACTTGACCTTAAGATCGAAGCCTATCACTGGATCTTCGCCATCATGGTCGTCGCCTGCGGCATCTCGGCAGTCGCCTGTGCCAAAATTCCCAGCAGCCCCCTCTCTCGTAATAATGTAGGGAACCCTTGGCAAAGCTTCAGCCTGATTTGGAAAGATCGCTTCTTCGGCTTCATCCTTGGCTGCTGGATGCTCCTCGGGATGGGCAACCTTATCGCACTCCCCGTTCGCATAGAGTATCTAGCTAATCCAACGTTCGGCGTAAACGCTAGCAATACCACGATTGCCGTCCTCATGCTAGTGGTGCCCGCTGTCGCTCGCGTGCTCAGCACCCGTATGTGGGGACGCTTCTTCGACCGTCTCCACTTTGTGACAACGCGCAACCTGCTCAACCTGTTCTTTCTCGCGAGCATCGGATTCTTCTTTTTTACGACTAATATATATGTTCTCGGTCTTGCAATGGCTCTCCAAGGCCTTGCGTTTGGTGGTGGTAAAATCTTTTGGAGCCTCTGGGTGACCAAAATAGCGCCTGAAGAAAAAGCCTCGTCCTACATGAGCATCCACATGGCACTGACCGGCCTGCGCGGCTCGCTCGCTCCTTTTATTGGCTATGCCATTCTCAGCCGCTCTAGCCCAGCTAGCGTTGCCATCATTGGGATGATTCTAATTGCAGTATCAATCATACTGTTCGAACTCATCCGCGGACATACGCGCTTGCGCGAGACGGCCGATGGATAGACTCTCTGCTAGCGCAAATTAAAAGATTCCGTATTGCTCTGGGCAAAATCTCCCGCTTTATCTTCCACACAATGTCAGCTAAACCCCTCACCATTTCTATCGGAACCGACCACGCGGGCTTTCCACTTAAAGCACCGATTATCGCTTTCTTAAAACAACGCGGACACACCGTCATCGACTTCGGTTGTGACTCCGACGAACCCTGCGACTACCCTGACTTCATCCGTCCCGCCGCCGAAGCAATTGCTTCCGGCCAAGCCGACTGCGGGATCGTGCTCGGTGGCTCTGGCAACGGCGAAGCTATGGTAGCCAACAAGGTTAAAGGCGTTCGCTGCGGTCTCTGCTGGGATGAGTGGTCAGCGAATGCGACCAAAACTCATAACAAGGCCAACTGTATCTCTATGGGCGCCCGCCCCGTCCCCGAAGTCTTAGCCCTAAAGATCGTCGGCATCTGGCTTGACGCAGACTTCGAAGGCGGCCGACACGAACGCCGCGTCACCAAGATCGAAGGCTAATTCATTTCAGTCCCGACTTGAAACCTACGCTAGCTGTGCTCTTCTAAGACATTAAGTTTATTTTAACACAAATTCCCTATGGCCGATAAAAATAAGTCGAAAGACAAAGAAGAAAAATCCATCAAAATCCAAGAGACCTTCCTCAAAGAGCGTAAAGTCTTTCTTTGGGGCGAAGTGTCCGACAAGTCCGCACGCGATGTCACGGAGAAGCTCCTTTACCTAGAAATGGATGCACCCGGCAAGGAGATCACTTTTTACATCAACACTCCTGGCGGCTCCATCACTGCTGGCATGGCCGTGTATGATACAATGAAGTTGATTAGCTCGCCGATCAAAGTCGTCGTTACTGGCATGGCTGCCAGCATGGGCTCGATTCTCCTCTGCGGTGCGGATAAAGGTAAGCGCTTCCTCTACCCGCACTCTCGGGTACTCATCCACCAGCCACTCATTTCTGGCCAGATGATTGCCGTTGCCGTCGACATACACATCCAAGCCCAAGAAATGGAGCGTCTCCGCGACGAGCTCAACGCGATCCTCGCGGATTCCTCAGGCCAGTCGCTTAAGAAGATCCAAAAGGACACCGATCGTGATTTTTACATGACTGCGGACGAAGCCATCAAATACGGCTTAGCCGACGGTATTGTCGAAAAAATTTAAACACCGCGCTTATTGCTTCGCAAAATAATGAAGCTATTTCGAGTCGGTCGCCACCTGTCCCAAACTGACAGAAGCGGTCGCCACTTCGAATACCTATTTTAAATGACAGAAGAGGGCAAACGGACTAAAGCTTGGATTGGCGATGCTGTCTTAGCCCTATTCGCGCGCGAGTGGATATTGAAGCAAAAGGACATCTCTACGAAAGAACGCGCCGAGGTCTTCATCCAGATAACCTCGAACCAATTCCTAGCCTCTCTCGGTGAGCCCACCTCGATGGAAGCCGAAATCGGCGTCGTCTATGAAACAGATGGACTGCACGCCGCCTTTGACTTTATCGAACAGAAAATCTTGCCACTCTTTTTAAAGCGACGAGCTAAGAGCAAGCAACCTGGTAGCTACCGAAACAAAAGCTAATGTAAGCAGCTTTGGGCGAAGTACTCCAAAGGGCACGCCGAGCATGGGTGAGATGCCCATCTTCGCGCTACTTTTGCACTAGATCCCAGCCGTCGTTTTGGATCATGGCTTCGGCTTTTTTAAATTTGAGGGTCTTCTCTTCAGGTCCCTTGCGAATGGTCACAGTATCATTGCGACCGACCTTGGGCAGTTCGCGACGAATCGGTTCTATCTTTGGCAATTCGACTGGCTTTCCCCGAGCTGAGCCGTTCGAAGCCTGTGCCGCGGTGGCTTGAGGCTGCCCAGCGGCGGCAGTAAGAGCGCTGGCGCCTTGCCCTGAGCCTGTGCCCGGCCCTGCCACTTGAGCGACCTTAGACATGCGGGCGAGCATGTTGCTAAAAGCTTCTTGGCTAGTCGCACTACGGAACACGGAATTACAAATCTCCGTACGCACATTCGTCATTAACTCTTGGAAGAAGACGTAAGCCTCGCTCTTGTACTCGTTAAGCGGATCCTTCTGGCCATAGCTGCGAAGATTCACGCTTCGGCGTAACTCTTCCATCTCGGTAAGGTGATCCTGCCAACGGCGATCGAGTGAGCGAATGATGAGATAGCGTTCGAGGCCGACGAGAGCTTCTTGCTCCTCAAACTCTTCGCGTTGGTCGTAGGCTTCGTTGATCTTACCAAGAATGTATTCGTGCTGCGCTTGTGCTTCGAGAGCTTCAATCTCCTCGGGCTTGAGGGAGATAGGGAAGTAGGCATTGAGCCAACCGAGAAAACGATCCATCGCTTCGGTGTCGCTTGCCTTGGCCTCATCTAGCTCGTTGAGGCGCTCTTCGAGTTCTTCATCAATCATCTCGAAGACGATTTCACGAGGCGTATCTGAATGGATTGCATCATTACGTAGCCCGTAGATAACTTCGCGTTGTGTATTGAGCACGTCGTCGAACTGGAGGAGGCGTTTTCGCATGGAGAAATTCTGCTGTTCGACCTTCTTCTGCGCATTTTCAATCGACCAATTGAGCGCGGGGTGCTCAAGCTCTTCGCCCTCAGTCATGGATTTTTCGAGGACACGCGAGATAGGGCCTGCATTAGCGAAGAGACGCATAAGGTCATCCTCAAGCGAGACGAAACATTTGGAGAGACCAGGGTCGCCTTGACGGGCGCAACGACCACGGAGCTGACGGTCAATCCGCCGGGACTCGTGACGCTCAGTACCAATCACGAAGAGACCGCCCAATTCGGCAACGCCTTGGCCGAGCTTAATATCAGTTCCCCGGCCAGCCATATTAGTAGCGATGGTGACCGAACCTTTCTGCCCGGCTTTGGCTACGATCTCGGCTTCTTGCGCGTGAAACTTGGCGTTCAAAACACTGTGCACGGTTTTGTTACGTTTGAGCATGCGAGAGAGTAACTCGGAGGCTTCGACTGAAGCGGTACCAACGAGGACGGGCTGACCTTCTTTATTAGCCTCTTGAATCGTCTCAATCACGGCACTGAACTTTTCCCGTCGGGTCTTGAACACGACGTCATTCAAATCAACACGTATATTAGGTTTATTCGTCGGGATCACCATGACGGTGAGGCCGTAAATTTCGTTGAACTCGGAGGCTTCCGTCTCCGCCGTGCCCGTCATCCCGGCGAGCTTATCATACATGCGGAAATAATTCTGAATTGTAACCGTCGCATAAGTCTTGGTCTCTTTTTCGATGGTGCAGTTCTCTTTGGCTTCAACCGCTTGGTGGAGACCGTCTGACCAGCGGCGCCCAGGCATCACGCGGCCAGTGTTTTGGTCGACGATGTTAACCTTGCCAGCTTGCACCACGTATTCCTTATCACGCTCGTATAGGCTGTAAGCGCGGAGCAACTGACTTATACAGTGAATACGTTCGCTGGTGGTCTGGAAAAAAGTTTCGGCCTCAAGCTTGGCGCTTTGCTTCGCCTCGGCGGAGAGATTTTCCTGCTTGTCGATCTCGATAAACTGGGTGGGCAGATCGGGCAGCATGAAGGCGTCAGGATCGTCGGGGCTCATGAGGGTGCGGCCCCTTTCACTGAGATCAGCCTGCTGCTGCTTTTCGTCGATCACGTAGTAGAGCTCTTCTTTCAGCGCGTAGCGCTGCTCTTTGTTGAAGTCGCTGTTCATCTCGAGGTCGAACTTATCGACCGCGCGGCGAAAGGCGGGCACCTCGTTCAGGCGGTGGAACTGTTTATTTTTGGGCATGCCAAGCTTCACTTGGTAGAGGCTAGCCACGGCGGCATGTTTGTCCTCTTCGCTAGAGCTCTCACCCTCCAGCACTTTTTTAGCCTCCGCCACGAGCTTGTTGCAGAAAGCTTGCTGCTTAGAAAACAGATTCTGGATGGTGGGCTTGACTTCGTTAAAGGGCAGCGGGTTATCGTCCTGCATTGGGCCCGAAATAATGAGCGGCGTGCGCGCTTCGTCGACGAGGATGGAGTCGACCTCGTCAATGATACAGAAGTAATGGTCGCGCTGAACCTGGTCTTCCTTGCGACTGGTCATCCCGTTATCACGCAGGTAGTCGAAGCCAAACTCAGAGGCGGTGCCGTAGGTGATGTTGCAAGCATACATCTCGCGGCGCGTCTGCGGGTCCATCGAGTTTTGGATACAGCCCACAGTCAGCCCGAGAAAGCGGAAAAGGTGCCCCATCCACTCGGAGTCACGACGGGCAAGGTAGTCATTCACCGTGACGAGCTGGCAATTCTGGCCCGTCAACGCGTTGAGGTAGAGCGGGCAAGTCGAGACAAGGGTCTTACCCTCACCAGTTGCCATTTCCGCGATACGTTTTTCGTGGAGCGTAATGCCACCGATAAATTGAACGTCATAATGGACCATTTCCCATGGTAATTGATGGTCGCAAACATCGTAGGACTGGCCACACATCCGGCGGGCAGCGCTCTTTACTGCTGCGAAGGCTTCAGGCAAAAGATCGTCGAGACTCTCACCATCCTCCTGGTTGCGCTTCATAAACTCAGCAGTCTTATCACGAAGCTGCGCGTCGGAGAGCGACTGGTATTCGAGTTCGATGGCGTTTATGCGCTCGATGATGGGCTGACACTTTTTGAGGTATTTACCATAGTGACGACCAGAGAATTTCTTTAAAATAGAGGAGATCATAAGACCTATTGACTGCGTTAGAAAATAAGATTTGCGTGCGTTGCGGATTCACAGAGGACATCCAGAATATATGAGGTCGCCAAAATGGTCAAAGACCCAATGAGTGGCAAGTATGTACTACTGTCATAAGGGATTGACTCTAGAGAGCTTTCTGACGGATTTAAGGTATGAATATAGTTTGTCTCGACTTGGAGGGAGTATTGATTCCCGAAATCTGGATCGCGTTTGCAAAAAAGACTGGGATCGAGGCGCTAAAGCGCACGACTCGCGATGAGCCAGACTACGACGTGCTGATGCGTTACCGCTTAGACATTCTTGACAAGGAAGGCTTCAAGTTAGCCGATATCGAGGAAGTCATCGGTACGCTTGACCCAATGCCCGGTGCCTCGGAATTCGTCGAATGGGTCACTTCGCAGACGCGCCTCGTAATCCTTTCTGACACTTTTCGCCAATTCGCAGGGCCCCTCATGGCCAAGCTCGGGCACCCGACTCTCTTTTGCCACGATTTAGTGATCGATGATACGGGTCGCATCGCCGACTATTCTCTGCGTCTCAAAGACCACAAGCGCAAAGCAGTCGAAGCTTTCAAGGCACTCAATTTTGACACCTTCGCGGCGGGCGATTCCTACAACGACCTCTCTATGATCGATGTGGCTGACAACCGCGCACTCTATTGCCCGCCCGAGCGCCTCACCATTGAACGTCCAGAGCTCCCCGTCGCGCGCACCCATGCTGAGCTCCGTCAAATCATTGAAGGTATTCTGTAACCCCCCCCATAAAACGACGACAAGACATGCTGGTTCACACTGTATTATTCTGGCTGCGCAAAGACCTCGACGACGCGCAGATAACCAAGTTTCGCATGGGGCTTGAAAGCCTCAAAGAAATCGAGCACGCCGATTCGGTCTTCATCGGTAGGCCTGCCTCCGTAGCCGAGCGCCCCGTGTGCGACGGCAGTTACGACTTTTGCCTAACCGTTATTTTAAAAGACGTGCCCGCACACGACGCCTACCAAGCGCACGAGAAACACCAGGACTTTATCGCCACCCACAAGGACCAGTGGCAAAAAGTCAAAGTTTACGACGCTGATTAAAGCGTTCACATGGACAATTTTTTAACTCAATTCAATGCAATCAGTCTCATAGACTGGTTCGCTATGATTGCAGGCATTGTTGGTGTCTACCTTAGTATTAAGGAGAGAATCTTGGCCTGGCCGCTCTTCATTTTATGCTATGCCGCCTACGTTTATATAAGCTTACGCGGCAACTACTACGCCTTTGGGGCTATGAATGTTATTTTCGTGTTTGTGGCTGCCTATGGCTGGCTTAAGTGGTCTAAGTCATCAAGCGAGAGCGGTGGCGAGATCCGCATCTCACATCTAGCGCCGACGCATCTCTGGATTGTGGTGGCATTTATCTGCGTGGGCACCCTCGGGCTAGGATGGTTACTGGAATCAACGGGAGAAGCGCGGCTCCCCTACTATGATGCCTTCGCGACTACGTGTGCGCTGTCCGCGCAATGGATGCTGAGCCGCAAGTATATTGAAAACTGGATTTTTTGGATACTCGCTGACATGGTCTACCTAAGCTTTTTCTTTAATGACCGCATATGGCCAAGCGTGATTCTGTTTATCGCATTCATCTTCCTGGCGATCAAAGGATGGATCGAATGGAAGGCAATTATCAAGGAGACCGCTTAATCGAAGCCATGAAACGTATCGTTTTAACGGGCGCTGAGTGCACGGGTAAAAGCACTCTCGCACAAGCACTCTCGGGCTACTACGGAGAGCCTTGGACGGCTGAGTTCGTGCGTAGCTATGTTGACCAACTCGACCGCGAATTAATTCAAACAGACCTAGAAGAAATCTTTTGCGGACAGATCGCCGCCGAAGATGCTGGCGGGGCAAAGTCGAAACGTTTCGTCATCCACGACACCAATTTATTATCGTCGATCATCTACGCCAATCACTACTTTGAAACCACTTTCGATTGGGTCAACGAGGCCTTACTAGAGCGCAAATACACACTCTACTTACTTTGCTCCCCTGAGGGCATCCAATGGGAAGAGG
>FLMP01000192.1_pt1 | contig 17692 bp, 16 predicted proteins | sample 887161 | NCBI WGS metagenome assembly FLMP01 (sample SAMEA4017660, study PRJEB14154) | seawater metagenome
GTCGTGGTCGTTGACGAATTGGTGGCCATCCTCATTGACGAGGACCGCGCCTTCGCCGCGGACGGCTTCCGAGACGAGAAAAGAGCGGGCTTCGGGGCCGGTGGCGGCGGGGTTGTAGAAACAGGTGGGGTGGAATTGAATGAACTCCATGTTGGCGATGGAGGCCCCGGCGCGCCAGGACATCGCGAGGCCGTCGCCCGTCGAGGAGTCGGGGTTGGTGGTGTAGAGGTAAGTTTTTCCGCAGCCCCCGGTGGCGAGAATGACACGGGGCGATTCGATCACGCCGACTTTGTTCTTTTTGATATCGAGAACATAGGCGCCGAGAATGCGGTCATCGGTGATCGCGCCGAGCTTGCCCGTCGTGATGAGATCGATGGCGTAGTGATCTTCTAAAATGGTGATGTTTTTGGTCTTCCTCGCGGTCTCGACAAGTGAGGTCGCGATCTCGCGGCCGGTGGTATCTTTTGAATGGAGGATACGGCGTTCGGAATGTCCGCCTTCCTTGCAGAGGGAGTAGCGCTTGGGTTCATCTTCGTCATCGTCGAAGTCCGTGCCCCATGCAACGAGTTCATTAATTGTCTCGGCAGCTTCTTCGATGATGACCTTGACTGCGTCCTCATGGCAAAGTCCGCCGCCGGCATCGAGGGTGTCTGCGACATGCTTTTCGCAGGTGTCACCGGGGTCGCGAAGTCCGGGGGGCAGGACGGCGGAGATGCCGCCTTGAGCCCAAGCGGTGTTCGATTCGAGCAGCTTGCCTTTGGTGATGCTTCTGACGCTGCCGTGCTCGGCGGCTTTGATGGCAAAGGAAAGGCCGGCGATGCCGGAGCCAATGACGAGGAAGTCTGACATGGTCGAGAAAAGAGGGTGGCAAGATCCGCCGTGTTGGCAATGGCCTTTTAAAGATTGGGGTTGTCCTGAGCTTGCCACTCTTGGGGAGGACGAGGAAGAAAGAAGCGATTGGCTTCGAGGATACAAGAGGGTAACGTCAATTCATGTTGACGCGACTTGCGATTCTAGGGAGTGCGGTGGCACTGGGCTCTTGCGCTGACCCTGTGCCTGTGGTGGCACCAGATCCGATCGAAGTAAAAAAAGTGGCGGTGCCCAAAGTAGTCGCCAAGGAAGAGACCGCGGCCGTGAGAAAGCCCGTGGAAGTCAAGAAAGAGGTGCCCGTTCCGGTGATTAAAAAAGGCGAAATTACCTCGGTGGATATCGTGCGTCTTTTCGAAATGCGCCTGACAGAAAGCTGCTTGTTGATCGATGTGCGGCCGGGGCTCATTTATTTGATCGGTCATATCTCGGAGTCGCTCAGTCTGCCGAAGAAATCCTTCGACGCGAAGTTTCCGAAGGTGAAGCCTCAGATCGATGCAGCCGTCGCGGCGGGGCAAACAGTCATCCTCTATTGTGCCGACGTGAATTGTCCCGATGGCTACGTGGTGGCGAAGATTCTGGCGGAAAAGGGTTACTCGACCTCGATCTACAAAGGCGGTTGGGACGAGTGGAAAGCGGCAGATCTGGAGTAGACGCTCATCGTAGAAAAGAGAGGAGACATTTTCTCGAAATTTGAGACTAGAATATCAAAACCCCCTCGTATGGTAGGGCCGATGAAACTTATTGCGGGCATTCTTCTTCTTTTTACAGGCGTGGCCTGTGCGGATGTCGTTTTTGATACGGAGGTGAAGCCGATTCTCGAGTTCTACTGCTACGATTGCCACGCGGATGGATCGTCGAAAGGAGATTTTTCCATGGATGAATTCGCTGACAAGGCGAAGCATCTCGATGATGTTTCTCATTGGTTGCCGGTGTGGCGGAACGTGCGCTCGCAGATTATGCCGCCGGCGAAGAAGGATCAGCCGACGGATGCCGAAAAGAAGAAGCTGCTCAGCTGGATCGAAAGGAATGTTTTCAAACTGGATCCCAACAACCCTGATCCAGGTCAAGTCACCATTCGCCGGCTCAACCGTCAGGAATACTACTACGCCGTAAAGGATTTGCTCGGAGTGTCATACAACACGCAGGAAAATTTCCCGGCGGATGACACGGGCTACGGTTTCGACACCATCGGGAGCGTGCTCAGCATTTCACCTCTTTTGATGGAGAAGTATCTTAAGGCCGCGACGGATGTCATGGAAATGGCATTGCCAAAAGGCGCGGCTTCCTCGACCCCCATTCGGGAGTTTTCGGGAAAACGCTTTCGGGCGACTGGCGATGGCATGGAGTCTGTCAATTGGCTTCCCTTCGCGCAGGAAGGCATAGCCCAACTGGAGGTGGAGGCTCCAGCCAAGGGTCCCTACGGATTGCATCTTAACTACGCAGTGCGCGGAGCGCAATCAGCGACAGAACAAACGGTCCATGTTGAGTTCTTGGTGAATGGGAAAAAGGTTGCTGAAAAAACGATCGGCTGGGATCAGGAGGAAACGATCCGTCTGAGCGGGAAAGCCGATCTTAACAAGGGGGGAAATAAAGTGGAGATTCGGCTACTCCCACGAAATACGCCGGACGAGGGGCAAGAGGAACAGTATATCAATCTCCAAAGAGTCACTCTCAATGGGCCTCAGGACGGAAGTTTTAAAGAGTATCCCAAGGGCTATCAGGCGATCATGGTGGATGGACCTGCGCCGAAGGAACTTCGTGATCGTGAGCTTTATGCGCGGAAGATTATGCGGAGCTTCGTGAGTCGCGCGTTTCGTCGTCCGCTCGATGGCGGCACGGTGGGCCGTCTCGTCAAGATGGTGCTTGAAGTCGACAAGCAACCAGGGCGCACTTTTGAGGATGGCATCAAGCACGCCATGACGGCGGTTCTCGCTTCGCCGCGTTTTCTTTTCCGTGCTGAAATTCAGGTCAATCCGAACGACCCGGGGAAGGTGGTGGATCTTGATGAATATGCATTGGCTTCACGGCTTTCCTTTTTTCTCTGGAGTTCGGTCCCCGATGACGAGTTGCTGAGCCTCGCTTATAAGAAAGAGCTTCGCAAAAATCTTCGCGCGCAGGTGGATCGCATGTTGGAAGATGCGCGTGCGGCGCGCTTCACTGAGAACTTTGTCGGCCAGTGGTTGCAAGCGCGGGACGTGGAGCATTTCTCGATTGATACCTGGAAGATTTTGAAGACGCGTGATCGCCGGAAAGCGGCGCGTGTTTTCAACGACCGGGTGCGTCAGGACATGCGGACTGAGACCGAGATGTTCTTCGACTTTATCCTCAAAAAGGGCCGTCCGGCGGAAGAGCTGATCTCGGCTCGCTACAGCTTTCTCAACGAGCGCTTGGCGGACTTTTACCAAGTCGATGGCGTGAAGGGAGAGGAGCACCGCTTGGTCGATTTGACCGAGTATCCTGAACGCGGGGGCATCCTCACCCAAGGGACCTTTTTGATTGTGACTTCGAATCCGACCCGGACTTCGCCGGTGAAGCGCGGGCTCTTCGTGCTCGATCAAATTCTGGGAACCCCGGCTCCTCCCGCACCCCCGAATATTCCGGAGCTTGAGGAAGCTGCTCATGGCAGTGACAGGCCGCTCACGATGCGCGAGATGATGGAGGTTCATCGGAAGAAGCCGCTCTGTGCCAGCTGTCATAAGCGCATGGATCCTATCGGGCTCGGGCTCGAAAACTACAATGCCATTGGGCAGTATCGCACGAAGGAAGACGGACAAAAAATCGATAGCGGCGGTGAGTTGATTACGGGCGAGAAGTTCAGTAATGTCGCGGGGCTCAAGCTGATCTTAGCCGACAAGCGGCGCGAAGATTTTTACCGCTGCCTCGCGGAAAAACTCCTCATTTATGCCACGGGCCGCGGGATGGAATATTACGACGCCCCGACGATTGACCTCCTCGTGAAGCGACTTCATGAAAACAAAGGAAGCATGAAGGAACTTCTCATTGGCGTGATTGAAAGCGCGCCCTTTCAGAAACGTAGGGGTGATGATTAGATTTTCCTTATTTGATCAGGATTTTTTTGGAGAAATTTCCTGAAAAGCGCGTAAACTAAGAACATGAGTGTTTATTCTGGTCTCAATCGCCGTGGGTTTCTCCGGGGTCTTGGTGCTGCTGTCAGCCTACCGGCTCTAGAGTCGATGCGACCTTTGATGGCAGCGACAGCGGGCTCGGTGGCGCAGACCGCAAGCGGAGCGCCGCTGCGGATGGCTTATCTGACGGTTCCCAATGGGGTGAACGTTGAGCAGTGGCGTCCACAAGGGGTTGGAAGTGGCCTCGAGCTTGGGAAGAGCATGGTTCCTCTCGAAGGTCTCAAAGATGATTTCCAGGTGTTCACCGGATTTTCGCATAAGCATGCCACGGCTGGCCCCGATGGAGCGGGCGATCACGCGCGCAGCAATGCCACCTTCCTGACGGGTGCACGGGCCAGAAAAACATCGGGTTCCGATATCAAGGTCGGAGTCTCGGTCGATCAGATCGCCGCTCGTGCGGTTCAGGATGAGACCCGACTTTCCTCGCTGGAACTGACTTGCGATGGTGTTCGTAAATCAGGCAACTGCGATTCCGGATATTCCTGTGCCTACCAGTTCAATCTTTCTTGGCGCTCGGAGAACCAGCCGATGACGCCTGAGTCGAATCCCCGGCTTGTTTTTGAGCGTCTCTTCGGCGGTGGTTCCGGTAAGGATCGGGCCACGGGGATGCGGAGCCGTCTCGCGTCTCAGCAGTCGATCCTCGATTTCATCTCAGACGACGCCAAGGCAATGCATAAGCACCTGGGACGTAACGACCAGCAGAAGCTGGATGAGTATCTCACGGGGGTGCGCGAGCTGGAACAGCGGATTGAAAAAGCGGAGTCCTTTGGTTCTTCAGTGGATCCAGGGGTGGCCGCGCCGAGTGGTCAGCCGAGTGACTACGGCGAGCACATGCGTCTTATTATGGATATGATGGTGCTTGGTTTCCAGACCGATTCCACCCGCGTCGCCAGCTTCTTGATGGCGCACGATGGTAGCAATCGGAACTTCAAAAGCATCGGAGTCGGCGAGGGCCACCACAACATTTCGCACCACAAGGGGAAGAAGGAAAATTTGGAGAAAATCCAAAAAATCGATCAGTATTACCTCACTCAGCTGGCTTACTTTTTCCAGAAAATGAAGGAAACCGAGGATGTCGACGGGAAGTCACTTCTCCACAATTCGATGATCGTTTATGGCAGCGGAATTTCCGACGGAAACCGTCATAATCACAACGATCTTCCCATCATCGTGGGGGGTAATGGAGGCGGATCTTTCACGCCGGGACGTCACGTCGATCTTCGGGAAGAAGTTCCGCTTTCGAACCTCTACGTCCGCATGCTCAATGAGTTCGGAGTGGAGACAGAGAGCTTCGGCGACTCCACGGGATCGCTGAAGAGGATCTAGAAATAATTTCCGACCAAAAGCCCGCCACTAGAATTCCGGTGGCGGGCTTTTGGTTGGAAATGCGGAGTAGTATTAGGGCACGAGGAAGATCAGGTTGCTTCCAGGGACGCGAGCTTGGTCGCCTGTCTTCAACGCGCTAACGTTCACCACGGTAAAAGGAGGGTATGGGCTTCTTACGATTCCAGGGCGGTTTGTGGGGGTGGCTACTTTGTAGTTTGAATTGTCCACTGGGGCTAGTGGTGGGACGCGGTAATCGCCTCCGGTATTATAAGCGCCGGCATTGCGTTGCTGGCTTTCCTTATAAGTGGCAGTTCCTACTCCGGCAGCGGTACCGAGAGCAGCTCCCTTGAGGACGTCATCGGAACCGTCACCTAGCAGAGCGCCGGCAGCGCCACCGAGTCCATATTGTTGTTGGGTCTGCGTGCAGGAGACCAGGGCTCCACCCGCGAGGAGGGCAACGAGGATTTTGGGTGTTTTCATCATTTTTTAAACGGATTGAATGGACTATTTATTCGATAGATTAGCAATTCTTAAGGTCTGCGCCACTTCCAATTGCTATTTTTTCGGCATTTTAGCGAGGCGTTTCGTTCGGGGCTGTGAGGAGGACCCAGTAGTGGTGATGCTTTCACTTCGTGCGGATCATGAGAGGGAAGATTCAAATAAGGTCGCTCCCCTTGAGGCATCCGCTATTTTCTAACTATGAAAAGATCATCATCCTTCCCGCTTTCTCTGCTGGTTTTCGTCTTGATCGCTGCCAAAGGATCAGTGGCGGCTACAGCGGCTGATTCGATGGTTCGTCACGTCACGATCGAACCGGCCACGGCGGACGTCCCGCGTAGCGACACGGCGTCAATCGCTCAATTAGCGGACAATCGTCTGATGGTTGTCTATCACAAGTACGAAAAAGGGAAGAACGCCGGTCGTGATCATGGTTCATGTCGGATCTGGTCGAAGATCAGCGCCGATGGCGGACTCACGTGGAAGGAACCTCGTATGCTTATTGATGTTGCTGAGGGTGACATGAATGTGCAGGCGCCGGGGTTGCTGCGCACGAGATCCGGAAAATTACTGATGAACTGTCTTCGTGCTCACAAAAGCGGGGGAAGCAGCACGATGTGTTTCTTTATCTCGTCCGACGACGGCAAGACCTTCACCGAGCAAGAATCGCTTTGGAAAGTGTCGAAGGGTCAGTTGCTCCAAGGCGGCGCGAGCAGCCTAATGGAGCTGAAGTCGGGCCGCCTACTCCTTCCGTTTCACGGAGGGACAGGCAATCAGTGGAAGCAGAAAAACTCCGCCTGGTGCCTGCGCAGTGACGACGACGGTAAGACTTGGCAGAAATCGAACGCGCTCGATCTGCCCAAGCGCGGTGCTATGGAGGCGTCGATCGCGGAGTTGGAGGGTGGCAAACTCATTATGTCTCTTCGGACGCAACTGGGCGGACCTTACATCGCCACGTCGTCCGATGGCGGTGCGACCTGGTCGAAGGCGGTTTCCAGTGGTCTTGAGGGCGGTGAGTCCTGTACGTGTATACGTCGTCTGCCGGGAACAAACAAACTCGTCCTTTTCTGGAACAGCAGTAAGTTTGTTAAGGGGCATCATCATCTCGGCGAGCGGACGCCATTGACGGCCGCGGTTTCATCTGACGCTGGCGGGACATGGAAAATCATCGGCCGTATTGCCGATGACCCCAAGGCAGAATACACCAACCTAGACTGTTTCTTCACGAAGGACCACGCAATCCTGACATATATGTACGCCAGGCCTGCGTGGAACAGAAAGCAGATACATCTGAAGGCAGCGATCATTCCCATGGCGTGGTTCGCTAAGAAAGAAAGTTCTAACAAGACGGATGCAGGCTACGGCAAATAGCCGCGCCTGATCCGCAACGTGGGCGTTGCTCGGCGATGCGACACTTTAGTGCGTTAGTTCTCGATTGAACCAGAAGGGACCGAGCGAGGGCGCAGGCCCGCTATTTTTAGGAGAAGTGAGAGCTTAGCGCGAAAAAACGGCGTCGCGTTCCTCCTCAGTAAGTTCTTTCCATGTGCCGAGTGGTAGGTCGCCGAGCGGGAAAGTACCAATGCCTTCACGGATGAGTCTGAGGGTGGGGTAGCCGACGGCGGCGGTCATGCGGCGGACCTGTCGGTTTTTGCCTTCCCGGAGTTCGAGACGGATCCAGGAGTCGATGATTTTTTGGCGGACGCGGACTGGTGGCTCACGGTCTGGAAAATCAGGTGCTTGTTTAAGAGCTTTGGCCCGGCAGGGGAGGCAGCGATAGTCTTTGATTTCGATGGTGCCGCTGCGGAGCTTATCGAGTGCTTCCTCATCTGGAACTCCTTCAACGAGGACGAGGTAGCGGCGGCGGTGCTTGTAGCGCGGGTGGAGAAGCCGGTTCTCGAGCGGCTTCTCATCGGTAAAAAGGAGGAGTCCTTCCGAGTCCATATCGAGTCGCCCGAGTGGGAGACATTTCGGCGGAAAACCGAACTCCTTCAGAGTCCGCTGTTCTTCCTCATTGGGGTTCGTGTTGAACTGGCTGAGGACACCGTAGGGTTTGTTAAAGGCGATGAGCATGGGGGAGGGCGGAGGGCAGGGTTTGAGGACCCACTTCTCTGGCTGCTTGAGCATGGCTCCGAGCATTCGGCCGATTTTTTTCGGTCAGAGCTTGATGGGCTTCCAGAGTGAGGTAAGCGCAGTCCTTTGCGAAATCCAAAGAGGTATCGGGTTCTGATTTTTCGCCGTCGCAATCGGTCAGCTTTGAGATGAAGTGAGCTTCGTAGCGGCGCTTCGCCCACGCTTCTCGGAGGTTCATTGTGACGGGCCGTGATGATCGTCTGATTTGCGAGGTGAGCGCGAAACACTCCTCGGGAGGAAATGATTTGGTGATTTGGTAGATCTCCATCGAGAGGGCGTAGGCCATCTGATAGACCTGAAGCTCCTTGGCCGAGTTGATTTGTGAGCCTCCCATCAGATTCGTAAGCTCTGACCTTCGTCATCCGATCTCAGTCCACCGACTACACCAACATAAGAGCTGGGTTTTCGATGAGGCGCTGGATCTCGCCTAGGAACTTCGCGGCGACGGCTCCGTCGACGACGCGGTGGTCGCAGCTGACGCCGAGGTTCATGCGGAGACCGGGAACGATCATGCCATCTTTGACGACGGGCTTTTCGATGATGCCGCCGACGCTGAGGATCGCTGCTTGCGGTGGATTGACGATGGCATCGAAGGACTCGATACCCCATGCGCCGAGGTTCGAGATGGTGACGGTGCCGCCATCGAATTCATTCGGCATGAGTTTTTTGTCGCGAGCGCGCACGGCCATTTCCTTGATTTCCTTGGAGATCTGGAGGAGGGACTTCTGCTCGGCGTTCTTCACGACGGGCGTGACGAGACCGTCTTCAACAGCGATCGCGACGGAGATGCCGACGTGGGCGAACTGGACGATGTGGTCGCCATTGAAAGAAGCATTGGCTTCGGGGACCGCGACGGAGGCGTTGATGAGCGCTTTAACGACGAAGTCGTTCACGGAATACTTGTTACCGTGGGACGCTTCGGACTGGGCATTGATCTGCTTGCGCAATTCCATGAGCGGGGCCGCGTCGACCTCGAGGTGAAGATAGAAGTGGGGGATCGTCGTTTTGGAAAGGAGGAGACGGCCGGCGATGATCTTCCGCATGGAGGAAAGTTCGACCCTTTTGTCTTCGCCGGAGGCGACCGGGGAAAGAGGAACCGGTGCGGCCTTCGCTGGAGTCGGTGCGGCGACGGGAGCAGGAGTTGCCGCGGCAGGAGCCGAGGCAGCTGCGCCAGAGAGATCGGTTTTAACAATGCGACCTCCAGGGCCGGTGCCGGTGACCGTCGAGAGGTCGATGCCCTCGGCCGCGGCGATCTTACGAGCGAGCGGAGAAACTTTGAGACGTCCACCATCATTGGTAGCGGTGGGAGCAGCAACTGGAGCAGCAATAGCGGCCGGCGTTTTGGCAGCAGGGGCGGGTGCGGGTGCGGCGGCAGAGTCATCGGTAGACTCGCCGTCTTCTAAGAGGATCGCGATGACCGATCCGACGGGGGCCCTGCCACCTTCGGGCACGGAGATTGAGGAAAGGGTGCCTTCGTCAAAAGCTTCCATTTCCATGGTGGCCTTATCGGTTTCGATCTCGGCGATGATGTCACCGATTTCGACTTCTTCACCTTCCTTCTTGAGCCAGCGGACAACGGTGCCTTCTTCCATGGTGTCCGATAGCTTGGGCATTTCAATTTTGATAGGCATGGTCTTATGGGATGCGGTGAATGAGGATTGTGCCGGAAGGCCGGTGGAGGAATAGCGATAGGCGCTCCTTATTAAAAGGTGAAATCGAGGTAATTACCGTGATTTCAGATGCTCTCAAGGAAGACTAATTTAGCGAGCGGGCACAAACTAGCGTTAGCCGCTCGCTCGTGCGATACGATCGAGGAGTGCGCGGCCCTCGTTCTTTCCGCTCTCGGTGAGACGGAAGGTCTTATGAGCGTGAGGGTTTGCGCCTTTCATGAGTTCAATGTGGCCCTTTTTTTCGAGATTTTCGATCGTGGTTGTGGTGTTCGAGGGCTTCCGGGCGTAGCTATCGAGCGTAATATTAAGGGCGCGGGTGTCGAGAGATTCGGCGCCTTCGAGTTCTTTATAAAAGGAGGCAAGTAAGACAGACTCGGGACCCGATAGCGTAATATTAGTATCCTCTAAGGCGCGTCTAATTTCGCGTAAATCATCGGCAGCAGCACGATCCTGGTTGGTAGCGCTGCCCTCTGCCGTGTTGCGCAGAATTGCTTTTGTTTCAATAATCTTAGAGATTACTTCAAGGAATCCCTCTAGTTCTTCGGTGCTAAGCTTCCACAGCTCGTCGGCGAGATTTACTAATTTGGAGGGCTGATCCATGTATAAATACTAGTTTTTTTAAAAAATTGCGCAAGTTTAATTAGCTTTGGTTGATATCGAGGGAATAAAATTAGAAAAAATCTAAGATCTCCTTGTCGAGAGACCCTGTTTTGACTAATTTTTTGCTAGTGCTGATTCGGCACCCAAAAAGAAACACACCGACGCTACGATGAAGAACCACAATTCCAACTTCACGATGTCACAGAACTCTTTCTGTTACCAAAACACTACGGTGGGCCAGGACTCTGTTGCGACCCGCGTCAGCTCTCTGACTGAGCGGATGACTGAAAGCTTTAAGGCTGAGGAACCCACTCTTGTGGTTCGCGCTTGCGATGAAATCCCCGACCACGCCCTGACTGCCTGCCTGGATCGCTGCCGCGATGTCATTGGAAGTGGCCAGATTGGCGAACGCGAGTTCAACCTCATTCAGGAATCTCTACGAGAGAACCTCACGGGAATGAATTTCTTGAAGGTTGAGTTGGTGGAAGCGGAGAAGGAATACAAACGTCTGAACACCATGGCCGAGCCTTTCTTTGAGATGATGGCTCCTCTTCTGGGTGAAGAGGATCAGCCGCTCAGTGGACTTGATGCTCAAAGGATGTCCTCACTACAAGAGACGCTCACGGAACTGGTGCAGGGATTAAGCTTTACGAAGTATCGCGGGGATCAGCTGCTTGGTCGCATAGAAGCGCTCGCTGGCTATGTCGCGGATCAAGTGGTGGAAGCGGTGCAATCGCGTAACCTCGGGAATCCCCATCTTCCCGAGATTCGCAAGCAAGTCTGGCGCGCGATCTCAGCGCTGTAAAAAACAGACCGCTTAGGAATTTTCAAACCCTCTTGTCTTTTGACGGAAAGGGTTATTTTTTTGGAGGCTTGGAAACGAGGGATTTGCGCTGTCACGGACTTCGTTTTGGTCAGCACTGTTGGCCATCGTTCTGGTCCAAAGGTGAATCACCTTTTGCATTCCAGCCCAACTGATCTATTTTACAAATATGCAAATCACTGCGAAATCAATTGTGTCTTCTCTAGTTGCGGCTCTGACCCTTGCTTCATGCCAGCAGACTGTGAATCCCTACACCGGAAAAAACCAACCGTCCAAGACCACCAACGGTGCCATCATTGGGGGTGCGCTTGGCGCGGCAATCGGAGCGCTCACCGGGGACGGTGGAACCGACAGCCGTCAGCGCGCTCTTCTCGGAGCGGGAATTGGAGCTCTCGCTGGCGGTGGAATCGGAAACTACATGGACAAGCAGGAAGCTGAGCTTCGCGTCGAGCTGCAAGGCACGGGCGTGAGTATCTCGCGGCAAGGTGACTGGGTAGTTCTCAATATGCCGGGCGATGTCACTTTCCCAACTGGCGAAGCGCGCATCAGCCCAGACTTTTTTGCTGTCCTCGGATCGGTTGCGAGAGTCGTCAATAAGTATAATAAGACCTTGGTCGATGTCACTGGTCACACCGACAATGTAGGCGGGCGCAGTTACAACTACCGCCTTTCGGAGACCCGGGCTTCGAATGTCGCCGACTACCTGAAGGCTCAACGGGTCGACTCCCGTCGCTTCAATGTCACCGGTCGTGGACCTGATGAGCCGGTATCGAGTAACGGCAGCGCGAATGGACGTCAGCTTAACCGTCGCGTCACGATTCAGCTTTCTCCGCTAAGAGGCTGAAAGATCACCCCGTTGAAAAACCGGTCCCGCTTTGGCGGGACCGGCTTTTTTTTGAAAAGAATAGGGCGCTTACTTGATGCTGAGCAACTCGACATCGAAGACCAAAAGGCCGCCGGGACGTCCGCCACCAGGGCTATTTCCGTAGGCAAGGTCTGCAGGAATCCAGAAGCGCCGCTTTTCGCCGACTTCCATGAGCTGAAGGCCTTCGGTCCATCCCTTGATAACGCGATTGAGCGGGAAGCTTGCAGGGCTTCCGCGTTTGACAGAGCTATCGAACAACTTGCCGTCGGTGGTCCAGCCAGAGTAATGCACTGTCACGGTGTCGGTGGCCTCGGGCTTGGCGCCTTTGCCTTTCTTGAGAACCTTGGACTTCAAGCCGGACTTGGTCTTCTCGGCATCCTTGGGCGCAGCCGCGACGTCCTTAGGAACGGCGGGGTCCTTGGTATCCTGCGCGAGTGAGGGAACTGCCACGGCGATGACGACGGCAAATGCTCCGATCAGAAATGATTTCTTATTCATAATAAATAGACCTTCAATGAGAAATTCTCATTCGTCTAGTGATTATCTTGGCCTCTCAAATCTCCCCCTCATCATCCAGCTTGCCCAGAAATGATCGATTCGATACATTTTTTGAGAAAGAAAACTCTTTCGATGAACGTCTGAGAAGATCCCCGACCATGAATTTCTCTCGAAAACCAAGTTGCGTCGCGTTCGGAATCTTCCTTGCCTCCGCGTCCCTCCTTCACGCTCTGCCAACGGCAAATGAGCTTCTCAAGCTTGAAGCCCAAAAGATCATTCAAGGAGCGGACCTCGAGGGCCCTGAAGCGGCGACCTTTTCGAAAGCGTTCCTCGCCTCCCCGGATTGGCAGCACGAGCTGCTCGATTCCGGCCCGCTGAGCGATTCGGCGAAAACCGTGACCCATCTTTTCGAGCTTTGGAAAGGGGATCCCGATCTAAGCACTCGTCCCCTCGACCGAGCGATGGCGACGGCTTGTGTCCTCGAAGGCCCCGGGAAAAAATACGATTCCACGGAAGTGGTCCGACGTTACTCCTACTTCCGCGACAAGTGGAAGTTCGGCCTCCTCAACGCGATGTATGAAAACCTCAGTGTTTTCGAGCGACGCTACCTCGCCCGGGGCGTCCAACACGGCGGCTTCAACTCCGCGGAATCGATGGAGTATCACAATCAGGAAGTCTGTCTTCCCTCAGAGGCTTACACCGGCGCTTGCTGGTATGCGCGCTGGATTTTGCACAATCCCTTTGGCGATTCGATCCACGGTCCTCTTTACTACCATCCCTTTCAGGAAAGTTGGGAAAGCTATGCCGAAGTCGTACGCAACGTCGGCGGCGTGTGCGGATCCTTGTCGAACTTCGGCGCAGCCGCGGCGCTCGCAAATGGCGTCCCGGGAGTGACGATGGGCGAGCCTGGTCATTGCGCCTACGCCATTTTAACGAAGCCCGGACACTGGCAACCGGCCTACAGCCTTTCCTGGAAACGAGGACTTCATACCTCGTTTCATCATGGCAGCTGGGGTTGGCATATGCTCAACACCAAGGCGCAGCAAGATGTCGCCGCGACCCGGAAGTCGGCCGACCTTCGCCGACTGTCGTCCTACTATTTAGAAAAGGAAAACCTGACCAAGGCCCGGGAAATTTCCCGTGTCGCGCGCCTCGATCATCCACTGGCGTGGGAGAATTGGCAGCACTCGGTCGATGTCCTCACCGAGAGCAAGGCCCACGAAAAAGACTGGCAGGAGCTCCACCAGGATGTCCTCAAAACGCTTGCGCCCCTCAGTGGAGAGATTTCCTTTTATCTCCTAAACAAGCACGTTTATCCGCAGGTTCTTCCGAAGGGCGAGGATCGCTCCGACCAACGCCGGAAGATTCTTCTCTCTTTTCAAAAGGCGGTTCCCGATTGGGGCCTGGGCCGCTGGGATTTCCGGGGCGATCTTTCCAAGCAAGTCGCGCTCATTGGAAACGATCGCAAAGAGCAGGACGCCTTCATCGTCGATGCCTTCGGAGCACATGCCGAAAAGAACCTTTTCACGCCCGACATTCTCGCGCTCCAGATGGAGCGAGTGGGCGAAGACGAAAAACGGCTGGGTCAATTCATGACCGCGATTGCCCAAACTCTTTCCAAGCAAAAGGGAGCCGACCTCAGCAATGTCACCGACACCCTTGCCCGCACCGTTCTTCCGCAGGCGGCGAAGCGCAGGGACAAGGCGACCTTCCAATACATTGGAAAGCTCACCTCCAAGAACTACGAGCCGCATCCGATTTCTCCGGAGACCTTCCCCGGGATCCTGCTCAGCTCGGGCGGCACCTTTGGAATCCAGAAACCGGGAAACCGATGGGACAATCCGAGCCGTCACTGGGGCGTCATCGAGGAACACGGCGGCGACTTTCATACCGACACCACACCCGCCACCGCGACGGTTCAGTTGGGAAATTATGGTCGCGTCACCGGAGTCGTGATTGTCACGCGCGGCGGAAGCGTTGGTCGTCTCAATGGCGCGCAGATTGAGACCTCAATCGACGGCGAGAACTGGAAATCGGTGCACACCTTTTCCAAGGTCTCCCAGGTCCAGCGTATCGACCTAGCCGATCAAAAAATTGACGTCGGATTCGTCCGCGTGATTCATCCTTCACAGCCCTCACTCCACTTTCACAAACTCCACGTCTATGGCTACAAGAAGAACTAATGGCCTCATCCTGGCCGTGCTAGTCGTTCCATTCGTCCTCAACGCGGCCCCAAAGACGGGTGAAGATTTTACGGGTGCCTCCGCGCTCGCCGAGAAGGAAAAGTGTCCCTTCGTGATCTACATTCATGGCAGCTCGTGGCACCCCGCGAGCCGAATCTTCCGAGAGAAGATTTGGGAGAGTGCGGCGTTTCGCGAGTCCCTTCCGGATGAGGTTATTCTCACCGAGATCCACTTGGGTCAGCAGCTTAGCGAGGAAGAGGCGAAGGCGCAGGTCGAGAAACTCAAAGGATGGAAGCGCGGGACCGTGCGGACCTTCCCCGCGATTCAAATTTTTGGAAACGATGGGCATCTTTTGAAAACGATTCAGGGCCGGGAAATGCGCGAGCTGGTTTCGGCGGCGCTCGTCACCGCAGAGATTTGCGAGGTCCTTGGTTATGCGGCTCTGCGACGCGATTTCCTCGTGGCCATCGTAAAAGCGCGTGAAGAAAAGAAGCGTGAAGTAGAACTCGAGGCGCTCAGCCGTTTGATCGAACTTCCACTCGACGACGAACCGAAAATCATCGAGCAACTTAAAGCGGTTGACCCCGATGACTCGACCGGTTGGCAGGCGCGCCTTGGATTTGGGAACTGGGAATTCATGCGGCGCGTGAGTGGTCTCATCAAAGAAAGAAAACTCGTGGAAGCAGTTACGGAAGCAGACCGCCTTCTCTCCGTTTCCCGTCACAGCCCGGAGCAGCGCGCCCTCATTCTCGGGGCGAAAGCCCACGCTCTGGTGGCGCAAGATCAGCTTTCCGAGGCCTGGATTCTCTTTCAAGAAGCACGCGAGACCGATCCGGATGGACCAAATGGCAAGGCGATCTGGCGCTATGGACTGAGGGTTGCGGGAATACCGCTGCGCGAAATTTTACCGGCTGATTCCGTCCTGACCGGAAAGGAGATCGGTGCGAACATCAGCCGCGACCATGCGAGGTATTCTTTGTCCTCCGAGCAGCACGGCAATCCCGAGGATTACCCCACGCTCATGAAAGGGCGTCATGCCAAGGGCGGGTTCGCCTTCCATACTGCTGCTGAAAAAGATGCGCACATCGTCATCGATCTTCAGGATGCTTGCGAAGTCCGCGCCCTCCGTATTACTAATCGAAGCAGTCAGGTCGCCCGCGCCGAGAGTCTTACGCTATGGACGTCATCCGATGGCAGTACTTGGGAAAAGGCGTGGGCCAGCGAGTCGGTTCAACCCGCTTGGGATGTCCTTCTCAAATCTCCCGTGACCGCGCGTTACCTCAAGCTCGGCCTCGACCGAAAAACCCCCGAGCACCTCCATCTCAAAGCAGTGGATGCTTACGGGAAGCGGCCGAAATAAGGGCAACCCAGTTCCTTTTCCGAAGTCTCCTCTCAGAGTTGATTTATAACCATCTCAAAGGGCCAAAGGTCCGTGCCATGGGATCGAGTAAGTGTGTAGCGGGAGGAACCCCGGGCACGTTATCGTTTTTTTTGAGGGACGTCGTAATCGGATTGCTCTTTTCTCGAGTAGGCGTCGTAGTCCGCTTGTTCTTTTTTGGACCACTGGAAGCTCGAGAGCTTTGAGCGATCGAGATCCTTGAGATGCGCCTCGTTTTTTCGAGAAGGATGGTCGGGACGGAGGTAGATCCACTCATTATCGCCAAAGATTTCCTGACAGAGTTTTGCGACGCCGGGGTCGTATTCCACGAGCTCGGCGCGCGTGTTCACGTGGTTGTGATCGTGGTCGTCTTCGCGGTTTGTGCCGAACCAGGACTGCACGGACTCGGCCCAGTATTCGTGTTTGTTGGTCGCGGCGTATTTGTCGGCCCAGAGGCCTTTCGTCATCGCTGATTTGAAGGTTTTCTCGAGGCGCTTGTCAAAGGTGGGATCGAGCGAGACCATCGCGGTGTCGTGAATGGCGTGGGCGAACTCGTGCACGCAGATCGATTCGGCCGCGTAAGGATCGCCGGGATTGGCGAGGAGGTTTTCTTCGCCGCAGGAAACCGACGGGCGCTGCGGGGTTGCTCCCAATCCGCGGGCGCGCCGGTTCCAGAAGATGGAAGGCTTGAGGTCGGAGTGCTCCGGGATTTCGCAGGTGCGTTCACCAGTCGACATGATAGAGTAGCGCACTTTGTTCTTCCCCAGTTCGCGGAGAATGTCGGGCCGGTTTTTGAGCATCGTCTGGATCACGTTGGCGGCTTCATAGAGCGCGGCATCGGGGACCTTTTCGGACGAGAGAATGGGGAAGGATTCGATCACGAGCGCCTTTTGGTAAAAGGGAGCGAGATTGAATTCTTCGCGCAGCTCGGGCGAAACTTTTTCGACCTTCGGGGCGGAGGTCTCGGTCTTGATGCCGATCGCCACACCAAGGAGAACAAGGGGAGCTGTGAGAGGGAGAAGTCGTTTCATTGGATGGGCGAGGTATAGCGAGTGGGCCTCGCGAGGTGAATGTCCTTTTTACCTGAGGGAAATTGAGGCTCTTCATGGTGGCGGTGGCCGTGATAGGAAAAGTGATGAGATTTTATGCGAGCGCCCTCTTCCTGGGGATGATCTTGATGGGCAAGGCCGCCGCTACCTCGCCTCCGAACATCGTATTCATTTTAGCGGACGATCTCGGCTACGGTGATGTTGCCTGCTATAATCCGCAGTCCCAGATCCCGACGCCCAATCTTGATCAACTTGCGAAAGAGGGGATGCGCTTCACCGATGCGCACAGCCCCGCGACTGTATGCAGTCCGACGCGCTATAGTTTGCTGACCTGCCTCAAGAATTCAGGCAAGCGCCCGTTATAACGCGTATTCTCAACGAGAAACATCTCATCTAAATCAACGGCCAAACGAAAGTAAAAATGGCCTTTTGTTTAAAGGGACTGCAGCCCGTCCTTAAGCGTATAATTCTTGCGCAAATAAGTGACTAGCCTCAGATCGCCAGCTGGTGTCATTAATCACCAATAAAAATAAAGTAATTGAATTAAAATGCCGCTAATCACTGCTGTCCTTTCTTGAGGACAAGACTGTGATATCCTCCTCCAAAAATTCCCACCACATCTGTTAAGCCAGTTGGAACATCGCATTGATTGAAGC
>FLMP01000225.1_pt1 | contig 16519 bp, 15 predicted proteins | sample 887161 | NCBI WGS metagenome assembly FLMP01 (sample SAMEA4017660, study PRJEB14154) | seawater metagenome
CACCATCACAACCCCCGCACCGTGGCTAACAACCCCGCGGGCGAAATCACAATTAATACTGGCATCACAGGGCCGCACTACACAATCGGCGCTGCCTGCGCTGCAGGTAACGCCGGCCTGATCCAAGCCCTGCAAATGCTACGCCTCGGCGAAGTCGATTTTGCTTTAGCGGGTGGCGTATCCGAAAGCATCCAGTCCTTCGGCATCTTCGCGGGCTTCAAAAGCCAAGGCGCGCTCGGCACCCACGAGACCGATCCAAACAAAGTCAGTCGACCCTTTGATAAGACTCGCAACGGTATCGTAGTCTCCGAAGGCGGCTGCATTTACACACTGGAGCGCCTCGAGGACGCGCAAGCTCGCGGCGCCAACATTATGGCTGAGATCATTGGCTACCGCATTAATTCGGACGCCTCCGACTACGTCCTGCCCAATCCCGAACGTCAGGCCGAATGTATGCACCAAGCTCTAGCCGTGGCAGGCATCGAGGCGGGCGAGGTCGACATAGTCAACACTCACGCAACCTCTACCCCGATGGGTGATATTCAGGAGATGAAAGCCATCGCTGAGGTCTTTGGCGATTGCCCCACTACCTACATTAACAACACTAAGAGCTACATCGGTCACTGTATGGGTGCCGCTGGAGCCCTCGAGCTAGCAGGCAACCTGCCTTCTTTTCAGGATAACATCATCCACCCTACCATCAACGTCGAAGACCTCGACCCCGAGTGCGCCCTTGCAAATCTCGTCATAAACGAGCCCCGCAAGGTTGACGCCGTCAAAGTTATCCTCAACAACTCTTTTGGTATGCTTGGAATCAACTCTGCTCTCATCCTAAAGAAATTTGAAGATTAGTCGCCCTTTTAAGTATCATTCATCATTTATTAGCCATCTTATAACCATGACCGAAGACCAAGTACAACAGATCGTAATCGACATTATTGACGAAATCGCGCCCGACGAAGACACCACTGGCCTAAAGCCTGAAGTGAATCTCCGCGACCAAATGGACCTCGATTCCATGGACTTCCTCGACATTGTGATGGAGCTGCGCAAGCAGCATGGGATCGAAGTTCCTGAAGAAGACTATCCCGAACTCGCCTCTCTCAAGAGCTGCTCGGACTACCTTACACCGAAGTTCAACGCTAAGTAAATTTTCGCGGTTCAAGTAGTATCACCCACGTAGCACAGGCATCTTGTCTGTGTTTCGTTGTATCTGGATGGCCACTCTGTCATTTCTGCCATTTAGGTAACGACAATGCACTGCCCTCCACTCTAAGACACTCTCTGATGCCAAGCTCCCTCGATCAGCAACACTACGAAACCGTCATCATCGGCGCTGGTATGGCTGGCCTCGCTGCGGGCATCCGCCTAGCACTTGCCGGCAAGAATGTTATCATCCTAGAGCGCCACAATGCCTCAGGCGGACTCAACTCTTTTTACAGTCAGGCAGGGCGTAAGTTCGATGTAGGCCTGCACGCCATGACGAACTATGTGCCCAAAGGCACCAAGGGAACTCCTCTGACCAAGCTGCTACGCCAACTTCGTATCCCTTACGATGCCCTCGACCTCTGCCCACAGAATTGCTCACGCATTCACTTCCCCGACTGCCAACTCGGATTCAACAATGAATTCGCTTTTTTCGAGGCCGAAGTCGCCCGCGCCTTCCCCAAGCAAATCGACGGTTTCCTCGCCCTTGCCGAAGAAGTCCGCACCCTCGACGCCTTTAATCTCGGCTCTATGCCCTCCTCCGCCCGTAAAGCCGTGCAGCGTCACATATCCGACCCACTGCTGGAGGACATGGTTTTCTGCCCCGTCATGTATTATGGCAGCGCGCAAGAGCATGATATGGATTATGGCCAATTCGCCATCATGTTTCGCTCCCTCTTTTTCGAAGGCTTCGCCCGACCACTCGACGGCGTGCGCGTGATCGTGAAACTTCTTCAAGATAAGTACCGCAGCCTCGGCGGTATCCGCAAAATGAAATGTGGTATCCAAAAGATCCATACAAGCGGGGATAAAGCCACCACCATCGAACTCGACAGTGGCGCCACAATAACTGCTGACAAGATCATCTCCACCGCTGGAGCCGTTGAGACCGCCCGTCTCTGCACTGATCAACCCGTCGACGCCGAATCCGACAATATTGGCCATCTCAGCTTCACCGAAACCATCACCGTATTAGATAAACAACCCACCGACTTCGGCTGGGATGACACCATTATCTTTTTCAACACCGCCGAACGCTTTCGCTATGCTCGCGTCGAAGACGAGCTCGTCGACCCAACCAGTGGCGTTATTTGCTTCCCCAACAACTACCAATATGGCGAAGATCGCCAACTCGACGAAGGCTTCCTTCGCGTCACCGCCATGGCTAACCACGACAAATGGTGCGCTCTCAACGAAGACGACTATCTTGCGCAAAAGTCTCATTGGTATGACGAATTACAAAAAGTCACTCTCGGTCTGCTACCTAAGCCCAAAAACAATCTCAATTTCGAAGATCACCGTCTAGCTAAGGACATGTTCACCCCCCGCACCGTGCGTAAATATACGGGTCACCTAAACGGCGCAATCTACGGTGCCCCCAACAAAATCAAAGACGGCCGCACCCATTTAAAGAATCTCTACCTAGCCGGCACGGACCAAGGCTTCCTCGGCATCGTCGGCGCCATGCTTAGCGGCATCTCGATGGCCAACCTGCATGTGCTACAGGGTGACTAGTGCTATTGCTCTATCAAGACCTTCTCTCATCACGTATTGAACAAGCGATCTCCGAAGTCACCTAACCCAGGGAGGATGTATTTCTGATCGTTAAGTTCCCTGTCAATTTTTCCTGCGACGATGGTAACATCGGGGTGTGCTTCTTCGAAGGCGGCAATGCCTTCGGGGGCGGCGATGATACAGACCATGTTCACTTTCTTAGCGCCTTTGGCTTTGATCTGCTCGACGCACTGTGCAGCTGAGCCGCCGGTGGCGAGCATGGGATCTAGGACGAACACCTGCGTGCTGGCGCTGAGATCGGGCATCTTGGCATAGTAGCACTTTGCCTCCGCGGTAGCTTCGTCACGCTCCATCCCTATGTAGCCCACACTAGAACCAGGGATGATCCCCATAGCAGGGTCGAGCATACCCAGACCCGCACGAAGTATCGGAACGAAAACGACGCCAGGGGAAAGCTTAGATCCATCCGCAATCTCAAGTGGCGTTTGCACTTGAATCGCATCTAGACTTAGTAACTTAGCCGCTTCGACCATGATCACTTCGGTAATACCTTTGCAGCTTCGACGAAACTCAGAAGCTTGGGTTGAACGATCACGAAGGATCGTCAAATAGTGCTGGACAAGAGGATGAGTGGATAGATCGGTAGTCATGATGTAGATGGCTTGGTTATATAATTTTAACTACTTAAAACGATAAATATTCGAAAATGATGACAGCGGAAATCTAGTGTATTTACGATTCATAGCTTCCGCGTCTTTCGTGTTTTTCAAAGTTACAATAAATTTAGCTCAGTTTAAGCGAGGCTCACCCCAGCGGCGAGCAAATCTGCAAACTGCGGACGAACGCTATCGGCAGTCTCAGTGACTTCTTCGTGCGTCAGTTCACTTTTAGAGATACCGGCAGCGGCGTTAGTAATGCAGGAAATGCCAATGACGCGCATACCAAACTTACGCGCGACGATGGCCTCGGGGACAGTGGACATGCCGACTGCATCCGCTCCAAGTATGCCAAAGGCACGCACCTCAGCAGGTGTTTCAAAACTAGGACCCGTCGTGGCGAGATAGACGCCCTCTTTTAGATCGACTGAATGGGCCTTCGCCCAGTCGCGAATCTTTGCACGAAGATCGCCATCGTAGACCTCAGTCATATCAGGGAATTGGACCCCCTCACTTCCCTTCCATGCGATTAGAGGATTGGTTCCTAGCCCGTTGATATGGTCACTAAGTAACATGAAGTTGCCCGGCACGAAGTCGAGATTGATGCCACCTGCGGCATTGGTCACAAAGAGTGTGCGGACGCCCATCTGATGCATCGCACGGATGGGCAAAGTGACCTGAGACATGGTGTAGCCTTCGTAGAAGTGAAAGCGACCTTGCATACAGATCACACGCTTACCTTCGATTGTGCCGTAAACAAATTGGCCAACATGCCCCTGCACCGTGGAAACAGGAAAGCCTTCAATATCCCCGTAAGGCAAGCGCCCGACTACTTCAATGCGGTCGTCGGCAAAAAAGCCGAGGCCGGAGCCAAGAATGAGTCCGATCTCTGGTTTAAAATCTGTGAGCTCTTGAGGTATTTTTGGGAGTATCATAGTGTAATCTTAGTTCACTTTCATTATTTGAATGGGGTAAAAGCACCGCTGAGCTTTGCACCTGACAAGGAGGCTTGGTCGGCTTGCCCGACCGGCGCGCTGATTGAACGCTTAACATTTTCCATGGCTAATTCGATCGATAATGAGCGACGTCACTACCGGCTTTTCGGCGGAAAGTTTAATTGCTTTTTCAAGCCGTGCTTCGGCGGCTTCTAGCGTATCTACACTCTGATAATGGATGCGAGCAATCGCCTCATTAGGTTGGATGGCTTGGCCAACTTTTTTCAAGATTTCGATGCCGACAGCGGGGTCGATGATCGAGTCGGTGCTCGCACGCCCAGCACCAAGTATGCAAGCGGCATCGCCGAAGCTACGTGCGTCGAGACCTTCAACATACATCGTAGAATCGTTGTTCAGGACGATGTCCTTTGTGTTTTCTGTCCGCGGCAGGCAGTTATAATTATCAACCACTGTTCCATCGCCCCCTTGTGCTTCGATGAGCGCGCGAAAGCCTTCAAGCGCAGCCCCCGAGTCGATCGCACTCTTCAATGCGATCATTGCAGCTTCTTGAGTCGATTGGATCCCGCCTAGAATGAGCATTTCAGCACAGAGAGCATAAGTGACTTCCATTAAATCGGCAGGGCCCTTGCCCTTAAGGCAATCGATCGCCTCAATAACTTCGAGAGAGTTACCGATCATATGGCCAAGAGGCTCATCCATGCGTGTCAAGATTGCGCTAGTAGGCTTACCCATACTGGTGCTGATCGCCACCAGAGACTCTGCCAGTTGGCGCGCTTCGACTTCGGTCTTCATAAATGCACCAAGTCCGCATTTCACGTCGAGCACGAGTGAGTCGATGCCCTCGGCCATTTTTTTACTAAGGATACTGCTGCAAATTAGCGGGATGCTCTCAACTGTGCCGGTGACATCGCGGAGGGCGTAGAGTTTACGATCAGCAGGCACGATGTCAGCGGACTGACCGATCATGGCTTGGTGAAGCGAAGCGAGCTGTGCGCGATATTCGGCATTTGTCAGATCCGTACGAAACCCAGGGATGGCTTCAAGCTTATCGAGCGTACCTCCCGTGTGGCCAAGGCCGCGTCCACTCATCATCGGGACGCAGAGTCCGCAGGCCGCTACGAGGGGGACAAGAATGAGCGAAACTTTATCGCCGACCCCTCCAGTGGAATGCTTATCGACCTTCGGACGGGTAATTTCGGGCAATTCGATGATCTTCCCTGAGCGCATCATCGCTTCTGTCAACCAACCCGTCTCTTCGGGAGTCATCCCTTTGAGTAAAATAGCCATCAATAAAGCACTCGATTGGTAATCCTTGAAATCTCCGGAAACGACACCCGAAACAAACTGCTCCACCTCCGCGCGGCTTAAAGGCAATCCATCGCGTTTGTGGGCAATAATCTCTTGCGGCATAATCTTCATAATATCCATTCTGCCTGCTCAAGAGAGCTTGTCCAGCTAGCTTGGAGCAATTGATTATATTTCCAGTTGCTTCTCAGGCGGCTTAATGTAAGTTACATTTAACCCTGCGGTGTTCGAGACTTAACGGAGAATCTGTCCTTTACTCTTTAGCAATCGAGAGCTTGACCCACTTAGATGGCTGTCCTGCCGTCAACCGGAAGACAAAAATCTACGAGGAAAGCACTCACCTTAGACACAAAAGGCTAAGAACTCCCACTAATACGGCACAGGCGGGGCCTTTTTGTGTACGAGTACGCAGTCTGGAGTCCTGTATTGATGCGGCGGCTATCTATACTTAGACGAAAAGTCGTCGAATACAAAACTACCAGCGATGATGGCTACGAGAAGCGCCTCGTTAGATTAACTTCCTTCTTCCAATAAACTACATTCTTGACTTTCTGACTCAAGAACCAAAGATTAAGCGTATGGGCCGGATAGAAAACGCACAAAAACCCGCCGTGAAGGAGTTTGATCTAGAGATCGCTTCAGCGGCTGAGCGTGTGCGGTGGGCTCATGAAACCTACGGCGACCAGCTCGTATTAACCACTAGTTTTGGTGTGCAAAGTGCCGTCATGCTGCACCTCGTTACGATGCAAATACCTGAAATTCCAGTGATCTTCGTCGACACTGGCTATCTCTTTCCATCGACCTATACTTTTGCCGCGAGCTTAACCGAACGTCTCAAGCTCAATCTCAAAACATATACTCCACTGCAAACAGCCGCTCAGCAAGAAGCCCTCCACGGCAAGCTTTGGGAGCAAGGCATTGATGGGATCCAACGCTACAATCGAATCAACAAAGTCGAACCGATGAACCGAGCCGTGCAAGGACTCGGCGCCATTGCATGGCTCTCTGGCCTCCGTCGCAGTCAGTCTAGCTCGCGCGGAAAGCGCAGTGTAGTCGAAGCACAAAACAAAGTAACGAAAATTTACCCAATTATCGACTGGAGCGACCGCGACATTTATCAGTATCTTACTGAAAATAGCCTGCCCTACCACCCACTCTGGGATCAAGGTTACGTCTCCATCGGCGACTGGCATAGCACGAAGAAATTAGACGAAGGCATGACTCAAGAAGACACTCGTTTCGGTGGCCTCCAGCGTGAATGTGGTCTCCACGAAATGACCGGCGGTAGCGACTTTCAAATCTAGCCTTACTCGCAAGCATGGTAGCTGCGATCGCCTCCGCTTATTTTCCACTCCGAGCTCCACTTGTAGATCATAATCCGTCCTGATCACGCGCGCAAAAGTCGAAGCTAAATCGCTAAAATACACAGCGCTCTACCCTTGCGCACAGTTGTCCAAGCGTTTTCATATGGAATATCTAAAGATCCAACGCTCAAATTCATTCCAAACACACAACAAGGGATTCGACTTAGACAGAAACATGACCGCCGCAAACACCCCTAAACACATCGCCATCATTATGGATGGTAATGGTCGCTGGGCAAAGCAGCACAAACTCCCACGCATCGAAGGGCACCGCCGTGGTGCCGAAGCGGTCAAACCCATAATCAAAGCAGCCCATGATAACGGCGTAAAAAACCTTACACTCTTCGCTTTTAGCGTCGAAAATTGGAACCGACCAAAGCTAGAAGTCTTGGCTCTCATGGAGCTACTCGAACGTTTCCTCAAAGAACAAATTTCCGAGCTAATCAAGCGCAAGATCCGCCTTCGCGTCGTCGGTCGCTACCGCGAGCTGCCCGAGCGCATCCAAGCACTCCTGCACGAAGCCGAAGAAACCACCCAGGATTACGACGAATATACCCTCGGCCTCGCTCTTAATTATGGATCGCGCACGGAAGTAGTTGATGCGGTCAAAGCTGTCGCTCAGGCCGCTATTGAAGGCCAAGTCGACCTAAACGACCTCGACTACGACAGCTTCCGCCAATACCTCTACACTCGCGACATGCCCGACCCCGATCTCGTCATCCGGACATCATGTGAATGCCGCCTCAGTAACTTTCTCCTCCTCCAATCCGCTTATTCCGAAATCTATTTTAGTAAAGTCCTTTGGCCAGACTTCGACGAGACCGAGTTTAAAGCTGCGATCGCCGAATTCGCCTCCCGCGAACGCCGCTACGGCAAAACCACCGAACAGATAAAAGCCTAAGCTTTTCAACCTATCCGATACCTTTACTAACCATAACAAGCTATGAAGCACCGTATAATCAGTTTTGCCACACTATGGTCGATTCTCGCAATCTCGCTCTGGCTCTTCGGCGTCCATGCGGGCGTATTTATTATCGCGATTCTCGCCTTTCTCACACAACTGGAACTCTACCAGCTCTTCACGAAGATGGGGCTCAAACCCATGAAAGGCTTAGGCATCGCCGCGGGAGCAATCATCACCCTCGGTGCCTACTACCTGGGTGATATCGACTCGGGCAATGATCTCTTTGTCCTCAGCTTCGTCGTGATCGCGCTGATAATCATCTGCCTCGACCTCCAAGCAGGCCGCCTACGGAGCTTTATGCCGACTCTCTTCGGCCTTATCTACGTGCCCTTCATGTTGCACTTTCTTATCAAGATCGTGAAGCTAGCAGAATCTAACGGCGAGACCGCCGCCACAGGTATGTTCCTCGCTGTCTGGGTCGTGGCAGTAGCCAAATGTGCGGACGTCGGTGGTCTACTTGTTGGTATGAAGCTAGGCAAAACACCCCTCTCCGTAATCAGCCCAAAGAAGACTTACGAAGGCGCAGCCGGTGGCATCGGCTTTTCCATGCTCATCGGCGTCATCCTAATAGGCTTCTTCCACACGCTCGTACCAGCGGGCTTCAGCTGGTGGCTCGGTGCGCTGATCGCCATCCCTATTGGCGTTGCCTCCATCGCCTCCGACCTCGTCGAGTCCGCCTTCAAGCGCCAAGCCGACGTCAAAGACTCGGGTAAAATTATTCCTGGCATCGGCGGTATTTTTGATCTCACCGACAGCCTCATCCTGACCGCTCCGCTCGGGTATTTATTTTTCAAATATTTCCTCTACTAGTGTCCAGCTCCCAAAAAAGTATCGTAAGCGGTAAGCGCTTTCGAGTTGCATTGCAACGAGTCAACACCATCGAAATGATTACTCCCTTACGCGACCACCCATTAGGATGACCACACCTAAAAAAGTCGTCCTCCTTGGCGCCACGGGTTCCATTGGTGGTAGCACCTTACGCGTGCTTCGTGCCCACCCGGACCGCCTTCAGCTAGTGGGTGTGGCTGCGCAAAGTCGCCATAATGAGCTCGCCGCAATCTGCCGCGAATTTGACGTGCCACACGCCGTCCTCCAAGACGAAAAAGCTTACCTTAGAGCCCAACAAGCGGGACACTTTCCAGCCACAACGCAGCTTAGCTCCGGTAATGAAGCCCTCGCCGAACTTGCTACCCTTGCCGAGGCCGACATTATACTCGTCGCCGTTGTCGGCGTTGCCGGTCTGCGCCCTACCCTCGCCGCAATCGAAGCGGGTAAGGACATCGCATTGGCCAATAAAGAACTCCTCGTGCTCGGCGGTGCCCATGTCATCGAAGCCGCCAAGCGTAAAGGGGTACGACTCCTACCGACTGATAGCGAGCACAACGCCATTTTTCAGTGCCTACAAGGCCATCCCCCCGAGCAAGTCGACAAGCTAATTCTAACCGCATCTGGCGGACAGTTTCGCGACACCCCAAAAAAAGAGTTGGCCGAAGTTACCCCCGAGATGGCCACCCAGCACCCCAACTGGTCGATGGGCCCAAAGATCACCGTCGATTCTGCCACCATGGCCAACAAAGGCCTCGAACTGATCGAAGCACACTGGCTCTTTGGCCTGGAGCCCGATCACCTCGAAGTGGTCATTCATCCTCAGAGCTTGGTGCACTCCTTCGTCCAGTTCATCGACGGCTCCATACTCGCGCAGGTCAGTCCCCCCGACATGACCTTTGCTATCCAGCACTGCCTTCTGTACCCTGACCGTGCGCCCAGCGTTATGCCGAGTACTGACTTTAGCAAAGCCTTCTCCCTCGACTTTACACCGCCCGAATATGCAAAATATCCCTGCCTCCAGCTCGCCTACAACGCCTTGCGTGCTGGTGATGCCGCACCCGCCATCTTTAATGCTGCCAACGAAGTCGCCGTCGAACGCTTTCTAGCTAAAGAGATCAGCTACCTTGAAATCCCTCAGCTAATCGAGCATAGTCTAACTCAGGTCGTTTCACCGTCTAGCCCCAGCCTCGATCAACTCTTTCAAATCGACACCGAGACACGTGACCTTGCACAAGCACACAATCCGTAGCGTCTGAGCTTGCCAAGCCCGCTAAGGCCTTTTCTTCCCACATAGCTCGTTAACTACAGGTTTCAGCTTTTTCAAAACATGCTCTCCACAATCCTTTATATCGGACTAGCGCTCTTTGCGCTTGGCTTCTCCATCTTCATACACGAACTCGGTCACTTTATTGCTGCTAAGAAGCGCGGCCTCATCGCCGACCGCTTCTCTATAGGCTTTGGGCCACGTCTTTTCGGCTGGCACCGTAATGGCACTGACTTCCGTCTTTCCTTGCTGCCACTCGGGGGCTACGTCTCCCTGCCCCAACTTGCGGACATGGGGCGCGTCGAAGGTGGTGGAAAAGAAGAAGCTGACAAGCTCGCCCCCATTTCTTACGCCGATAAAATGATCGTCGCGGTAATGGGTGCGGTCTTCAACTTAATCTTCGCCCTTCTGCTATCGCTCGTGCTTTGGGGTGTAGGTCGGGAGATTGTTAAATCGACCAGCGTCGGCTTTGTAGCCGAAGAGATCCGTAATGCCGACGGTGCCATCGTGCCAGGACCTGCCTACGAAGCAGGTATACTCCCTGGAGATACCATTCACTCAATCGACGGTAAGTCCGTACCCGATTGGTGGTATTTCCAAAACGCCATCGCCACAGGCATCGGCAAAGAAGACGGCGAGGCAGGTCGCCGCCAAGTCGAAGTCGGTATCCTCCGAGAAGGCGAGACCATGGCATTTACCGTCTACCCCGAACTCGTCTCCAGCGAGCGCATGCGCTACATCGGGATCGAACCAGAGACTGACGAGACTTCCGCGCCCATCGTCATTCACCTAGAACCTGATATGCCTGCCATTGAGTCCGGACTAGAACCAATGGACCGTCTAATCAAACTCGACGGCGAAGTCATCATCTCTGGAGCCTTCCTCAACACCTATCTAAGTAAGCATGGCGAACGCAGCATAGACGTCACTGTAGAACGCAACGGCAAAGAAGTGACGCTCCCCATCCACCCACGGATCAAAGAAGGCGAGACTAGCCCACGCTTCGGCTTTGCTTACGATTTTCAATACAAGACCGAGCGCGTCCACTACAATCCTGTCGAACAGCTCTACCGCTTCGCCGAGACCATGAAGATGACGCTCTACGCGCTCATTCACAAAAACTCCGACGTTAAAGTGAAGAACATGAGCGGTCCCGTCGGCATCGTCCACGGTCTCACCCGCATGGCGCAGATTGGCTTCATCGACCTGCTCTGGATGCTGGCGCTGATCAACGTCAATCTTGCGATCTTCAATCTACTCCCGATTCCTGTCCTAGACGGCGGTCACATGCTCTTCGCCACAATCTCCAAACTGATAGGCCGCCCATTACCGCAAAAATTCATGGAGAACCTGCAAGGCGCGTTTATGATTTTACTCCTTGGATTTGTCATCTACGTCAGCTTTTTCGATGTCGGTCGTGTCGGTCGTGATATCGGATTGATCGGCGATGAAGCTCCCGCTGAAGAAGCTCCCTAAGCCCTCCGTGGACTTAAGTTGATTGTAGGACGATCAACCAGAGACCTTAAATAACCTGCACTCACACTCAGGGGTCCTACAAATGGACACCCCATAAGTTAGTTAAAAGATCTGATCCCGTTCTTCCTTATACCGCACTTGGGTAAGGCTACCCTTGAATTTCTCGGAGAGCACTTTCAAGATATTAGAGCTCAATTTGGCCTGAGCATCTTCGACTGAAATCAGTGGCTTAGCAATGGCCAGGTCTGTCGCGGAGCTTTCGCCCAGCAGCATCGGATCGAGCACTTTGTCGACCGTATCAAATTCCTCATCGGTTAGCCCACCGTCCAAGGCTGCTGTTGAAAGGTCAGATCCATGCTCTGCTGCAGAAACTAGTGGAGTGCCCTCTGATTGCACCTGTCCAAGCCCTTGAGCCTGTCTTGATGGCGCGTCTATACTTTCTGCTTGGTCATGGTCAAACTTGACCGTATTGCTCTCACCCGTCGGGATGACTAGGGCTTTTTTTTTCGACTTGAGCCGCTTCGTCTGAGTTGCCACAGGCCGCACTGACTTGCTTAATCAAGCTGTCAATCGCGCGGGAGCGTGACTCTTCAGACGCTTTGAGTAATACAACTTCGAAATTCACTGTCTCGGACAATCCGCGCTGCACGGAAGCTTCGCCACGATGCAACGCGTCAAGCATACGCATGATCGACTCGGTACTCATATCGCCACCGAGCATCTTCGTGTTACCAGCATTTTGGATTGCATCGAGTAATGCCTCGCGTGCATAGGCCTGAAGGTCGACTAAAATACGGTAAAGATCCCGCCCTTCTTTAGCGAACTCATCGACCGCAGCGATGATCGCAGCGTAGTCGAGAGCGGCCAAGGCTTGCGCTAACTTACCGATGCGCTCATCAGAGACGAGACCGTAGACATCGAGCACGTCGCTCTCCTTGATATCGCTACCACAGAAGGAGATCATTTGGTCGAGAATCGACTGCGCATCGCGCATGCCGCCATTAGCGAGACGAGCGATAGAGACCAGCGCGGGCGCTTCAACTTTGATGCCCTCGGTCTGGCAAATTTGCATGAGCTTCTCGACGATAACGGCGTCCGAAATTGGACGGAACTCAAAGCGTTGACAACGAGACACTATGGTAGGCAATACCTTGTGTGCCTCGGTCGTTGCGAAAAAGAATTTTACATGCTCGGGTGGCTCTTCGAGCGTCTTAAGGAGGGCATTAAACGCCGCCGTTGAGAGCATATGCACTTCGTCGATTATATAGATTTTGAAGGTACATTGTGCGGGGGCGAACTGACACTCCTCGCGCAGGCTGCGAACTTGCTCGACACTGTTATTGGATGCACCGTCAATCTCGATCACGTCCATACAAGAGCCATTCATAATGGCCTGACTGGTCTCAGATTCATTGTCGGGCGTCGCACTAGGACCGCCTTCAGCATTGAGAGCCTTAGCGAAAAGACGCGCGGTACTGGTCTTACCCGTACCGCGTGGCCCCACAAAGAGGTAGGCGTGAGCGATCCGCTTGGTATCGATGGCGTTACTCAAAGTGCGCACGATGTGGTCTTGCCCCACCAGTTCATTGAACTGCTTGGGACGCCAGCGGCGAGCGATTACTTGATATGCTTTATCCATCGGTCAGTCCCTAAAGAAGCTCGTAAGATCTGCATCTGGCAAGGGACTTTTTCATAAATTAACGACTTCCTTTTGGAGTGCTATATGGCAGGTGATACTGCTGTGAATTTTGGAGTATGCTGAAAGTCCTAAATACGCCTTACAATTGATGCTCTTAAAAAATATTTGCAACTTGAGAGCTATTTACACGATGACCTATTGTTGGTTTTCAATAAGAGCTTTTTAACTCAGCTAAATTTTACCTTAATAACCAGCAATATCATATAATATGAGCGCCCGACTACTAATATCTTTATTTCTCGTTCTTAGCGCTTCCTTCACGCAGGGTGCCCAGGCCTATCCTCCAAGAATAAACAGCGATTCCGTACACACTTACAAGAGTGTAGACGGCCATGATTTAAAAATCTGGTTTTTTAATCCAACGATTACTTCCAAAACAAATGCTTCAGCCCCAGCAATACTCTTCTTTTTTGGTGGTGGTTGGTATGGCGGCTCCCCTACACAGTTTGTAAAATATTGCGAGCTTTTGAGTGAACGTGGGATGGTAGGTATCGTCGCAGACTATCGGGTCAAATCTCGTCAAGGAGTCCAAGCAAAGACTTGCGTCGAAGATGCTCTGGATGCCCTTCGATATGTCACGGAAAATGCAGCTCGGCTAGGGATTGATCCTACGAGGATCGGCGTCGGTGGCGGTAGTGCAGGCGGACATCTTGCCGCGAGTCTAGGAACTATTCATGTGGACGACCCCGCTGCTCCGAAATTAATGGCTCTATTTAACCCAGCAACTGTCCTGGCGCCAATACCTTCTAATCTTTTAGATACGCCGTTAAAGGCATTACAAAAACTGGAACTAATCAATGCTGCTATTCAAGCAAAAGAGGGGCAATTACGTGATCAGATAGGTCTCGAACCAGTTGAGCTTTCGCCCTTTCACCATGTAGCAAATAACAGTCCCCCAACTATAATCTTCCACGGCACCAACGATAAAATCGTGCCCTACGATTCCGCGATACTATTTGCGTCGCACCTCAGGAAAAAAGGTGTTTATGTCGATTTTAAGACTTACGAAGAGGCAGGACATGGATTCTTTAATCGAGAACCCTATTTTAGTCAGACCGCCAAAGAATTGGATGCATTTCTTCTAAATTTAGGCTGGCTTGAGTAAATGCTGCGTTTAATCGGATTAATTGGCCAGTAAGTCCACGCCTAGGCACAGAGACTAAGTGAAATCGGCTAATTTTATCCAAGTAGATATTCTGGATTAAGTTTTTTCAGCTCGTCTTTTACAAAGAGACCATCTTTGCGGATCAGCTCGCCGTCGAACCAGATCTCGCCACCTCCGTATTCAGGGCGCTGGATTTGCACCATGTCCCAATGCACTTGCGAGCGGTTGCCGTTATCAGCTTCCTCATAGGCTTGGCCTGGAGTGAAGTGGAAGGAACCCGCGATCTTTTCGTCGAACAGGATGTCGCGCATCGGCTCCAGAATGTGCGGATTAAAGGCGATGGCGAACTCGCCAATATAGCGCGCACCCGCGTCGGAATCTAGAATTTCGTTGAGGCGGACAGGGTTGGTGCCATCGGCGTGGACGATCTTACCCTTTTCAAATTTAAGGTGAATACGGTCGAAAGAGGTGCCTTGGTAAACAGTCGGCGCGTTGTAAGTAATCTCGCCCTCAACGGAGTCTTTAACTGGGCAAGAAAAGACCTCTCCATCGGGGATGTTGTGGCTACCACCACAGGCCACGGCGCTGATGCCCTTAATCGAAAAACGAAGATCACAATTCGGTCCCTTAAGTTCCACGCGGTCAGTCGCGGTCATAAGTGCTTCCAGTGCGGCCATACCCTCGGCCATGCGGCTGTAGTCTTGCGTACAAACGCGGAAGAAAAAATCCTCGAAGCTCTCGGTGCTCATCATAGCTTGCTGCGCCATGGCGGGGGTTGGCCAACGGAGGATGACCCACTTGGTCTTGTTCACGCGGTAATCAAGAACGGCCTTCATCGCTTTCATAACCTGTCCCACTTTAGATGGGTCGACATCCGACATTTCAAAAATGTTATCCGACCCGCGCACCGCGATGTAGGCGTCCATCTTCTGCATGCGAGCGAGTTCCCACGTGGCCTGGGTCTCAAATTGCTCGGCATCGAGATCGTTTATCAACTCGCGACTGATCCGCGCACGCTGAATATTGACAAAAGGGACTGCACCCCGCTCACGGGCGGCACGCACCAGCGCCACGACCATAGCTTCGGGAATGTCGAAGGCATCGATCAGCACGCGCTCGCCTTTTTGCAGGTTTGTAGAAAAGCCGGTCAAAACGCCAGCGAGCTTCGTAAAGTTTACTTCCATACAAGCAATGCGAACGATTTCGGCCAAGAGGTCAAAGCCGCAAAGCGAAAATTTATCAGGGCCCTACTCCACCTGTAAAATCAAACCTTTGAGATAGCGGCTCTCAGGTAGATTGAGCAATACGGGGAAATCAAAGGGCTGAGCAGTGCGGGCGAAGATACGCGCTTCGCGACCAGCGCTTGCGGCTGCGCGAGCGACGGTCGCTTCGAAAGCCGCGGCTGTGGTTGAGCTTGAACGGCAATAGGTGGCCAAAAGCCCCCCCTCTGGTAGACAACGGAAAGCGCAATCGTGGAGCGCTTCGACGGCGGCTGAGTCAAATGACTCGCTGTCGGGTGGATCAAGGATGATGGCGTCAAGGTCACCGATACTACGCTCTAAAAGGAAGGCCGCGACATCGCCCTCGATCGTTTCGACGAAACAATTGTTTTTTTGCGCGGCAGCGCCGATGGCTTTGATACAGGCCTCAGAGGTGTCGACTGCCACGACATGCTCGGCGCCTGCGCGAGCTGCCTGCAGGGCGAAGGCACCGCCGTGGGCGTAACCATCCAGTACAGTGCGGCTTTCGCAGAGACTGCCAACGAGTGCGTGCTGTTCGCGCTGATCAAGAAAAAAGCGTGGCTTATCTGTTTTCAGGAAGTCGACATGGTAGGCAAGTCCGTCGACCTCGATCCAGCGGGCCTTAAAATTTTGGCCGCTCTGGGTAGTCGCTACACCGTTTTGGTAGATGACGATCTCCTTAGGCTCGCAGGCTTCTTTCAAACATCCAACAATTTCGTCCATGGTAGCATCTACTAAAGGGTGGGTCGAGGCAATGGTAATGATGCCATCGTAGAGTTCCACTTCAAGGCCGGGCAGGTAGTCGGCATCGCCGCATATGAGGCGCTGGCAATGGTCGTCACTCCGACGACCTAGAGCATTGTTGATCGCGCTAGCGATATAGTCACCGTCGAAGTTCGCGCCTTCTGCGTGGCTGAAACGTCGCCACGCGCTGCTAGGG